>PVBE011909707.1_pt1 | contig 43849 bp, 44 predicted proteins | sample 1631181 | NCBI WGS metagenome assembly PVBE01 (sample SAMN08397723, study PRJNA350692) | Marine metagenome, whole genome shotgun sequencing project. | isolation source: water | place: Pacific Ocean | collected 2012-04
AAAAAAAGCCTCCCGCGGATCTCTCCACGGGAGGCGATTATTTTCAATTGAACGGAATTTAGGAGCAATTAAGCATCAACTTCACCCTCTTTAAGAAGCTCTCTCCGGCACCCCACCCACCTCCGGTCAGGACCTTAAGTTGCTCTCGATGTAATACTTCGCTTCGCTTGTTTTTCATATTTTTAATCCTATCTATTCTCCTTCTTCTCAATTCTCACACCGGTCTCATCAACACCCTTACTTCCGGACGAATCTCAGGAATGTTTCAGAATAAAGGAGGTTTTTATCCCAATATTACGGCTTCAGCTTGATCGTCCCGAGAGTACCCTTCTCTGCGCCCAAGCCGGAAAATTTGACCACAATTTTGTCGAGATCTTTCTTCGAAACGGTATATAAGACCGCGGGAAACGAATTCGCATAGAACGGCTTGATCGGGATCCACTGAAAGAGAAGTTCTCCTGTCTTGTCGCTCTTTTGCTCCCACTTCTGGAAAGAGAGCTTGTTTGAATGCTTTTGAAGAACAACGTAAACGACGATCTCGGTTTTCCAGTCCACTTCCAGCTTTCCGACCGGTTTTCCTGCCCGCTTTGTGAAAACACTCCACGTTTTCTGACTGGAGAATACGCCGTAGGAGAAGGTCGTCCCTCTAAAAGGGGTTGCACTCGCCGGTTTTTCAAGTTTCTCCAGAGCCTTGTCCTCAATCAGCCCGGAAAACGAACCCTCCAATTTCGGCTCATTCTGCATCGAAACGGATAAAAGGCCCAGAATCAGAGTCAAAGCGATATTCATCAGTTCTCCCTTTCCTTTTGAATGGCTCTTTGACGTTGCCTCCAGGGAAGAGGTTCCCAAAAAGAAATTTTTCACATTCTCATGATTTTCGCTTGACGAGTACGACAACTCGTCGTACCTTCACGACACTTTGTCGTACCCAGAAACTTTGGAGAGGAAATGAAACCGCAACTGACCGACGCCGAACTGGCGGTGATGAACCTGCTCTGGGACAACGAGCAGCTCACCGCGCGACAAGTGCGCGAAGCGCTCTACCCCGATGCAACGAAAGCGCAACACGGCACCGTGCAGAAACTGCTGCAGCGACTCGAAGAGAAGGGATGCGTCAAGCGGAACGATACCCCCGGAATAAACCTCTTCTCAAGTGCGCTCTCCCGTGAGGCGTACGGGGGAACCCAGCTTGAGTCTCTCGCCACCCGATTGACCTCCGGCTCGGTCGCCCCTCTCATCACCCATCTCGTTGAAAACAATAAGATCTCCCGGGAAGAGATCGAACGACTCAGAACGATTCTTGCCGGATACGAAGAGGAGGCCAAAAAGGCATGACCGACCTCTTCCTGCAGATTGGACTGAGCAACGCGGCCTTCTCCCTCGGGCTCGCGATCGCGGCGCTCCTCGTCGGGAAATATGCGAAACGGCCCCACCTGGCGCATCTCCTCTGGCTGCTCGTTTTCGTGAAATTGATCACGCCCCCCCTCGTCACGATTCCGGTCGAAACCGTTTCCCGGGTAACACCAGCGGCAACGGAAGCCATCGCCTTACCGGAGCCGGCCACATTCGTAACCGAATCTTCTCCTGTAATAGTGATGGAAGAGACTCCTCTTCCCGCCCTGCCCGCGGTTGCGGAACCAAAACCACAAAGCACTTCCTGGACGGGTACCGTCACGAAACATCTGAAGAGCTTTCCCTGGCTTCCCCATCTCTGGATCCTGGGAGCGCTTTCGGTTCTTCTCTTCTCCCTCGTACGGGTCTTCCGGTTCAACCGTCTCCTGATGGCAGACTCGAAAAGAGCCCCCGCTCACATAGAAAACGCCGCGAAGAAGATCGCCCACCAACTTAAACTGAAAACAATTCCGGCCATCTATACCACTTCGGCGAGGATCTCCCCGATGGTCTGGTGGGTCGGAACGAAAGTACGCGTCATCCTTCCCGCGATGCTCCTCGAACAGATGGAATCGCGGCAGTGGAAACTGGTACTCGCCCACGAACTGGCGCATGTAAAAAGGAAAGACCATCTGGTCCGCTGGATCGAATGGCTCGCCTGTGTCAGTTTCTGGTGGAACCCGGTCGCCTGGTGGGCACAACGCAACCTTCGGGCGATGGAAGAGATCTGTTGTGATGCCCTCGTTCTCTCGAGCATGCAGACCAAACCTCAATCGTACGCAAACTCTATTTTGACAGCGGTCGAATATCTATCCACCCCCGCCATCCGCCCCCCTGCAATGGCGAGCGAACTCAACAGCGGTGAAACTCTTGAAAGGAGATTCCGAATGATCGTTTCGAACCGTGCCAACCGGTCGAAATCACGTATCCTGCAAGCCTTCGTGATGGTTCTGGGACTGGTCGTCCTCCCCCTCGGCGTCGCTTCCGCACAAGATTTCGAAGCGGTCAACAAACGACTCAAAGATTCCGTCAAGAAGGGAGAAATCACAAAAGAACAGGCGAACGCCATGATGAGCGCCTTGAAGAAATCGGCCAAGAGCAACCACGATGCGGTCAATAAACGACTCAAATCGGCCGTAAAGGCGGGCGAACTGACCGCAAAACAAGCGACCGCCATGATGGGAACATTGAAGAAAGGATCCCACTCAGACAAAAAGAAAGGTCACCGTTCCGACAAAAACAAGAAGCAAGACCCCAAAAGAAAATACCGGGCGATCGAAGAAGAGATTTGGGCGGCCGTCAAAGCGGGCAAACTCTCCAAGGAAGAGGCCGAGAAAAAACTCGCCGCCCTGAAAAAACAGATGTTCGGCGACCATGCCAAAAAGGACGGTGATCACGACAAGAAGAAAGTGAGGGCCCTGAGAGAAAAGTACGCCGCCATTGAAAAAGAAATCATCGCCGCGGCACGCGCCGGAAAAATCACCCGAGAAGAGGCCGGAAAGGAAATCGCTGCCCTCAAAGAAAAGATGTTCGGGAACCACGACAAGAAGGACGGGGATAGGAAAAGAGAGAAAGGAATCGACTGGAGCAGCCTCAAGAAAGAAATCGAAGGGGCGGTCAAAAAGGGAGACCTCACCCGCGAAGAGGCGGATGGAGTCTATAAGATCGAAAAAGCGGTCGAAGACGGAGAACTCACCCGCGACCAGGCGGACATGATCTACCGAATCGAAGGGGCGGTCAAAGAGGGCAAGATAACCCGCAAGCAGGCGGACGAGAGATACCGTGCCAAGTTTGGCGAGGATAAAAACGAGGGCGACCACGACAGGAAGGGCAACAACCAGGAAGAAGGAAAGAGAAGGCGCTACTACGCCGCCGAACAGAAAATAAAGAAAGCGGTCGACGAAGGAAAAGTGAGCGCAGAGGATGCCAAGAAGAGATTGGATGGATTGCGCAAAGCGCTCTGGCCCGACAAACGGGAAGAGAGCCGAAAAAAAGACGACCCGAGCCGGGACGAATATATCGACCAGGTCGCGAAAAGAATCAAGATGGCCGTGGAAGAAGGCAAAATAACCGAGGAACAGGGAAAACAGAGAATGGAAGGGTTCCTTAAACGGCTCGATGAAAAAGAACGGGAAGAATAAAGCTAACTGGAGCGTGTGATAAATAGAGTAAGAGCGGAAACTCGTATTCTCGAAAGGAGAAATCGCGTGAGCACTGTTGGACAGATTGTATCAAACTCAATCCGGGGAGCGGCCCTCTTGTTCGCCCTCACCCTACTCCCCTTAAACGGAACCGTCTCGGCGAACGAAGCCACTCCTGTGGCCGCCAGCCAGGACAAGGAACTCAAAGAAGCGTGGGAGAAACTCCAGGCGGCGGTCAAGGCTGGAAAGATCACCCAGGAAGAGGCGAAGAAGAAGATGGCCGAACTCAAAAAGAAGCACGGCCTGAAGAAAAAGAAAGGGCCTTCCCTCGAGGACGAGATCAAGAAACTCAAAATCGCTGTCAAAGAGGGAAAGATCACCAAAGAAGAAGCGAAGAAGAAGATGGCCGAGCTCAAAAAGAAGCACGCCAAAAAGAAAGAGCACGACCTGAAGGAACTCTGGAAGAAACTCCAGAAGGCGGTCAAAGAAGGCAAGATGACCGAAGAAGAGGCGAAAAAGAAGATGGCCGAAGCAAAAAAGAAAGCAGAGATGAAAAAGAAGAAGTCTCTGAAAAAGAAGTCGAGTAACTAGACCAATTGAATCGAGCGCCTCCGGAAGAACTTCCGGGGGCGCTTTTCATAAGAAAGGATCGAAGGCATGGGAAAAACGACCGGAATCATTCTGACTGGCGCACTCGGTTTGGGCTTTCTCTTCGTCTTGTGGCTCGCATTCTCAGACCGGTCCCAACCGGGAGAATCAGAACAGAAACCAAAAACACCCGAGACACAACCACGTACTTCGAACCTACAGATGGCCCCGGACGCGGGACTTCTTTCCACCATCGATGACCTGCAATGGAGACTGGAGCAGGCGGAGTCTGAACTCCGTCAGCTCAAGAAAGAGAAGCAGGAATCCGCCAACAAAAAGAAGAGCGAAGAACCGGCCAAGAAGATGACCGCGAAAGCGAAGAAGAAATACGCCGGAAAGGGAGCGAAAAAGAGCTTCGGACTTTCGGAAGAAGCGGAAGAACGGCTCGAACCGATTCTCCTCACCTGGAAGGAAGAGGACAAGCTCAACGCTCCTGACGAAACGACCTGGCGGACAAGAGAAGCCCAACTACTTGGAATGCTTTCGGAAGAAGAACGGATCCAAATGCACGAAACGCTCGTCGAGCGAACCGAAGAGATCTGGACATGGGTCGCCCCCAAAGTCGGCAGCATAACCGGCGTCCCTTCGAGTAATTGGGGTCGCATGCGCGAAGCGATCGGCGAGATTCAGATTCCCCCGAGTGCCATTCTCGCCCGCGCCCATGGGCTGCACTGGAGCGGACTGCTGGAGCGCGCGGCTCCCCTCATGGAACCGCACATGACAACCGAGCAAAGCAACCAACTACAGGGGATCATCCAGAACCAGGGCGCGAAATAGTTACCCTTTTTTTCGCTTATAGGTCGCGTCGAAGAAGGTCACAAACTCAACGCCTCTCTTCATCTGAACTACATAGGTATAGGTATCCTCATCGACCTTGGTCATGATCGCCCTGGCGTCGTCCCAAGGTCGCTTCTCCCCGATCCGGACGGCAAGGTGCGCGAAATTACGGACAAAGGGTACGACAAGCGCCAGATCGGATTCATCGCCCAGGAAGTCAAAGCGGCGAACGAAAAACTATCCCTGGAGAACAACATCGTGCACGTGGACGAGGATGGTTTTCACCGGATGGACTACGGAAAACTCATTGTGCCGGTGGTCCGGGCGACACAGGAACTGAACGAAGAACTGAAAAAGCGCGACGAGATTATCGCCGGCCAGCAGAAGCAGATCGACGAACTGCGCGCGATGATGAAAAGCCTCCTCGAAACCGAAAAAGCCGAAGCAGCGGCTTCCCAGGAATAAAAATCAAGGGAGAGCGGCCCCCGGCCACTAGAACTTGTTGTAGCGGGGGCCCAGGAGCGCCGACCACGAGAGCGGGATGTCTCCGTCGACGTCGTAAACGGGCGCCGCGCTTCCGGGCGTGAAGACGCCGACGCTGTCCGCAGAGTACGGCACGAAGTAGATCTTCCCGTTGGGCGCGAGCACGCCGCCTAAGTACTTGCGATCACCCGAGAAGGTCGTGGGGACCACGCTGAAGGTGTCGTCGGGGAGAAGAGACGGGCTCTGCGCCCCCATCCAGTTCGCGATCGTCGGGGAGAGAACCTTCGTGGTATAGGTGGACGGGTAAGTGTATTCCGTCGGGGAATCCTCCCAGTAATTGAGAGAATGAAGCGTGGTCGTTTCCGGGGAGGCTTGCACCGTGGTCGTTGTGGAATCATCCTCTTCATGGCACGAACCCAATCCCGCGATCAAAACCAGCGCTGCAAGGCAGGTGAAACGCTTCATCCGAATATTTCCTTCATTTGTAATGAGCCAATTCCCCAGGGGCGCATTATAACGAGGCCTTGCGCCGTGGCACCCCCCCCACGCCCGAATAGACAGGAAACCGACCCTACTTGACCCTTCGGGGCCTCCTATGTAAAATCCCCGACTCATTCCAATTCTCTGAAAGGGATCCTCTTATGGCACTCGTTGAATACCAGGCCGAAGGTGGTGTCGCCACCCTCACGCTCAATTTTGCACCCGCGAACTGTTACACCCACGAAATGATGGTGGAACTCGATGCGGCGATCCTCAAAGCGCGTTTTGACGACTCCGTCTCCGCGATCGTTCTGACCGGAGCGGGCGAGAAGTTCTTCTGCGCCGGCGCCGATATCAAGATGCTCTCGAGCGTCACCCCCAAATTCAAATACTACTTCTGCCTCCACGCGAACGAGACGCTCAGCCGTCTCGAGCAGACCCCCAAGATGGTCATCGCCGCGCTCAACGGCAACACCGTCGGCGGCGGTCTCGAAATCGCCATGGCAGCAGACCTCCGGATCGCCCGCAAGGACGGCGGAAAGGTCGGACTCCCCGAAGTCAACCTCGGCGTTCTCCCCGGCACCGGCGGCACCCAGCGACTCGTCCGCATCGTCGGAAAATCGAGGGCGATCGAAATGATGACCACCGGCCGGCTCTTCTCGCTCGAAGAGGCAAAGGATACCGGAATCGTCGACCAGATCATGGACGCCGGCGACAGCGCGAGCTTCCTCAAGCAGGTACAGGAATACGCCCGCCAGTTCTGCCCGCCGAACAAGGCCTCCAAGGCGGTCGGGCTCATCAAACGTTCCGTCCAGAGCGGCGCCGAGATTCCCTTCGAATCCGGACTCGCCATGGAACGGGAATTCCAGGCCCAGCTTTTCTCCAGCTCAGATGCGAAAGAAGGTCTCGGAGCCTACGTCGAAAAACGAAAAGCTGAATTCAAGGGAGAATAATAAGATGACTTCTGTTGCCGTTCCCGCCGTCAAACACCAAAAGCTCTTCATCGGTGGAGAGTGGGTCGAACCCTCTACCGGGGAATCGTTCCAGACGATCAACCCCGCCACGGAAGAGTCGATCACCGACATCGCCAAAGGGGATGCACGGGATATCGACCTCGCGGTCGCGGCAGCACGAAAGACATTCGACGGGGGCAAGTGGTCTGAAATGCCCGCATCGAAGCGCGGAAAACTACTCTGGAAACTCGCCGACATCATGGAAGCGAGAATCGACGAGTTCTCCATGCTCGAAACGCTCGATGCGGGTAAGCCCCTCGCCGAATCCAAACATGTGGAAATGAAGCAGTCGATCGACGTGCTTCGCTACTACGCCGGGTTCGCCAACAAGATCACCGGCGAAACCCTTCCCTCCAACGGGGGCAACTTCGTCTACACGCTGCGCGAACCGCTCGGCGTCGTCGGCGCGATCACCCCGTGGAACTTCCCGATGCTCCTGGCGATGTGGAAAATCGCGCCCGCCCTCGCGGCCGGCAACACGATGGTCCTCAAACCGGCCACCTGGACCCCCCTGACAGCGCTCAAGTTTGGCGAAATCTGCCAGGAAGCGGGCATCCCCGCCGGTGTCTTTAATGTCGTCACCGGCCCCGGCTCGACCGCCGGAAATGCCCTCGTCACCCACCCGGGCGTCGACAAGATCTCCTTCACCGGTGCGACCGATACCGGAATCGGAATCATGAAGGGCGCGGCCGACACCCTGAAGAAAATTTCTCTCGAACTGGGCGGAAAGTCACCCAACATCGTCTTCGCCGACTCGGACATCGATTCGGCGGTCAAAGGCGCCACCGTCGGGATCTTCTATAACAAGGGCGAGGTCTGCTGCGCCGGATCGCGCCTCTTCATTGAAGAAGCGGCCAAAGATGAATTCATGGAAAAATTGATCAAACGGGTCAACAAACTGACCGTCGGCGATCCGCTCGACGAAAAGACCCGCATGGGCCCGGTCATCTCCAAAGCCCAACTCGAAACGGTGCAAGGGTATATCGAATCCGGAAAGCAGGACGGCGCGAAAATCGTCGCCGGCGGCGACCGACCCGATATCGACAAAGGGTACTACCTCAACCCGACCGTCTTCGATGGCGCGAACAACAAAATGAAGATCGCCCAGGAAGAGATCTTCGGACCGGTCCTCACGACCATCCCCTTCAAGGATGTCGACGACGTCATCCGACAGGGCAACGACACGATCTACGGACTCGCCTCAGCCGTCTGGACCAAAGATCTCAAAAAGGCCCATCAGGTGGCACGCGCCCTCAAGGCGGGCACCGTCTGGGTCAACACCTATAACCAGTTCGACTGCACCGCCCCCTTCGGCGGCTACAAGCAGAGCGGCTACGGCCGGGAACTGGGCAAAGAAGCGCTCGACCTCTATACACAGGTCAAGAGCGTCTGGATCAACCTGCAGTAAGAGGAGACGCCTGATGGGCATCGACTGGAAGCCGGAATACGACACCGCGGTCGCGACCGCGAAAGAGGACGATAAACTCGTCCTCGCGCAGTTCCACAACCCCTACTGAACGGCCTGCCAGGAACTCGACAAGAAGACCTTTCCGGAGGAAAGCGTCGCCGACGAAATCAACGCGAACACCGTACCGGTTCAGCTCAATATCTTGAAAGAACGGGAGAAGACCAGGGAGCACCGTGTTCCCTGGACCCCGACTTTCCTCTTTCTCGACAGTGAAGGGGTCGAACAGCACCGCTTCATCGGATACCTGCCGCCCGACGAATTCAAAGCACAACTCCACATGGCCAAAGCGAAAGACGCGTTCGGCAAAGGCAAGTGGCAGGAAGCGTACGACGCCTATAACCACATCGTCGAAAACTTTACCGAGACCGATCTGGCTCCCGAATCGCTCTACTGGACCGGCGTCTGTGAGTTCAAGCTCACCAAAGATGTCGAGAAGATCCACGCGAAGTGCCGGGAAGTGGTCGATCGATTCCCCGGACATATCTGGGCGAAGAAGCTCGACTTCAGCACCGACGAATGAGGATTCTTTCGGTTCAACCAGCCTCAACCGAAATGGCGTACGCCCTCGGACTCGGCCCTTCGATCGTCGGCGTCTCCCATGAGTGCACCTACCCTCCCCGGGCGAAGAAAAATCCGATCGTCTCGACAAGTGTCATCGATCCCGATCGAATGACGAGTGCCGAGATCGATGTGGCGGTGGCGAATGCGGGACGGGCGGGCGAAAGCCTCTACCGGGTCGATGGAGCGCTCCTGAAAAAGCTCAAACCCGATCTCATCCTCACCCAGAGCCAGTGCGACGTCTGAGCGACCTCGCCAATGGACCTCGAGCGTGCTCTTGAGGGATGGAAAAAGAAGCCGGAAGTGTTGGCGCTGCACGCGCATGACCTCGAAGGGGTCTTCACCGACCTGGGTGAAGTCGCTCAAGCGGCCAGCGTCGACCACCGCCCTCTGGAAGAGAAATATCGAGCCCGGCTTGAGCGCGTCCGGAAGAAGACAAAAGGGATCAAGAAGCGAAAAGTCTTCTGCATAGAGTGGTTTGAGCCCGTTTACAGCTCCGGCCACTGGATCCCCGAAATGGTCGAAATAGCGGGAGGAAGGGACCCCATCGCAAAAAAGGGACAGGATTCGACACGTGTTTCCTGGCCCCGGATTGTGAAAAGCCGTCCTGATAAGTTGATCTTGATGCCGTGCGGGTTTACCATGTCCCGGGCGCGGCGGGAACTACCGGTCCTCACTTGTCGACCGGAATGGGCCCAACTGCCCGCGGTTCAGGCTGGGGAAGTATATCTCACAGACGGGCCGGCCTACTTCAACGGGGGCGGATTGCGTCTGGTGGACGGCGTGGAAATTCTCTCTGAGATGATCCATCCGGAGATCTTCCCGCGAAAACAGAGGCGTGGATACGCCAAAATAGGAGAAACCGATGGACAAAAGATCGTGGAACGCAGACGCGACCGCCGACTCGCTCCTGGACATGGAGACCGGCGACCATGTTCTCGATGCCTTCAACCTCTTCTTCGATTCTTTTGTCGACAACGTCGCCTTTACCGCGATCATCGACCGGGTCGGGAAGTATCAGCTTGAAATGCAGCAGACCTTCTCGTATGCACCGATGGCTCGCTCGATGGGCCCGATGCTCTACGAGGAAGCTTTTCATGTCTCCAGCGGCGTCAACCCAATGCGGCAATGGGCCGCCGATGCCGTGCGGGGAACCGGGAACGTATCAACCGAGCTTATCCAACAACATATCAACAAGTGGGTCCCCCGGGGAATGGAGATGTTCGGGGACGAGCGAGGCGGAAAAACGGTGATGGAGTTCGGCTTCAAGGACAAGATCAACAAGGACTCTTCCCAGGAATATTACGCGGAATTGAAGGTGGAACTGATCGACGCAGTCAATTTCGGGGTATTGCGCGTCTTCGATCCGAAGGTCACCCGCCTCGAAGCTCCCGAGATTGCCGACCGTGTTCTTGAATCGGGCGATGCCTGGAAGGGATGCCGCCCGGAGCACCTGGTCTTCCTCCCGAGCGACAAATTCTACCGTCGTCGCGGCCTTTATGAATTCCAGATGTTCGATCTCCAGGGCGAACCGATCGCGAAATATGAAGACTACCGCGCTTATGTGCGGAAGAATCTCCCCGATGGATACATAACCGGCCCTGACTTCAAGGTCTACACCGAGCATCTGCAGGAGAAGCTTGCGGGCAAGGAAGTACACGAGGAGAACCTGCCCTTCTACGGGTAAGCGGAGATGGCAAAGATTAAAAAGTACATCTTTGGAACGGTCATCGCGCTCGGCACCTATCTCCTGATCGTCAATTCGCTCGAGCAAACAACACTGCGGTATCTCCCCTTTGTCAAGCCGATCCGGGACGTCCCGGTCATTCTCGTCATCGGGATCGCCTTCGGCGCCGGGGTCCTGAGCACCCATCTCTCCCGCTGGTGGAACTCTTTCCGGAAAAAGGTGAAGAAAGAGCTCTAGACTGCTAGAATCCGCCTCATCTGATGGAAACGGGTGGAGAACAAAAAGATCCGCTTATGGGAGCGGTCATCGGTAAATGTAAAATCCTGGCTAAACTGGGTCAGGGGGGCATGGGAGACGTCTACCTCGCCCAACACCAATTCCTCAAAAAGAATATTGCGCTGAAGCTTCTTCCCACAGACTTTTCCCGGGATGATGAATCGGTCTCCCGCTTTCAGAGAGAGGCGATCTCGGCGGCCAAACTGGAACACCCCAACACCGTTCAGATCCACGACATTGGCATCGACAAAGGCCGCCACTACATCATCATGCAGTATGTCGAGGGAAGAACCCTGCAGGACCTGATCGACGACAAAAGGGGTCCGATGGAAGTGAAAGAAGCGGGCCATATCATCCGAGAATGCGCCAAAGGATTGAAAGCGGCCCACGATCATGGAATTGTCCACCGGGATATCAAACCGGCCAACATCCTCGTCTCCAACGCGGGAGAAATAAAAATCACCGACTTTGGTCTCGCCTTCGATCAGGGGGTCGCAGGACAGATGACCCAGGCGGGGGTGATTCTCGGAACCCCGCAATTCATGTCCCCCGAACAGGCAGACGGAAAACGGGGAAATGAACAGTCGGACATCTATTCTCTCGGTGTCATCTTCTACTACCTCGTTACCGGAAAGAAGCCGTTCGAGGCGCAGAGCCAGATGGCCACTCTCTACAAACAGATCAATGAGAAACCTCGACCGATCCGGGACCTTAATCCACACGTTCCCCCGGCAGTCGTCCTGATCATCCAAAAGATGATGGCGAAGAAACCGGCCGCTCGACAGCAAATCGCAGAAGAGCTTATCCAGGAAATAGACCGCGTCATTGCCCACACGTCGGGTCACAAGGTCAGTGTCCCCCCCCGTCGAAGAAGCTCACAACTCCATCAACCCCCGAAAACCCGCCATGTTCGAAGTCGGTCGGAAATGCGCCATTCCTCCTCTTCTTCGAAAATCGTTTTTCGCCAGAGATCCCCGATTGTCGCCCTCGTCTGGCTCGGAGCCCTCATTGCGATCCTCGGGACGATCATTGTGGTGATTCTCTTAACCCGGGATACAACACCGAATAAACCCCTCTCCTCCCCACCAGAAGAAGCAAAAGAAGAATCGGGACCGTACGAACTTCTCGTTCAAAAAGGAAACCGCCAATTTAAAAACAAAGATTACGTCGGAGCCCTGAAAAGCTTCAAGAAGGCACGGGATGAAAAGGATACGCCGGAGGTTCGGAACAAAATTCAACTGGCACAAATAAGGTTGACCGCCGAAGAGGAGCGCATCCTCTGGAGGAAAACGCAAACAGAGAATTCCATCAAGGCGTTCGATCGTTACCTTGAGAAATTCCCTTCCGGGGAACATTCGGAACTCGCCTGGAAGAAACGGGCCGCCCTGCAAAAGAAAGAGAGTGGGATTCCGGAGGATTCCGGTTTCACCCTTCTCCTCCCTGATTCTGAAAATACAAATCAACAGATCACTTCCTGTATCTGCCTCGGGACTGAGGCCTTAAGTTGGAGAGGAACTTCCGCAACAATCGATTACACCCCCCCCTCCACGGAGGACCAGACGAAGTACCACTTCTTCTGGACAGAGCGGAGTGATATCGCCGACGCCATTCTTAAACTGGAAATTCGTATCGACAGGGGAGAGGCGGAACACTTCTGCCGATTTGCCCAAACGGACCAGATGGAAGAAAAGCGAACGAAATATTTCCGGTGGCCTCCCGGCTTCATTCCTCAATCGAAATGGGTCACCCTGATCTACAAAGTCCAGGGAGACTTCATGGAGATGTGGATCGACGACCAATCTCAGGGGAAAAAGTTTATTCCTTCCGGTGTCTCCCGTTTCGGTCGATTCGGCCTCCGGTTCCGGGGAAGAGCCCGTTTCCAACTGCGGGGGATGAAAATCAAAGTTCTCCGCACGGTCGACCTGAACAAAATAGAAACGCCCCAGAAACGTCTGAAACGAAAACAAGAGGAAGCGAAAACCCTGATTCAATCCGGAGAATGGGAAAAGGCGGAAGAACTCCTTTGTTCTGTCATCAACGACCCGAACATCACCGGAGCCTCCCTCAACCTGGCCTGCAACGATCTCTTTTCGATCGCCCAACAGAAAAAGTGGAACTCGTCCGACAAGGAATTCTCGGAATGGAGCCCGGAAGGAGAGAAAACTAAAAAAACCGGAAACCGCATAAAGACGAAGCCGGAAATCGTCTTCTCTCCAGAAGAGGTCCAAAAAGTTCGAGGTCTTTCGATGCGCTTCAAAGTGAATGAGATCGGAGAAAAAGGAGCGATCGGTCTGGAGGTATGGAATGTCCTGGAGAATCGGCCCATTCGATTTTTTCTGAGCGACCAGAAGATCTGGCTGCACCCTCTCAACAAAGGGCAACTCGACCACCTCCCTACAAAGATAAACTACATCGAGAATGGAACAACCGTTCATGTGATCCAATTTAAGGATGCTTTTATTTTCTATCTCGGAGGAAACTCGATCTGGAAAATGAACGCGGGAGGCTACGAATTTCGCCAGAACAGCGGACTCTATTTCCGTGACGTCGATGCAGAGGTCGAGTGGGTAAAGGTTCTTCCTTGAGATGAAACGACTCGCCATCATTGGTTTTGGGCATATCGGAGCGTCCATTGCAGGAGCGCTCCAGAACGAGAAGGTCCCGACGGAAATCCTCGCCATTGATCGGGATCCGGAGGTGCTCAAAAAGGCGAAAAAAAGAGGCCTTGCCAAAGAGACCTCCACGGAGATCTCCTCTTGCCACATGGCCGACCAGGTTCTTCTCTCGGTTCCGGTAAAAAGCTGTGTCGAGATCCTCAGAGAAGTGACCTCTTCGATGAATCCGGCCGCACTCCTCCTTGATGTCGCCAGCACAAAAGGAGTCCTCCTCTCCGAATTCCAACAAATCGGATCCCCGGTTCGCTATATCTCACTTCACCCCCTCGCCGGAACGGAAAAGCCGGGCATCGACTCGGCACGCCCCGGGATCTTTGAAGGAATGCCTTTCCTTTTCTTCCCGGTACAGAAGGCGGATGAACAGGCACTGTCTGACGTCGACACGATCATCACAGCGTGCAAGGGGCGAAAGATCGAAGTGAAAAGCGTCCAGGAACATGACGCCACCCTGGCCCTGACGATTCACCTTCCCCACGTCCTCGCCTATGCGCTGACCCATCTGGCGGAAGAATCTTCGGGAACCCTGGCGACAGATGTTTTCTCCCTTGCCGGCAGAAGTTTTCGGGATTCTACCCGGGTCGCCTCGAGTGACATTCAGATGGTCCATGACTTTCTCTCGACCAACACCGATCAGACCACCACCGCGATCGACCGATTGATGGACCATCTTGAGCGAATCAAAAAACTCCTCGCCGCTGGAAACGACGAGGAGTTGAAATCCGTAATGAAAAATGCGCAGAAATTACGCGAACGTCTTTAACGATCCTCCACAAGCCGCTTCATATACTCTTTGATCATCTCCTGATATTCCGGCGGGTATTCATCAATATCCCGGGAACTGTCGAGGATGGCATCGCGCACCCGGGGAGGAAGATCCCCCCACTGCCCGGTCCGGTCTCCTCGAGAACGAAACTTGGAGGGAGGGTCGGTCCGGTTCGGATCGTACGGCTTCTGGGCAGGATTCCCCGGATCTTTGGGGCGATTGGCCTGCTCCTGTTTCGGCTTCTTCTGCTGTTGCTGTTTCTGTTGCTGCTGTTGTTGCTGCTGCTGTGTTTTTACCCGTCGAATAATCTCTTTGATCTTGTCGAGAGAGTTCTTCTGCTTCTTCTCTGAATTCTTCAGCAACTTTTCCACCAACTTCATAACCCGCTTCTGTAAAGAATCGGGGCTCTCTTTTTCGTCCGGCTTCTCTTTCTTCTCTTCCGTATCGAGAAGTTTTTCCAGTTTTTTGAGAAGTTCCCGGTCGGCCTCAAGAGCCTTTCCCCGGCTTGAATTCTGCAGAAGCTCGGCCGAACTCCCCATCAATTTCTGAGCCTCTTTCAGAAGCTTCATTGCCTCTTCCGGCGACATCTCCTTTTCCTGTTCGGAGAAATCGGGCATCCACTCCTTCTCATCCTGAACCGCACCGACATTTCCAGCCCAGACAAAAAGAAGCGGCGCGAGCCAAACCAGGATCTCTGTCTTATTCTTTCTCATCTTTTTCGTACTCCTCTTTTTCCTTCTCGAATTTCGAAATAAACCTCTTGAGAACTTCTCCGAGCTGGTCCTGTTTATCCGAAAGCCTTTGTAACAGTTGCTTTTCCACGAGAGATAAATCATCCCGTTCGCGGTTATAGCGACGTTCAAACTGTTCCGTCTTCTTTAACAGATTCTCCTGCATCTTTTTGATTAGGTTAAGCTGGACGAGATCCGGAACGAGCGGAGGTTTTCCGCCCCCGCCTCCTCCACCGCCACCACCCTGCTGCTGTTTCTGCTGGTCGCGACGCTTCATATCAAAGGCATCGAGCAACATTCGAAGCTTGCGAAGAATGTCCGCCTGCATATCCTGGGTGATCACCCCCGTATCAGAATCATCCAGATTCTCCGCACTGAGGGTCATATCTTCCGTAATGGATTCGAGCGCAAAGCGAAAGACCTCGACATTCTCTTCCCGAAGCTTCCCTTTCACCTCTTCCATAAACTCGGCCAAGTCCGACTGCTGCCCTCCGAGATTCCGGACACGGGAGAGTTCTCTCCGTGAAAACCGGCCTTTTTCCCGGCGAATTTGATCGAGATCAATGGTTTTCGCGTTGATCGCCTCTTGCTGTTCGATCGCCTTCTGCAACTCGGTTTCCAACTGAACGAGGAGTTCTTCTTCCGCCTGTCGCTTCAACTCTTCGAGAGCCTCTTTCAATTCTTTTTCCGCCTTCTTCAGATCTTCGAGCGCATCTTCCTCTTCTTTTTTCGCTTTCTGAGGCTGCCCCTTCTTCAACTCCTGCTCGGCTTTCTGCATACTTTCCGATGCGCGTTTCAGAGACCGGGATGCGTTTTCCTTCTGCATCTCTTCGACCTGCTTTTGAAGCTCCTTGGTCAACTCCTCGAGCTTCTTTTGCTCTTTGGCAAGGTCCTCCGCCTTCTTCTGCTCCTCTTTGGAGAGAGGCTTCTTTTTCATATCTTCGAGTTGTTTCTTCGCCTCCGCCAATTTTTCCTGCGCCTTTTTCTGTTCCCTGGAACTCTTCTTCCCTTGAGACTTCTCCATCCCCTTCTGGGACTCCTGCATCTTCTTCGAGGCTTGTTGCGCTTTTTCGGCCGCTTTCTTCAGGGCCTCGGCACTCTTCTCTTCTCCTTTTTCTTCCGCTTCTTTTGCCTTCTCTTTGAGCCACTTGGTGACTTTTTCCGCAAACTGCTTCTCAAGCTCTTTCTGCTTTTCGGCCAATTTTGAATAGTCTGGCCGTTCTTTCTTTGCGAGATCTTCCTTCGCCTTTTCGAGAGCTTCCCGGGCTTTCTTCAGGTTTTCTTTCGCCTGTTGTTGATTCTTCTGCGCCTCTCCCGGCTTTCCTTTTTCCAGATTCTGTTTCGCCTGCTCCATCTCGCCCTGGCTATTGCGCATCTTCCCGGTCGATTCGAGCACCGATTCCCGGGTCTTTTCTCCCTGACTCTGCGTCTGTGGGTTCCGAGACATTCGATTTAATTTATCCGCAAGCTCTTGTGCTTTTTTGGCGAGATCTCCCTGTGCTTTCGACGCCGGTTGAAAATCTTCTTTCTGTTTCTGGGCAAGTGATTCCTGAAGCTGGTTGAGAGCCTTTTTCGCTTCCGCGAGCTCTTTGCCCGCCTTCTTTTGATTCTCTCCGGCGTTCTTATTTTGCCCCTTCTTGAGATTCTTATTCGCCCCCGCCATCTTCTTTTCAGCGCTTTCGGTCTTCTCGGCCGCCTTTTTCATCGCTTCCTGGTTTCCACCCGGCTCGATCTCGGGCACCATATTCTTCATTCCCTGCGCTAAATTTTTCGCCCGGTCTTCGAGGTTTTTCTGTGCCTGTTGGATTTTCCGGGCCTCCTCCTCTTTTCCCTGCGCCGCCTTCTTCTGTAGATTTTTCAGTTCCTCCTGAGCCTTCTTCATCTCTTTGAGCGCTTTTGCCTGCTCTCCAGCCGCAAGTTCATACTCCTCTTCGCGGAGCCCTTCCTTTGCCGATTCCATCGAGTTCGATGCTTTTGTGAGATGTTCATCGAGAAGTTTTTTCTTCTCTTCGTATGGAATGGAATCCAACTTGTAAATCTGGTGGCCTAATTTCCAGGTCTTGTCATCAATCGCACTCTGTTCTTTTTCCAATTGACGTTGATTCGCTTTTGAAGGGTCTTTACTTGCTTCACGTGTCTTATCGAGAAGAGCTTTTTGGTCTTTAATCGCTTCGGCAAGTTTGGCGAGGGCTTCGTCCAGCGTTCCATGCTTTTGGGTATGACGAGAGAGCTCTTCTTCCGTTTTTGCCTGTTTTTTGAGCAGATCCTCCAATTCTTTTGAAAGAGCCCCAAGATCCTTCAACTCCCTGCTCTTGACCTCTTCCGCATTTTTCTCCGCCTCTTTCTGCGCTTTTTCCAGTTTCTTTAATTCTTCGAGTGCTTCGTCAATTTGATCACTTAAAGCCTTGGGATCCTTGTCCGTTTCTTTCTGAAGCTCTTTTTGTTTCCGGGCAATCTCCTCGATCTCTTTCTGGAGCTCTTCAATTTCTTTGTTTTCTTCTTCGCCAAGCTTTTCTGTATCGCGGCGAATCTCTTCTTCCTTCTCTTTTAATTGACCCAATTGCTTGAGAGCCTCTTCCAACTTCTTTTTCTGTTTTTCCAACTCCTTTAGATCAATCCGATCTTCCAGAAGAGCCAGGAGAGATTCGAGCATTCCCGCGACTTCTTCCCCATCTCGAATCGCCTTTTCAATCCGGTTCTGACCGAGATGGTTGAGAATACGATCAATTTTTAATTCGGGACTGAACTGTCCCAACTTCTTTTTCGCTTCTTCAAGCTTGGCCGCATAGTAAGGAGAACGAACTTTCAGCTGCTCGATCAGGACATCCATTTTGGAACGAATGTTTTTGAGCGCTTCGGAGACACGCTTCTGCTTCTGTGCAAGTTCTTCCGGATCGTCCTGAACAGTCGAAAAGGCCTCCCCGTTGGGAACCAGGAACCCGGCCATAAGCAGTGTCAGAATAATACGCATGCCACCTCCTATTTGGATCGAATCCCTTCGATCACGCTTTTCTGTATATCGAGGGCTTCGCGGAAGGCCCGGATGATCTCCTGATAACTCGCCCACTTCTTTAATAGATCGAGGACCTTCTGAATTCCCGCGATCGTTTGTCCCTGAAGGTCCTGGGCCGTACGGAAGAATATCGCTCTCTCCGAAGCGGATACGGAAGAACCCGCCTCTTCCAATTTCTGCACCGCCCCCAGAGCAAATCCATATTTTTCCCGACGAGTTGGATCCCCAATCATGGACGTCAAAACATCGGCCGCTTCCTGTAGTTTATCTGCTGAATCTTTCGTGAATATTCGGTTGTACATCCCCCGGTTCATCACCCGCTGAACATCGGTCCGAACCGATACGAGCCGATCCACGATTCCGTTCTGCTCCAACTTTGCGCTGCGGATCTCCCTCTTCCCCTCCCCGACAAGAGCATCCACGACCGACCACTTCTGATTCAATCGCCCGACACGATTGTATTGCGCACGTTGCTTGCGCAACTGAACATCAAGGGTATCGCGCAGGCGGGCAATTTCATCCTGCAAGGCTTTTTCTATTTCGGCCATCGACTTCACCGACAACGTAATGACTCGCGAAACCGATTCGTTCGGTTTTCCGATGTCAAGATAGTCCTGAGCCCGGAATCGAATTCGAACATGATCCCCTACTTTTACGCGCAAGGGAATTTCCGCCGTACTCCCGGGCAGAGTGGTCTTCTTTAGATCCAGGACTGTTTCTATCCGGATCGACTTGTCCCCGATCTGCTGCTTCTCTCCCTCTTCCCCTCCCATCAATTCGGGCGGGATCGGAAGAACAATCCAATCCGTCTCGGTCGATCCGAGAACCCGATATTCCATCTGGATGGAAGCAAGACCGTAATCGTCGGTCACCTCAAAGAGAAGCGGCCGGGCGCAGATATCGGTGATATCCTCACTCTCGGCGAGAGGATCGACAATTTTGAATCGGGGAGGTTGATCTTCCACCCCTTGGATTCGATACCGGCGTGGGTCACGGTTTTCGAGCCCATTCACGCCCAAAAGCTGAAAATGGTATTCACTGTATGTCTGGGTTACTTTGACCTCTCCTCTCAACCGAGTTCCCCCCTCTCCTTTCGAAAGCGTCAAAGGGAAAGAAACTTCGCTTCCCTTCAGACCGAGAAGAAGCGCTCCTTTTTCTACCGGGACATTCGTCAGTGCAGAGATTTGAATCACGGTATGCAGGGGAGCCGAAATGTGACCTTCTTTTCTTTTCTTCGATGGAAGCCGGAGATACGCCGGATAGAGAAGATCGGTTGTAATTTCCTGGATCGTGGGGGGGATTCGCGTCTCTACCCGATACGGTTCGGTTCGATCTCCCCCTCCTTCTACGAAAAAGGTAAACGAAGCGGGAACGTTCTCAAACCGAAAGAAGTACCGATCCCCCCCCTCGGAAACCTTCGTTTGGGAAGAAGAAAGAGTTCCCTGTCGAACCTGATTCAGAAGATCCCCCCACGTCAGATCGATCTCATCCCGAACCCGTTCGACTTCGCGCTCCCCTTCGTCCCCATTTTCGAATCGATATTTCAGGGAGAGCGTCGAGGGAGCACTGACCCCGGCACGCTGCTTCTCCGCACGCACCGCCACGACGAGATCTTCTCCCCGGGCAATAACCCGTCGCCCTTCCGGGAAATCGAGAACCTTCAGTTGAATCTTTTTTGGCCATGCGGCCGCGCCGCCGACCAATCGATTCAGGTAAATCGGAGTCAACCGCCCCCCCCAGTGATCCGGACCGTATCGATAATCGAGGGAAACCAAACCGGCAAAGAAAAGAACAAGAACGAGAGCGAAGGTTCCGATACGAACTACATTCCGGTAGATCAAAACGGACCGGAAATCGATTTTCCGACTATATTCCTCCGCCTCTTTCACCAGAGCCTGAACCAGTTCCGCAGAGTGATCCTCCCCACCCGTACCGGATCGGGAGAGTTGAATTGCGGAAATGAGTCGATCCTCCAACTCCGGATTCTGCCTCTCCACAAAGAGAGCAATATCTTCATCGCTAATCGGAACCTGCAGAGGCCGCAAGATTCTCCGCCAGACAATATATCCACAAAAAATCAGCCCGGAGGAAAGAAGAACGAGTCGGACCGCGGTCGGAAGATTGAGAAGATAGTCGAGTGTAAAGGAGATCGAAATAAAGAGCCCCAGAACCAGAATCCAACGGGAGATTCCATCCCCCAGAAAAAGTGCTCGGATATTTTTCCGAAGATGATGAAAGCGCTTTTCGACATCCACGAGGGGAGTGATTGTTCCCGAATGATTCACCGCTGCACCTCAATTTTCACAGAGTTGGACGTCGCTTGTCCTCCCCCGGTTCCCTTTCCCGTATATATTGCAAAAACCTGATACTTCCCGTCCATCCGGAACTTACGGGAATCGAGTTGGAAAGCAAGAACCGCATCCCGTCCGGGTCCGATATGAAGGGGCCCCCCATCAGATGTCTGGATTTGGACGAGGTCGATCGGAACCAGGTAAGGGGACTGCTGTTCGGAATGTACCTGAAGAAAAAGAAAGTGATCCGGCCGATGAACTCTTTGAAGACCTTCCAGGATAACCGAAGCTGGACTCGAGAGAGTGACCCTCCATGAGGACTTTTCCCCACGGGAAACGATTTCATTCCCTTCCCGGGTCAACACAATCGAAAGTTGGGAGGATTGAATCCAATCCAGATCGATCTGACTCAACCCACCGGAAAGAGAGACAGGGGTCATATTCGCAACCCCTCCGGATTCAAGAAGAACGGATCCCTCCGGACCAACGACATCCACCTTCCCTTCCAGAACATAAACGGATTTTCCGGCCTCTACACCAAACCGGGTTCCCTGTACAACAGCGCGCGTTTGACCCGAAACAATTTCAAACCCCTTCCCCGTGGGATCGATTTCGGCAAAAACCGCCCCTCGAATCAAAATGACTTTTCGAGGCTCTGTGAATCGAAGTTCCGATCCCGCTTTCACCAGAAGAGTCCCCACACCCGGAAGAGAGAGAAGGGTTCGATCGGAGGGAGTAAACACTTCCTCTGTATATAGAGAACGTTTTTCTGCCATCGTCGCGACAACCTGTTGGGTCCTGGATGTCGATGAGATCAGTCCCACAAAAAGGGTGATGAGGATCGCGGCGGCGACAGAAATGGGAATCCACAATTTGGAACGGGGAGAAACGCTCTCTTGTAGATGACTCCAGACCTGTGAAGAGGGAGTCACTTCCCCAAGAGAATCCAATTGCGATAGGAGCGCTTTTGTCTCCTCCAGGTTCTCTGCACAAGAGGGACAATCTTGTAGATGAACGGACTCCTCTGTAGAAGTTTCTCCCTTTAGATATCCGTAGACATCGATGCAGTTGGAATCCTTCATCACCCCACTCAAACCGTTCTGAAGACCAAAAGTTCGAATAATTTGGCAAAAAACGGGGATATTCTCTGACAGGTTCCCCCCCCACCCGCAATCTTCAAGACAGATAAAGGAGATAAAAATTATGATGCTAAATATGGTGATTCCGGCCCTGATGCAGATCTTCCTATCCGCACCCACGGGAAATAGCGAAGAAGCGATTCGGCTCTTCAAAGTGACCTATCAGTCCAAAAATTCGACAAATTCTGCAAAAATTGAGGCTATTCACGGTCTAAGTGCCATTCCGAGCATCCGAAGAGCAAAAGTCCTCGGACAACTCCTCATAAAAGCGCCGGAATCACACCGAATCGAAGCCGCTAAAGCTCTTTCGAAATTCCGAGGAGTCAAAGGGGCTTCAAAAATCGCATCCAGTGCCCTTCTAAATCGCCTGAATAGCAAGAAACTCGCCGTGCAGGTCGCGCTAATTAAGACCCTCGGAGAGCTCCGGAATCCCTACTGCCTTAAAATTCTACATAACCTACTTAATAGCAACAAGTTAGAAGTATCTCAAGCGGCTATCATCGCTATCGCCCTCTTCAAAAACCGTAACTCGGTTCAAATCCTGATCAATGCCCTCAAAAAATCGGAAAAGAACGTCGACAAAGACGGTTTGGAACGGACAAAAACTCTCAATTTCGCCCTTAACTCCATTACAGGACAGCCTCTGGTCAACTCTAACGAATGGAGCCGGTGGTGGGGCTCAATGGCGGTACGGACCGCCCTAAATAGATAAAAAAATAATTTTGGGTTAATGACTCCCTCCTTTCTCCTTTTCAGAAGAGTAAGGAGGGCACGACCCATGAATATGATCCTGACCGCAATCCTGGTGGCACCCTTTCTGAACAACACCACCCTCGATAAAGAGAGCAAAGAGTCTGTCGAAGCCTTCCAAGAGATCTACTACGGAAAAAATACCGAGGAAGTCGATCGCCTGCTCGCCATTCAGCAACTGGCAAATGTGCCCCACGACAAGACCGCCGAAATCCTCGGAGGACTTCTCTTCCACGCTCCTGCAGACCACAGAGTAGAAGCCGCCATCGCTCTGGCCAATTTCCACGAAATCCGCGGAATCTCCTCTCTGGTCATAGGGGCCATTCTCTCTCCTTCAAACCGCAAAAATACCGAATTGAGAGTGGCTCTCATAAAGACATCCGAAAGCCTCCTCGATCTCGCAAGCCTTCCGATCCTCCACATGTTGATCAATGATTCCGACCTTCCGGTCGCCCTCGCCGCCATCAACGCGATTCCTTCTTTCGAGCGGAAAGAGTCGATTATGACCCTTAAAAGGGGGTCCGAAAAGGCGGGTGAAAATGCAGACAGTTCCTCTCTCAAACGCAGAATCGCCCTCCAGCAGGCCCTGAGAGATCTCCGGGACAACCTGGACCAGAAGTAATTTCCTTTCAAAAGGCCTAATGAACTCCCCCCAAAACCTGTTTGTAAGAGTAAGGAGGGCACGAATTATGAATATGATCCTGGCAGCAATCTTGGCCGCCCCACTTCTCGCAGGGGGAGCCAAAATCGATAAAGAGGCGAAAAAAGTGGTCGAAGAGTTCCGCTCCCACTACTTCCTCAAAACAACTCCCGATCTGGAGCGTTGATGGCGCACTGCAACCGGAACAAAACAACCCTTCGGGTCGCTCTCGTTCAAACCCTCGGACAGCTGAAACAGTTGACCGTTCTTCCCCTTCTGCACCATCTCGTTGAAAAAGATGATTTCATCGTCGCCAAAGCGGTTATTGAAGTCATCCCAACCTTCCAACGTCGGGAATCGATCCCGGTCCTCCTCAAATACCTCCGAAAATGTGAGCGAAAAGCGGACAACTTCACGATGAATCTCGGTATCGGAGACCTCGGAAATCTCGACAAATTAAAGGATCAGACGGGAATGAGTGGAGGAGGATCCGTTTCCGGGTTGGGGGGCGAAGGAATGACCGATTTTAAGGTCAAAATCACCGCCGATGAGAAGCAGGGATTGAGAAATAAGCTCTGCCTCCCCGCTCTGAGAAAAGCGCTCCGAAACATTACAGGCCACTATTTCTCTGACTGGAAGTCGTGGAATAAGTGGTGGCGTGCCGGCGGCATCTACGAAAAATAGAATCTCACACTTTCTCTGATCTCCCGGAATCCCTCTTTCCGGGAGATTGTTTTTTTTTCCAGAACTCCCCCCCCTTTTGCCATGGTATCCTGCCGGCGGGAATTGTTCCCAATGGACTGTTTTCTTGACCAATTTTTAGGCGCTCCCTATTATGTGGGCTCCTACCTGATTTATATAAGGGTACTTCCATGCCAGTGATCGAAATTATCTACTTTGTCTGTTTCCTCGTGGGACTCGGATTTGCCGTCATCTCCGGCCTCTTCTCCGGATTCGGAGGGGATGTGGATGCCGGAGGCGGAGACCTTGACATCGGAGATGCAGCAGGGGTCTCCCCGCTTTCTCCCGTGGTCCTCGCCACGTTCATCGCCACCTTTGGGGGGACGGGAATTATTCTCCTGAAGTTCAAAATTCCGATCTATCTCCAGATCCCGATCGCGGCGGGCGCCGCTTTGGTTCTTTCGGCCGGGGTATTTTACGTCTTCTGGAAAGTCGTCTCCTCAACTACATCGCAGAGCCAACCAACAATGGATGACGTGATCGGAATTGAGGCTGAAGTAACAACACCGATACCATCCAATGGTCTTGGATCGATTTCGTACACCGCGAAAGAGCAGCGGTATCAGGCTCCGGCTCGATCGCTCGACAACAGTGAAATCCCAGCGCGGGCCATTGTCCGCATTGTTAAAGTGGTCTCCAACACGTTCTATGTAGAACGAACAGGATAAATATTCATATCTTCATAAGCCGAACACGGAAGGATTAACGATATGGGAGAAGTCGCTTTTGTCACCATTGGTCTTTTGACCATGTTTCTCATCTTCATTATGGTCTGGGCCAAGCGGTACCGAAAATGTGGACCGAACGAAGTGATGGTCATCTTCGGGCGAAAAAGACGCGTCCGAAACACACAGACAGGAGAGGTTATGGACCTCGGCTACCGCGTCCAGAAGGGGGGCGGTGCCTTTGTCTGGCCTATTCTTGAAGATTACAAATTCCTGTCCCTGGAATTGATGACAATCGACGTAAAGACCCCCGAGGTGTACACCGTGACCGGTGTTCCGGTTACCGTCGATGGGGTGGCCCAGATGAAAGTGAAGGGGGACGAGATTTCGATCCGAACGGCATCGGAACAGTTCCTCGACAAGTCACAGAAGCAGACCGAGGACGTTGCTCTGCAGACCCTCGAAGGTCACCTTCGTGCCATCATCGGGAAGATGACGGTCGAAGAACTCTACAAGGATCGGGATAAATTTGCCCAACTTGTACAACAGGAAGCGGCAACCGATTTCGCAAACATGGGTCTACAGGTTGTCTCCTTCACCATCCGGGAAATTCGTGATTCCCAGGGCTATCTTGATGCCCTCGGTCGTCCCCGTATCGCCCAGGTAAAAAGGGACGCGATCATTGGGCAGGCGGATGCAGATCGTGATGCCACGATTCGAAGTGCGCAGGCTCATCAGGAAGCACAAAAAGAACGCTTCACCGCAGAAACCCAGGTGGCCGAATCACAGCGTGACTATGAAATGAATCGAGCGGATTACCAGGCATCGGTCAACCTCAGAAAAGCGGAATCGGATCTCGCCTATGACCTGCAGAAAAACAAATCGCAGCAGGGCGTCAAGGTCGAAGAGATGAAGGTTCTCGAAATCGAAAAAGAACGATTGATCGAAATTAAGGCGAAAGAACTGGAAGCCACGATCCAGAAACCGGCCGATGCCGAACGGTACCGGGTCCAGACCCTGGCGGATGCCGAAAAGTACAAAACGATCCAGGATGCAGAAGCGAAAATGATCGAGGACCAGAACCTCGGTAAAGGTCGTGGTGAATCGCTGAAGGCAGAAGGTCTCGGTCAGGCAGAAGCAACCCGGGCCAAGGGTCTTGCCGAAGCGCAGGTTATCCAGGCCAAGGGGGAAGCGGAAGCCGAAGCGATGGAAAAGAAAGCGGCCGCCTGGCGTGGATATAACGAAGCGGCTATTGCGCAGATGTTTATCGAAAAACTTCCCGACCTTGCAAGGGCGGTCGCCGAACCGCTCGGAAGAACCGACAAAATCACCATTGTCTCCGCAGGGGGAGGCAACGGGGAGGGCGTGGGCGCTTCCAAACTCACCCGGGACGTGGTCGATATCATCGCACAGTTGCCCCCGGTTCTCGAAGGAGTCAGCGGCTTGAACCTCAAGGATATGATCCAGAAGTTGCCGAGTATCTCCAAAACGACCGGAAACACCCCCACCTAAAAAGAAACGAACACGGAAAACCGGACGGGCAGAAGCCCGTCCGGTTTGACCCCCTCCCTTCCCGGCGATATCATATTTCCCCCATGAGAACATTCTTCCTATTCCTGTCTCTGGCGCTTTCGGCTGCGGCGCAGATTCCAACCGAATATTCCCTCGAAGCAACCTTGAATGAAGGGTTGAATGAAGAGACGGGACAACCGGTCTTTCTCCTGAACGGAACGACCTCCCTTCCCAACGGCAGTGCGCTCTCGGCCCACCTTTATTACGATGAAGTCTCCCCCGGAAGGGACCTTCGATACCTTTCTGTGAAAGTAAATGAAGGCCGCTTTTCGGCCACCTTTCCCATATTTCAAACGAAAACTTTATCGGGAACCTATCTTGTTCACCTCCTTTTCAATCCTTACCTTCAACAACGGCCTGTTCGCGCCTCCATGGGAGAACAGATACGAGAATATCAATGTGAAGCCAGGCTCAAGGTGGGCGACGATACCTCCTTGAATAGGGATCGACAGAGGGTACACCGGGAACTGGGGAAGAAAATTGAAACCCTCTGGACCATTGGGCAAGACTTACGCCTTTTTCTCGGCCAGGATCCAACCCGGGATACGTGGCAACTCCGGGTAAAAGATTGGCACGGAAATATGAAAGAAATTGTCGATGCGTGCCATAACGTTCCCGAATACAAAGCCCTGAAAATTGATGATATTTCAGCCGAAGCGACCGAAGATATGTCCCTCGCACTGCACCAGTTAATTGAAACAGCGGGACACCATCTCGCCGACAGAAACAACCCCAAATATTCCACCGAAATGACGAAACTTCACCGGATGCTCGACATTATCCGGCATGACTGCAACCGGCGGCTGGGCCTCGCCTTTGCCAATGAAGTGGAACGAAAGCGAATCCTCGATACGGCCAAAGAAGGGGTCCTCATGGCGGGGGGACTCTATACCTGGTTAAAACGAGATCCCAAAGCGACCCCGGTCGTTTACCAGGCACGACTGGAAGAATTCCGGAAAGAATTTCACCATCAAATTGAACAACTCCTCAACGGCACACCGACAAAACATCATGAACTCATCCGGGGACTAGCCATAAGAGCCAACACCCTTTTCGATATTGTCGGGGAGGCGCGAACCAGCAGAACCAATCTGATCAAGAAGATCCAATCCGCGGTAGACCTCTACCTCGAATACGCCGAACCTGTAGAAGAACAATTGAAGGGTTAACCGATGACCGACCAGGAAAACCTCATCTACGACTGGAATACGATCGGCACTCCCCCTGAAAAGCCGACTCAAAAACTCGAGTTTGACGATGAAACGTTACGGGACGGTTTACAATCCCCCAGCGTATTAACACCCACCATCGACCAGAAAATTGAAATCCTTCGCCGAATTGATGCGATGGGACTCGACACAGCCGATATCGGACTTCCAGGGGCGGGTGGAGTGGGCAAGGAAGACACTCTTGAACTCGCCCGGGCGATGGTCGGGGAACGAATGAACGTAAAGGCGAACTGTGCCGCCCGAACCGTCGTCGCCGATATCGAACCGATTCTTGAAATTATAGAGAAAACGGCTCGCCCGATTGAAGCGTGCCTCTTTATCGGATCTTCTCCGATCCGTCAATACGCAGAAGATTGGACCATGAACGATATGCTCAAGCATACCCGTGAGGCGGTCAGTTTCGCTACACGCAACGCAATCGAGGTCATGTACGTAACCGAAGACACCACAAGAGCCCATCCGGAAGATCTCAAACGTCTCTACTTCACTGCGATCGAATGCGGGGCGAAGCGGATTTGTCTCTGCGATACCTGTGGGCACTCCACACCCAACGGAGTCTTCCAACTCGTCACTTATATAAAAAAACTTCTCAAAGATTTCGGAATGGGCCATATCAAGGTCGACTTCCACGGACACAACGATCGCGGGCTTGGGGTCTGGAACGCGATCACCGCTTTCATGGCCGGTGCCGATCGGGTACATGGAAGCGCTCTGGGAATCGGAGAACGAGTCGGAAACTATGCGATGGATCAACTTCTGGTCAACTTGAAACTCATGGGTTGGATCGACAACGATCTGACAAGCCTTTATGAATATTGCAAGATCGTCTCCGAATCGACCGAAGTCCCCATTCCCAACGGATATCCGGTCGTGGGAAAAGATGCGTTTGAAACCGCAACCGGAGTCCACGCCTCCGCCGTCATTAAAGCCATTCGGAAAGGAGACAAGTGGCTTGCCGATCGGGTCTATTCCGGTGTTCCAGCCGGGGACTTTGGCCGCGAACAGGTCATCACCATCGGACCGATGAGTGGAAAATCGAACGTCGCCTTTTGGCTCGAAAAACGGGGCCGGGAAACAAAGGCGGAGGTCGTCGACGCGATCATGGAGAAGGCAAAAAGTTCCAACCGCCTTCTCACCGATGAAGAAATCGAAGAAATCATCGGGAATGCCTCGTGAAGCAACCTCTCATCGGGATCAACTGCCACCTGCGGAACGAGGGGAAAGAAAACTTCTATCGCCTCAACCAACTCTACGTAAAGGCGATCGAGCGCGCGGGAGGAATCCCCCTCATTCTTCCCTTTTTTGAAACCGCCGGGAAGGCGCGAAAGTATGCCGATCGAATCGATGGCCTGATCCTGACGGGAGGGGACGACCCCAATCCAAAACGGTGGAAAGAAAAACCACACCCCAAAATGGAATCGATCGTTCCGGAAAAAGAAGAGAGTGACTTTCATCTTGCCCGAAGCGCTCTTCGAAAAGATAAACCGATCCTCGGAATCTGTTACGGCATGCAACTCTTGAACATTCTTCAGGGAGGGTCCCTTCACCAACACATCGGAGATATCCCCGGAGCACGAAAACATGAAGGGGGCTCACAGCACAACATTGAGATGGTCGGATCCTCCCGAACACGGGACCTGATCGGTCGAAAAAGAAGGGTGAACTCCTACCACCACCAATCGGTCCATCGACTGGGAAAAGGAATGCACGTGAGCGGCGTCTCCCCAGACGGGATTATTGAAGGACTCGAAAGTGCGCAACACCGTTGGGTCATCGGAATTCAGTGGCATCCAGAACGGATGACCGAACGTCGGGACCAGGCAAACCTCTTCCGCGCTCTCGTCAGCGAAGCGAAGAGCTAGGTCACTCGTCGAGACCAAACTCCTTCATCCAGTAATCAACATCTCCGGGAAGAAGGCCTTCGGACTTTTCACGGGGATCTTCTGATTCCCCCTTCGACGCGGAGACCGCCTTTTGCATCTCCTTCAGAAAGGTATGGGAAGGAATCACACGAACCTGGCGCTTTTTCACCACATCAGAAATTCCCCGGTCATTGGTCACAACCGTGTATGCGGTCCGGTCCCCCGTCTTTTCCACCATCCGGAGAATTTCATCATCCGCAATTACCCCCCGGGGCGTGTATACCACTTCTACCGGACCCGTTTTTGTCCGCCCCGGAATCCCCCAAATGGGAGCTCCCTTTGTATGGTCAAACACAATCCGGGCGCGTGCGTTTTCGAGGGAGCAATACCGGGACACGAGTTGAACCAACCCACTCCGTGCCGATTCGAGTTCGTCCGAATGAATCTTTTCACGGGGGGAAGCGAAGAGAAGATTATAGCCGTCGATCAGGAACAGACCCGGCCTCCGACGATTGTCTGCACCGCCTGACCCTGGAATATCATCCCGGTGAAAGGAGTACTTTTTCCCTTGGAGAGGAATCGGGAGGGGTCAACCTTCCACTTCTTCTTTGGATCCAGAAGAGTGATATCGGCATCCGCCCCCACAGCAAGGGTTCCCTTCTTGATCCCGAGAATCTTCGCGGGACGAATCGTCATCGCCTCAATGGCACGGTTGAGTGTACATTTTCGATTTGCAACAAGAGTAAGAATTACCCCGACGGTCGTCTCCAAGCCCACAACTCCATTTGGACAGGCATCAAATTGCCGCTCTTTCTCATCGGTAGTATGAGGAGCATGATCAGAGGCGATCACATCGATCGTCCCGTCGGCAAGAGCCTTGCGTAAAGCCACCACATCCTCGTCTGTACGCAAAGGGGGACTCATCTTGAAGCGGGAGTCATACCCACGGAGAGATTCATCGGTCAGGAGGAGATGATGAGGCGCGACTTCCGCCGTGACCCGAAGCTTTTTCCGTTTCGCTTCCCGAACCACCTCTACCGCTTCGCGTGTACTGACATGGGCGATATGCACATGCCCCCCGGTCAATTCAGACAACATGATATCCCGAGCCGCCATCGCCGCTTCGGCTACGTTGGGATATCCGGGAAGACCCAACTCCGTGGAAACGGTTCCCTCATTCATAATCGCTCCATGCGAGAGATTTGTATCTTCGCAATGGGCAATCACCGTTTTCCCAAACATTCGGGAATACTCCAGCGCCCGACGCATGAGCCCTGCATTCATGATCGCAAAGCCGTCATCCGAAAAGGCGACCGCCCCTTCGGCCGCCATCGCTCCCATTTCGGCAAGCTCTTCTCCCTTGAGTTGTTTGGAGACCGCTCCGATCGGGAAAATATTCGCGCCCCCAACCTCCGCCGCGCGGGCCTTGATAAACCCTACTTGAACATGGGTATCGGTTGGCTGACCGTTGTTCGCCATACACGCCACACTGGTAAAACCGCCCGCCAGAGCCGAAGCAGAACCACTCGCAATCGTCTCCTTGTCCTCGCGACCCGGTTCACGCAGATGAACATGCATGTCGATCAAGCCGGGAACAACGACGAGCCCTTTGGCATCGATCGTCTCTTCCACAGAACAGCGCTTTACAATTTTTCCATTCTCAATATAGAGATCCCCAACCCGGTCGATTTTCCGTGCCGGATCGAGAACCCTTCCGCCTCGGATCAAGATCGTCATCGGAGAGCCTCCTTCAATAGAAGCAGAAGAGCCATCCGAACCACAACTCCATTGGTCACCTGATCGAGAATAACCGCACGATCACTGTCGGCCGCTTCGGCACTGATCTCGACCCCCCGATTCATCGGTCCCGGATGCATCAGGATCGTTTCCTCCCTCAACAGATCGAGCCTCTCCCTCGTCATTCCGAAGAGAGTGGCATATTCCCCAATGGAAGGAAGAAGTCCTGCCTTCTGTCGCTCCTTCTGAAGGCGAAGCATCATGACCACATCCTGCTGGCCGAGGATGGAATCGAGGTCGTGGGAAACCGTAACCGGAAGTCCCGGAGGGATCAGCGTAGACGGACCACAGATCGTCACTTCGTTCCCCAGTTTCTGATGAAGCCAGATATTGGAGCGGGCGACACGGCTATGCGTAATATCCCCGATCATCGCGATTTTCAATTTATTGATCCGCCCCGTCGCCTCCCGGATCGTCAGAAGGTCGAGCAGCGCCTGGGTGGGATGCTCGTTCGCCCCGTCCCCTGCGTTGAGAACCGCCCCCCCGATCTGACCGGACAGAAAATTCGGAGCACCGGAGGAGGGGTGGCGAATGACCGCAAAGTCGACCCCCATCGATTCGATCGTTTTGGAGGTATCCTTCAGACTCTCCCCTTTGTTCAAGCTGGAGGTTCCGGGAGAGAAATCGAGGACTTCGGCCCCCAACTGGCGTGCCGCGATCCCGAAGGAGATTTTTGTCCGGGTGCTGTTTTCGACGAAGAAATTGAAGATCCTCCGGCCCTTGAGGGGGGCCGCTTTGCGAAGTTCGTCGGCAGGAATTCCTTTCAGATCGAGCGACAGTTGCAAGATCTGCTCAATCTGGGGTTTCGAAAGGTCTTTGATCCCCAGAAGGTGTCGTGAATTCCACTTCCGGCATTGCTGAAGGATCTTTGAAAGGGCCGGCATATCGAGGGCGGACTATAACACACCTGCCCCTGGAGAGCAACCCCTGGAATCAGAACAACTCTTCCGGGTCGGCTCCCCGAACGAGAAGATCCCGCTGCCGACGGGTGAAGACCACCGCTTCTCCCGGGGTATGGATCGGCCGAATTTGCAGTTGGAGAAGCACATCCGTGACGAGGGAATCGAGTCCCTCTCCATCCTGGGCAGAGATATTTCGCCCCACTCCCCTCTTGAGGTCACACTTGTTGATCACAGAAAAGCCGACAGGATCTTCCTCCGCTTCCCGAACATGAATGACCAGATCAGCCGTTTGCGCACGCATTCGCGCGCGTAATTGAGCCTCTTCATCCAACTCATCCTTAGGCGTTCCCTGCCCTGCCGTATCGATCAAACGAACCGGAACTCCCTGGAAAGAGACCCGTTCCTCGACAGGATCGCGTGTCGTCCCCGCCTCGGCGGAAACGATCACCCGGTCTTTTCGAACAAGGGCATTAAAGAGAGTCGATTTTCCCACATTCGGTTTTCCGACCAATGTGATCACCGGAGGAATTTCCGCCAGAGCGATTCCCAATCGGGCGGTCGGGAGAACAGGTCGGCCTTCTTTAATCGCACGAGAGAGCGCCCCCATCGCCTGATCGGCCAGAACCCGGGCCGCAAGAAGGGTCGGGGCATGCTGCAACAGGGTGTACGCTTCGCGCTGAATTTGATCCCCCTCCGGGATAAAATCGACCGCGGTTCCGAGGAGTCCCATGACCGTTTCGACGATCACCGGATTTCCGTGTAACCCGATCTCGATCTCCTCTCCCAGATCGGCCACCACCCCGTCATCGACATCGGCAATCCGTCCGTGAGAGATCCCTCCTTCTCGAGGCCATCGACCTTTAAATATTTTTTCGACCGCCGTACGGGCATCGGCACCCCGAATCCGAAGCACCGCAACCCCTCCGTGCCCTTCTGGTGTAAGTCGAGTTACCTCAGGCATGGCGATAAGAGCAATCGATTCCCTCGAGAACCAGGTGTGGCCTCCAGTGATCGAAAAGGTCACGAAAAAGAATACCGTCTCCGCCGCTGCCATAGATCGGTACCTTTCCGACCTCCCTGCGGACTTCCCGAAGAAGGCCTTCGACCGCAAAAGAGATCCCGGCTTCGATCGCCGCGGGGGTACTCTTTCCGACGACCGATTTCGCCCGGCGAGGTTCCACCTGGGGCAGAAGTTCCGTCTCCTCGTGAAGAACTCCCGCCTGCAGACGAAGACCGGGGCTGATTACTCCTCCCACAAAATCTCCCTTCCCATTGACAACACTCACCGTAATCGCGGTTCCGATGGTGACGGCAACACAGGAGCCTTTTGCATCGGCATACGCGGCCGAAGCGGCCGCAAGTCGATCCGGACCGACCGTATCCGGTTTCCGAGTCCGATTTCGAACCAAAGGAGGGAAATCCCGCGTCAGAATTTTGGTCCCCTTGGGAAGAGAGTAGGAAGGTCTTACGGTTGCCGCGGCAATGATATCCGCTTTTGGCCAGGGAGGCCCCTCGATCAGACGGAGACGACGTCCATTCTGAAAGAGAGCCGCGTGAGCGCGGGAGTTTCCAACGTCAATGGCGAGAAGTTTCAACGGTCTCCCGATGATGGCTGGGAACGGTACTCGAGAACCATATTCCGACCGGATCTCTGAACCACGATGGTCATCGAACGGCGCCGTTGGTTTCTCGGGTCATCCTGCATCTTCTTGATATCCTGAAGACTCTTCATCGAATGCCCATTCACACTGCGAATCACGTCGTTCGATTTCAAGCCCCTGGAAATTCCTATCGATCCCGAATTGATACTCGTAATACGAAGACCGTTGGACGTGGGGGAAACGGTTACATTCTTCTCCATTTCCGACTGAAAGTTCTGCATCGCCCAATTGATCTCATTCGGATCCATGAGCCAGACTTCCCGACTCGCGCTACTGTGAATCTTTCTCGTTTTGAACTTGCTTGGATCGTACGTTTCTCCCTTTCGACCCCCTCCTCCTGCAATGGGGCCGCCCGACCCAATCGTCGGAACACTCAACTTCAGTTCCTGGGAACGCTTCCCGTCGGAGAAGACGGCACGCTCGCGGTAACACTCGGTCAGTTTCCACCCGCGCAGAACTTCCGCCCCCTTGACCATGATTTTCTCCCCCTTCTCCGCAAGGGTCTCATCATTGCCAATCTTGAGAAAGACAAAATCGGGGGGAAAGGTACCGATCAAGGTCGCCTGAAACGCCGCGGCCACAGGCGTGTTAGCTACCGGTTTTGTTTTCGGAGTCAACGGATTCGCCACGGATGCGATCACCCTGTAATCCGGAGGCCGGGAGGTTGGACCGCCAGTGTAGTAATCATCGATCTCTTCGAGAGCGACAAGGTCTTTCACGTGGTTGTCAGACCAGAAAAACGTCCATCCATATACGAATAGCCCCACAATAAGGAGGATATTAGCCACCCAAAGGAGTCCATTGATTAACTTGGCCTGTTTCATACGGATTTAATCCAACGAGAGAATTCCTACCCTTCTCTAACGACCATCGGCCGGACGGGTTTTGCCTTTTTCGTAATTAATAATCGAATCGATCTTCGAGCATATCGAACAGTTTCATCGCCAGATCCTTCACACCCTTTCCGGTCACCGCAGAAAGCTCGAGAACGTCTGTGCCGCATTCTTCCTGAAGATCTTTCACCCCTTTTTTCGAGCGCGAGACATCCGCTTTGTTCGCGGCGACCAACTCCGGCTTTTCGGCGAGAACCTTCGAATAGCCTGATAACTCTTTACGAATAACCCGGTACGCCTCATCCGGGGGGGTATCCGCTGTGGGAGAACCATCTACAAGGTGAAGGATCATGCGGGTCCGTTCAATATGCTTTAAGAATTGCGATCCCAACCCCTTTCCGGTATGCGCACCCTCGATCAGTCCGGGAAGATCCGCCAAAACGAGCGTATCGATATCTCCTCTTTTGAGGATCCCGAGACTCGGGACGAGCGTCGTGAAAGGATAGTTTGCGACTTTCGGATGCGCCGCGGAAAGCCGGGAAAGAAGCGTCGATTTCCCCGCATTCGGAAGCCCAACAATCCCGACGTCAGCAATCATGCGCAACTCAAGCTTCAACTTACGCTCTTCCCCCGGAATCCCCGGCTGGGAATGGCGAGGCGCCTGGCGGGTCGAAGTGGCGAAGCGACGGTTTCCCTTTCCGGGCCTCCCCCCCTTACAGATCACGATCTGGTCGCCCGTCTCGTTGAGATCCTTCAGAAGCGCTCCATGCTCCGCATCCCGGATAATCGTTCCCGGAGGCACCTGGATCGTGAAATCCTTCCCACCCCGGCCTGTCTTCAGGGCACCCTGCCCCGGTTGACCATCCTCGGCCCGGTACTGTGGCTGGTGAATGAGGTGGTAGAGAGTGTTGTAGTTGTCATTTGCCTCGATAATGACATCCCCACCCTTTCCGCCATCTCCCCCGTCGGGCCCCCCTTTGGGAAGAAACTTCTCCCGTCGGAAGGAGACACACCCGGGGCCCCCATGACCAGCTTTGACTTTTAAATTGACTTCGTCACGAAACATAATTGCACGATACTATAATAAAGGTAAGGTTCTGGATGAACCCCCGATAGGAGGCCCATGAAAAAAACAACCTTTCTTCTTTCCTTTCTTTTTCTGGCCGGATGCGAACGCAATCCGGGGAATCTCAATACCGTCGTTCAAGGAACCGCTTTCGACGAAGCCGCTCTTCTCGAAAAAGATCAGATCACCATCCTCGACTTCAGCGCAGATTGGTGAGGGGGGTGCCGGCACCTCGAGCCAAAATTGGCCAGTTTGGCCGCACAATATGAGAACGTTTCGGTAAAACGGATCGATATCGTCGATTGGGATTCGGATGCCTGGAAACAAGTCCAACAAAAATACGGGGTACGATCTATTCCCTATCTGAGAATCTACAGCCCAACAGGAGAGTTCCTCGGAGCGGTCTCCACCGGGAGTATCTCTGAGGTAGAAAAACGGATCGCATCCCAGGCGCGTCGAAAGACTAGCCCGTGACGATGTCGGTGATCTTGACGCGGGTATATTTCTGGCGATGTCCGATCGTCTTGTGATAGCCGGTCCGGCGCTTGTATTTGAATACCCGCACCTTGTCGTCTTTCACTTCCTCGATGATCTCGCCCAACACCTTTGCGCCGGAAACCAGCGGAGTTCCGATCTTCGGTTCTTCCCCTTCGTTCAGAAGGAGGACATCCCCGAATTCGATCTTCTCGCCCGCTTTGAGTTCGGACTTACGATCGATATCGACGGTCTCGCCTTTTTCGACCCGGTACTGCTTCGGTCCATCTTTGAATATAGCGTACATAGGCGGGACTTTTTACCAGAGAGGCCGTTCTGGCGCAAGCTCTTTTTCTCTACCGGACAAAATCGACCACCTTTTCGCCTGTATCGCTGTAACAGGAGAATTCTACGCGGTTGGTCGGAAGGTCCCGCCCCACGCTCACATGGATCCGCTTTTTATACCGCTCTTCGGCCGCCTGAACCTCTTCCATCCGGGATTTGAGGAAATCGGCCACTTCCCGGCTCACACGAGCTTCCACAACCGAAACATCCTTCCTTTCGAGCGTATTTTTGAGCTCCCGGACGATTTCCAGGCCAATCGAGGCGATATTCTTGATAATCCCCGACCCGTTACAGGAGGGGCACGGCTCATGAGAGAAGAATTGGACGCTCGGACGGACCTTCTGGCGGGCAATCTGCATCAAGCAGAACTGGCTCATCGGTAAAATCACCATCTGGGATCGATCCCGGCCAGACTCTTCCCGAGCTATCTTCTCGACCACCCGCTTATTCTTTTCGAAGCGCATGTCGATAAAATCGATCACGATAATACCCCCGATATCCCGGAGGCGAAGTTGCTTCATGACCTCTTTGGCCGCTTCGCTATTGGTTCGGATAGCGAGTTCTTCCGGATCCGACTCACGTACGAGCCGTCCAGAGTTGACATCAATAGAAGTGAGCGCTTCGGTCACCTCCAACACGAGGCTTCCCCCGGAAGGAAGATCAACCCGTTTCTGGTGCAACTGCTCAATGCGAGACTCAATCCCATACTCGTGAAAGATCGGCGTCGGCCCGCTTTTGAAGTGGAGACGATCCCGAAAGCGGGGCATCAACGTCCCGAAAAATTCACAGAGCCTTCCATGAACCGTCGGGTCATCAACGACCACCTTCTTAATCTCCGGGGTGAAAAAATCCCGGATCGTCCTCAGGACGATATCCGTTTCCTGATAAAGATTGGAGGGAGCGGGGGAAGATTCTGCCCGGTTCTGAACCGTTTTCCAGATTCCGACAAGGTAGTCCAGATCCGCCCGCATGTCCTCTTCTTGCGTATCGGCCGATGCGGTTCGAACGATAAATCCGATATTCCCATCCGCCGGCTTCATATTCTTGATCAACTGTCGAAGCTTCGCCCGTTCACGGGGATGTTCAATCTTTTTCGAAATCCCCACCTTTGGGGTAAAGGGGGTCAAGACCAGGAAGCGTCCGGCCACACTGATATCCATCGTTACCGAGGGACCTTTCTCTCCGAAGGCATCCCGAATCACCTGCACTTGGATCTCCTCTCCCACTTTCAGGAGATTCTGGACCAGGCGACGAGGTCGACGAGGGCCTCGAGTCCTGCGTCCCGGGGGAGGCTTTACCTCACCCGGAAGGTGAACTTCAGAAACGTGTAGAAACGCATTCTTCGGAAGACCGATATTGACGAAAGCCGCCTGAAGGCTTGCATGGACATTTTCTACCTTCCCCTTGAAAATGCTTCCGACCAGAGTCTCCTTGTCCGCCCTCTCAATATAGTAGTCATCGAGTCGGCCATTTTTGACCAGAGCGATCCGGGTCTCTTCCTCCTCGATCGCGTTGACGAGCATGACAGTCCCTTCTGCCATCATGCCCCCCGAATCCCGAGTTGCGTAAATGTCTTTCGAACCCGGGTATCCCCGGTCGACTGCAACCCGATCGCCCGGATGATCTCATCCGGCTTGGCCGTTCCCCGATCGGTCACCTGAATTCTCATCAGGAGCCGCTCATTTTCGTACTCCACCGACATCATGTAGGGCCGGATATTAATTTGCCGTGTTTTCTTATCGGAAGCGCGTTCGATCCAGATCTCCTCCTCTTCGAAGAGCTCTTTGACACGACCGCCGGAGCTTTCCGCCCCTTCGAGACCCGAAGCCTCATATTCGACAAAATCGACAAAGGAGCGTTTCTTTCTTTCGAATGTTTCGACGCTTTTGAGCGTCACTCCCTCGGGGAATTCTCCCCCAAGATCCTCTTCAATTTTCCGGGGAGAGACCCAGGAAGAGAGTTCAAACTCCATCACCTCATCGACCGACTCAATCCCGACACCGAGGGCGAGCGGAAAAGCCATGATCGGATGAGGATGGAAACCACTCGTAAAACGGAGGGGCAGGCCCGATCGGCGAAGAGCCCGTTCAAACATCCGCATCGAGTCGTGATGCGAGAGGAACCGGACCTTTCCCGTTTTCGTAAATCGAACCCGGAAACAGAAAATGTTCATAAGCACCGGGCAACGCGGACGGGGGACGTCCTTCCATCAGAAACAACCCGCCTGCAGGCGGTACAGCTCCTGGCTCCTCCCTTCCCGGGAAGAGCGGCATGAGAAAAATTTTTACCCCGAAGACGCGCGGGAAACAAAGACAATCTCGTTCGTTACCGCAGAACCGATCCGCGTTGCGTCTTCCTTTCTTTCAATATTTCTATCTTTTATGCAAGCACCCGAAAGCCGGATGCATCAAATCAGCTTTATGCGCGTATTGAACCAGATCCGGGGTCAAAAAAACAGGGAATCCGGTCCGCAAAACTCATTGATTCGGAGCCCCCCTTCACTGTTATACTGTGCGGCTCATGGGCAAAGAGATCGTTTATTGTGAAATCTGCGGCGACCGGATTCTCGAGGAAGAATTCGAAAAGGGTCGGGCCATTACGGTTCTGAACAAGAACTACTGCTTCAACTGCAAGGAAGAAGCGGTCAAGAACATCACCATGGAGGATGTGGCCGACGAGGAACTGGAATTACAACAAGCCCCGCCCCGGGCCATTGCTCGCAAAGGAACCGGGGTCACCCGGAAGCGGCCCGCCCATACGCCCCCCCCGCACGCACCACAAAAGAAACCCTCCAATGCACCTCTTCTTATCGGAGGAGGGGTTGGACTTGTGGCGACGATTGTTCTTATTGTCATTATCGCCTCGGGAGGGAATGATTCCGGCCCGGTACCAAATAACGATTCGACGTCCAACAACAACACAAATAATAATACGGGGACAACTACCAAAGCTTCCACGGCAGAAAGGGACTGGAAAGAGTTGCAGGAGATTATCGCCATCGCGGAAAAGAGCCGGGATTACGACAAGGTCCTCAATAAAATCCGGAAGATCGAACCTTCTCTTCGTGGCTCACAATGGCAAGTGGAAGCCGCTCGTCTAAAAACCGAATACCGAAAGAAAAAACGGGAAAAGACGGAGGGCCAAGCGGCCGAAAAGGCGTTCGCCGCGGTGAAGAGCGACCTTGCCTCTGATTCTGAATACCTGCGCTACAACGAGATCTTACAGAAACTGGGGGATGCGTTGCGAAAAGCCCCTCCCGGAAGCATGATTTCGGCCGAAATTTCAAAAGCTCGAAATGAGTACAAGTCGAAATACGAAGGAGTGGCAAGCCAGAAATACAACGAGATCATCCAGAGGGTAAATGTTCATATCGACTCAGAAGAATACAAGCCGGCGATCAAAATCATCGATCACTTCTTTCCAAAGGTCTACCGGAACTCCCGAATCTGGAAGACCTCTCTCGAACCGCTCTACAACCGTTGCGTTGAGAAGACAAAGAAGAGCTGAGCACCTGTGCTCCTGATCATCGACAACTTTGACTCCTTCACCTTCAATCTCGTTCAAGGATTCGAATCTCTTGACGCACATACCGAAGTGGTCCGGAACAATGTCGAACTCTCTTCCATTCTTGAAAAGAGACCCGAACGCATCGTCATCTCGCCCGGCCCGAAACGACCCTCCGATGCGGGCGTCTCCAATGACGTTATCGAGACCTTTGCCGGGAAGGTCCCCATCCTCGGCGTCTGTCTCGGCCACCAATGTATCGGAACGGTCTTTGGAGGCCGCGTTGCCAAAGCGACCCGGATCATGCACGGGAAAACGAGTCCGATTCACCATGATGGCGTGGGGCTCTTCCGTGATCTCCCCAACCCTTTTCAGGCGATGCGGTACCACTCCCTGATCATAGAAGAAGTTCCCCCCGGATTTGAGGTCACCGCCCGGACCGACCAGGATGAGATCATGGGAATTCGCCATGAAAAGTGGCCCCTCGAAGGGGTCCAGTTTCACCCCGAAAGTTACCGGACCGATACAGGAATTCAAATCCTCGAGAATTTCCTCGAGATTTAAATAATCCTTGTGACCCTTCCCAAGACCCGGATATAGTTTTCCCTCATGAGTGAATTAAAAGGCGAATGGGCAATTATTCTCGGCGCTTCGAGCGGCTTTGGCGCGGCCTGCGCCATGGAACTGGCCAACCGCGGCATGAACATCTGCGGGATTCATCTGGACCGGAAGGCGTCACTTCCCGAAGCGGAACGAATCGCCGGAGAGATCCGGAATGCGGGAGGCGAAGCGCTCTTCTTCAACATCAACGCATCGGATGAAGCGAAGCGTACCGAAGCGCTCGACGCCCTTGCCGGAAAGTTGAACGGAAAAACGGTCCGGACGTTTATCCACTCTCTCGCTTTTGGAACACTCCGCGCCTTTATCGGCGACAAGGGACTCACCAAAGCCCAGATGGAAATGACCTTGGATGTCATGGCCAATTCGCTCGTCTGGTGGGTACAGGACATGCACACCCGGAAAATGCTCGGACGAGGCTCAAAAATATTCGCGATGACCTCCGCCGGAAGTGATCGTGCCTGGCTCAGCTACGGTGCGGTTTCGGCCGCCAAGTGTGCGCTCGAATCGCATATCCGGCAATTAACCCTCGAACTCGCCCCCGAAGGGATCGCCTGCAACTCTCTCAGAGCCGGGGTCACGGAAACCCCTGCCTTGAAGAAAATCCCGAGCAACGAGGAGATGCTCGAGAACGCCCGAAAGAGAAATCCAACCGGCCGAATCACCACCCCCGAAGACGTTGCCAAAACGGTCGCCGCCCTCTCGGTAGAGGGGATCGAATGGATGACCGGAAACATCATCAACGTCGACGGCGGCGAAATGCTTGTCTAGGGGATATCCCGGCGCGTAAGATACCCTCTCTCATTCACCAACGAGGAGGATTTTATGCCCGGCCGCCTGATATTGATTCTTCTACTTTCTTTCCTTTTGATCCCCGGAGCGTGCAGTAAAAAGAAAGAACTGAAACTGAGAAAAACAGACGACACCCGGATTCTTGAAGCAAGAAAACTGATGGAAGAGGCGGGCTATCCCGGCGGGAAAGATTTCCCAACCATGACCCTTCTCTACAATACCTCCGAGTCACATAAAAAGATCGCCGCGGTCGTTCAACAGATGTGGAAAGAGGACCTCGGCATTGAAGTCGAACTTACGAACAAAGAGTGGAAAGTCTACCTTGATGAATTGACCGGGCTGAATTATCAGGTCGCACGGCGGGGTTGGATCGGCGACTACACCGACCCTCATACCTTCATCGAACTGATGAGTTCCAAGAGCGGAAACAACAACACCGGCTGGGAAAACGAAGAGTATGACAAACTCCTGCACGAATCGGACAGAGAGCTCGATCCACAAAAACGAATGGCTCTTCTACAAAAAGCGGAAGAGATCCTCCTCGATGAGATGCCGGTCATCCCGATCTACTTCTATGTCTCCCAGACAATGTACCGACCGGAAGAGATCAAAGGGATCCACCCCAATCTTCAGAACATTCATCCCTTGAACGAAGTCGTAAAAGGGGATGGAAAGGGAACCCTGGTCATCAACAACCATACGGAGGTCGCCACGCTCGATCCGGGAATTGCTCGTGGCGTACCGGAACATCGAGTTCAGATGGCTCTTTTTGAAGGGTTGATGAACTACGATCCCAAAACGTGTGATCCCGTTCCGGGGGTCGCCAAAAATTATACCGTCTCTGATGATGGCATGTCCTACACCTTTCATCTGCGGGACTGCAAATGGAGCGACGGGGTGCCGGTTCGGGCACAGGACTTTGAATACGCCTGGAAACGGGTTCTCGACCCGAAAACCGCTTCGGATTATGCCCACCTGATCTACTTCATCAAGGGGGCGGAAGCGTACAACAAGGGGGAGGGGAAAGCAGCGGACGTTGCTGTCAAGGCGAAGAATGACAAGACGCTCGTCGTGAAACTAAACCACCCAACCTCGTACTTCAAAAACCTCTTCCCCTTCTTTACGCTCTATCCGGTCCGGGAGGATCTCATCAAGAAACATGGCCAGGACTGGACAAAGCCGGGCAAGTTTGTCGGCAACGGTGCCTTCCAGCTGAAGAAATGGGTCACGAACGAATACATCCTGCTTGAAAAGAATCCGAAATATTGGAACCAGGCGAAGGTGAAGCAGAGCCAGATCAAATGGCTTCCGACCGAAAATGTCAGCACCGCTTTCAACATGTATGAAGCGGGGCAGTGCGACTACCTCGGGGCGATCCCGCTCGACTACATCGAGGAACTTGCCAAGCGGCCCGACTTCCACCAGGCGACCTACCTCGGAACGTACTATTTTTCCTTCAACGTGACCGAAGCCCCTTTCAACGACAAGAAGGTTCGCCGGGCGCTTGCCCTCGCGATCGACCGGGAGATTATCTGCGAAGATATTCTCAAAGGGGGACAAAAACCGGCCTATGCGTTTGTCCCTCCCGCCAAAGTATTGGAGGAAAAGGGATTTAAAAGTACGCCATTCTCCGCCCCCCCTGAGGTGAAAGAATGAGATCGGCCATTTTCGTATGCAAGTGGATTCTCCGGGGTGGCCAGATCCCGGCGGAGCGTTTCGTTCCCCCTATTTTCCGCGAAAAACCCCGGCATAAAGATTATTAAATCATGGGAACTTTTCTCATACGAAGACTGGTCGTAGGTGCCCTGACGCTCTGGGTGATCTTCACCCTCTGCTTCTTCATCATGCGCTTCGCGCCGGGCAGTCCGATCACCCAGGAAAAGGGTACCAATCCTGAGGTAAAGAAAAACCTCGAAAAGCATTACGGCCTCGACAAACCTCTTCCGGTTCAGTACGCCCGGATCCTCGCCGGATACGTTCAGGGAGACATGGGCCCCTCTTTCTATTACCGGGACCGCTCGGTCAATGAACTGATCTGGCCCGCCTTTCGGGTCTCCATCTTCCTCGGATTCATCAGCTTTCTTCTCGCCATCGCTTTCGGAATTCCCCTCGGGATGTTTGCGGCGGTCAAGCAGAACAAGATCGGTGACCATCTCTCGATGAGTGTGGCGATCGGGGGAATCTGCATCCCGAACTTCCTGCTCGGGCCGCTCCTGGTTCTCCTCTTTGCCTTTACCTTTCCGATATTCAAGCCAGCCGGCTGGCCCCAGGATTGGACCTCCCCAAAGGAACTCGCGAAACTGATCCTGCCCGCGATCACCCTCGCCTTTGTTCACATCGCCTATATCTCCCGGCTCATGCGTGCCGGAATGCTCGACGTGATGCGTAAAGACTTTATCCGAACCGCCCGCGCAAAAGGGCTCAATGAACGGCAGGTCTTCGCAAAGCATGGCCTGAAGAACGGGGTCACGCCTGTCATCAGCTACATCGGTCCGATGGCGGCCGCGATCATCACAGGCTCGATCGTGGTAGAGAAAGTGTTCGAAATCCCGGGACTCGGTCAACACTTCGTCAAGTCCGCGCTCAATCGGGACTACGGACTCGCCATGGGAACGGTCCTCGTTTACAGCGCTCTGGTAATCGTCTTCAACTTACTGGTCGATATCATGTACGGGATCCTCGATCCCCGGGTACGGGTGCAATGAGCGACGGGGGAGAAATTACAGCCGAAGGCCGCACACCGACGCAACTGGCGCTTCGCCGGTTCCGGAAAAATCGACGTGCTGTTCTGAGCGCGATATTACTTCTTCTCATTGGGCTCTCTACCATCATCATTCCTTTTATCTCTCCCCATGAGTACGAC
>PVBE012551272.1_pt1 | contig 43802 bp, 38 predicted proteins | sample 1631181 | NCBI WGS metagenome assembly PVBE01 (sample SAMN08397723, study PRJNA350692) | Marine metagenome, whole genome shotgun sequencing project. | isolation source: water | place: Pacific Ocean | collected 2012-04
ACTTCGGCTCGCCTCAACTTCTGGATGATCTGCTCCGGCGTATGTCGCTTCTGACCCATCGGTATTGCCCCTTTCAGTTGGCCCAGGTACACCCAGATACTAACACTGAACCTGGACTCGCTTTAGGGGGTAAGGCCAATGTATTTCCCTCCTTTCCCATGCGGATTCTACTTCACATAATACAACGCACGGCGGTTCGACAGACGCTCCCGCGACACCTGCCCCATTCCGGCAAAGACGCACTGATTCTCGCATGGCGGAGCATCCAGTCGCCAGAATCGACCACAAGGCCTTGTGGTTCGTTCGGGACCATCGAGTAGATGATAGCCGCTGAATCGCTCAACGAAACATCCCAGACCGCACGGCGGAGCACCACTGTTCGCTTCCTCAGGCCGGCCGCCGCGCGAGCCGCCGGTGGAATGGGCAGGAGGGAGGTGGCCTCCACTGCCCGCGCGGAATGTGAGTTCGACTGCCTATGGCCCGCTCGAAGCTGGCGCTGATTCTTGTCGTAACGCTCGCGCTGATCGCAGTCGGGGCGTGCGTCGGCGCGCGCGTGTGCCTGGTTCGAGCGATAGAGAGCGGGAACCTGACCGCTGCCCGCATCTGTCTAACGCTTGGGGCGGACGCGAACGCCGAGGATGCCGTCGGCCGCGAGCCCCTGTGGCACGCGCTCGATGGCGAGAACCTTGAGATGGCGCTGCTGCTGTTGGAGCATGGCGCAGACCCGAATGCCGGCGTCGAGAACGGCTGGACACACCTGCACCATGCGGCCATGTATGGCTCGCGGGAGTTCGTGGTGCTGCTGCTTGACCACGGGGCTGACCCGAACGCCCAGTACGCGCTCACCGGACAGACGGCGCTACATGAGGCTGCGGCGACGCGGCCCATCGAGATAGCCGAGGTGCTGGTTGAGCGCGGGGCGGATGTCAACGCGCAAGGGGATCTCGGGCTGACGCCGCTTCACAGCACCGTGGCCCGCGACCGCGCGGACCTGGTCGAGTTCCTCATCGACCATGGAGCGGAGGTCGAACTCCCGGACGCGGACGGCGAGACACCGGCCACGTGGGCCGCGACCACGATTGCTCCGGGTGTTCTTCGTCTCCTGGCCGACCGGGGCGCGAAGCTTGACGACCTCGACCCCGCCGGAAACACGCTTCTACATCGATACGCGCGGGCCTGGCCCGACCGCGTGGCGTCCGCAGCCAGTTCCGAAGCGCATCTGACGGCTCAGACACTGGACCGGGCACTATCGCTTGAGGTCCCCACGCTGCTGATCGAGGCGGGGCTTGACGTCGGCGCCGTCAACGATGAGGGACAGACCGCGCTGCATGTTGCGGCTGAGATGGGGCACGAACGGCTGGCGCGCGTGCTGCTGAAGGCCAGGGCTGATGTGAATGGCCGCGGTCACGCAGGCCGGACGCCTCTCCACTGTCTCGCTGCCGGCGACCGGATGATCTTCTCGATCCAAACGGACGCGGCCGAGGAGAACGACCCTCGCATCCGCGGTCTGGTTGAGGGGCGCCACTTCGGGACGGCCAGCGCGCTGCTGAAGCACGGGGCGGACCGCGCCGCCAGAGACAACGCGGGGGCGACACCTCTCGATTTGGCCAAAGCAACCGGTCATCACGATGTGGCCGAGTTGCTTGTCGCGAGGCGACCGGGGCGGTAGACCTTCCGGGAGGCCGATGCACCACGCCTGAGGAAATTGGGCGTTCGGACGCTTTCACTCGGCACGCGAAAGAAGCCGCCCATGGGGCGCTGGACTGTCTGGATCATACTAGTCTTGCTGACCTGTGGGCTCTGGGGCTGCACCTCCCGGCCCGCGACGAGCCCTGTCGCGCCCACATCCACGCTTCCGCCGCGGCCCGCCCCACAAGACCCAAAGGGCATCGAGGCGCTCGCCGCGCTCGACGCCCAAGATCATGAGCACCTGCGCGAGACCCTCCTGGATGGCGCCGATCCAAACACGCGTCGCGACGGCGGGTACTCCCTGTTGCATATAGCCACGATGAACGCCCTCGCCGATGCCATGCGCGTCCTCATCGAGGGCGGGGCGACTGTCGACATTCTCGCGGACAGCGACCGGACACCCCTGCACTGGGCAGCGGCTCTGGGGTACGCGGAAGGGTCAGCAATGCTGACCGCCGCCGGCGCCGACCTGACTTTCCCCGATGGCGATGGTCTCATGCCGATACACCTCGCCGCCCGCCGCGGCCATTCGGGTGTCATCGAGGCCCTCATCGCCGCGGGGGCCGATGTCAACGCCGTTGATGCCGATGGCAACACGGCAAGGACGTGGGCGCGGGCGTGCGGCGACACCCGAACGATCAAGGTACTGCGCGACAACGACGCTGAATAGATCGATCCAAACCCACGCACGCCCTGGGGAATCTGGATGAGGACGATGTCCAGCGCGTGTCGATGATGATCTGCGACGACCGGCCGCTTTTGGGGCTGTCAGGTGGTGACGGCGAATCGAGGGCGGCAATGCTGCTTGCGCCGGACCGCTCCCCCTCGCTGGAACTGTATAGCTGCGGGGGTAACATGACCTGGTCGGCGCCCTAGAGCGTCCGCTAGACACTGCCGAAAACTGCGAGCCCGCCGGCTGTCTCCTGTCCCAGTCTCTGCTCGGGGATCAACCCCGGACGGAGTTCCTGGCCGGATACTGCGCGGCGGGTTCTCTTATTTTTTCTGACTGATCAGGATCAGCGGGCTCGCTTAGTAACGACCTTCCCTGCATCCATAGGCATCGCCGCACTTTCTATTCGACCGCTCTCCACGACCCCGATCTCCACATCTCGTCTCTACCAGTATCATACCCGGTCTTGCGGTGGCTCAACCATCACGTTTAGTGAGGGGGAACACAACGAAGTTGTATCGCCGGGGAAGGCTAGCAGAATGCTCCGCGTCCGCATCTCACAAGGACAACCCGCTGACCCGGCGAAAGCCAAACCGTAACGTCTCATCAGGAGAGCGCTCATGCCCAGGGCCTGGTGCGTCTACTCGCACGAGTACCACGTCGACATGGGGGAACATGTCTTCCCGGTGGAGAAGTACCGGCTGATCCATGCCGCCCTCACGGCGGAGGGCGTCCTTGCCCCCGGCGATATCGTTGAGCCTGTTCCTGCGTCAGAGGATGACCTGCTGCTGGTCCACGACGCCGCGCACTTGGCCCACATGCGGCGGCTGGCGGAGAAGGGCTGGGGCTACCTCACGCCCGACACTCCAATCAGTCCCGAGATCCTCGAGAAGTCAATCCTGTCCGCCGGTGGCAGCATTCTCGCCGCTCGGATCGCGCTTGAACTTGGCGGCAGCCTCCACCTCAGTGGGGGGTTCCATCACGCCTTCGCCGACCATGGCGAGGGCTTCTGCTACATAAACGATGTCGCGGTCGCGATACGCAGGATGCAGGCCGATGGGCTGGTCTCCAAGGCATCGGTTATCGACTGTGACCTCCACCAGGGGAACGGCACTGCCGCTATCTTCCGAGGAGATGCGGGCGTGTTTACGTTCTCCATTCATGAGGAAGACAATTACCCGGGCGTGAAGCCTCCCAGCGATCTCGACATCGGGCTGCCGTACCGATGCGCTGATGCTCAGTACATCGAGAGCCTCCGTCACGGCGTGAATGCCGCGGTTGACGGACACAGTCCGGAGCTGGTGATCTACCTCGCCGGCGCGGATCCATACGAAGACGACGTGCTGGGGAGTCTGGCAGTGACGATGCAGGGCCTCCGGCGCCGCGATCAGATCGTCATCGACTCATGCGCTCGCGCAGGCGTGCCTCTGGCCATCGTTCTGGCGGGGGGGTATGCGCGTCGCGCTGAGGACACTGTCGCCATTCACTGTCAGACGGCGCGAGAGATGAAGCGCCGGCTTGGTAGAGACGAGACGCAGTAGCTAACATCGGGTCCGGCGGTCGACCACGCTAGCCGCCGACTCACATCATTGGGGTGGAGAACATGCCTGAGAACCTGCCGCCGGCCGCTCCCCCGCCCGGGGTCCCGATATCACCGCTCGACCAGCAGCACGAGCCAAAGCGAGGATGGGTCCGCTGGCTTGTCTGCGGGCTGGCGAGCTGTGGCCTGCTGGCCGTCCTCTCCCTGGGCGCGGTCGGGTATCTCGGCTGGACGACCTGGCAGAAGAACCAGCCCTATCTGTCGGGCTACCAGGGGATTGCCCCGGCGAGCCTACCGGGCGTGGGACCGTTCAGTGAAGTGACGCGTTACCCCACCATCGAGCAAGCTGCTGAGCTGGCGGTCGGCGATCTCGATGACGACGGCACGACCGAGTTGATCGCCGTCGTCGGCTCGCAAGTGATCGGTTACAGCAATGCCGGCGTTGCCGAGTACAAGTTTAGCCACGAGTTCACTGTCCTGCCCAGCGGCGGCGCCGGGAATCCCTTCGCGTCGATAGCCGCGCCGATCATGACTCCGTCACTGGAGGTCGCCTCGCTAGGCGGCACGTCGGCGCTCATCATGGGCGGGATGGCCGACTCGACAGCATACGTCTACCGCTCCGACGGCACCCTCGCGTGGAGCAGCGATGTGAGAGGGGCGCCGGTCGAGTGCATCAAGGCCGCCGATCTCGATGGGGGCGGAGATGACGAGGTCCTGATCGGCCGTGGCTCTCAGATGGGACTGGCGTGCCTCGACAGTACGGGCGCCGACAAGTGGACCTACGGCACCGCGCTCGACCCGGCGGCAATTGCGGTCGCCGACGGTGACGGTGACGGATCGCCGGAGATCTACCTATCTCCCGCGGGCGGCATGCTTGAAATCGTATCGGCCAACGGCGCGAAGCTCGGGTCATGGTCAACCTGGCAGTTTGGCGCCGACATAGTCACCGACGATCTCGACGGAGACGGAGTCGACGAATTCGTGCTCGCCGGCACCGACGTTGGTGGTGCCTCCGGATCAGGGCTGAACGTCGACTTGGTCGGCTTTGACGCCAGAGGCCTGGAGAACTGGCGCAACACGCTCGGTCAGGGGTTGCCGGGACTGAGTGGATCCGCCGACGTGACCGCGGCTGATCTGGACAACAGCGGAACGAAGGCGTGGGTCGTTGCCGGCACCGACGGCACGGTCCGCGTGTACGATATCGACGGCCTGGAAATCGGCCGTCACGGCATGGGCGACAGCATAACCGCGCTCGCGGTCGAGCCCGCTGAGGCAACTGGCCAGTTGCCCACGGTTTGGGTTAGTATAGGCACTGAAATCATCGGCCTGCAGTGGTCCCAATGGGTCGTCGACATGGGCTACGGGGCCGGAACACCCTAGGAGAAACACGGTTGGAATATGGCGCACACCCACACCATACGTTTGGTCGCCACCGACCTCGACGGGACCTTGGTCACCGGTGGTCACCATATCCCGGAGCGCTGCGTTCAGGCGATCTCAGCGGCCAAAGAGCGCGGCGTTCACGTCGTCATAGCAACGGGTCGGATGCATCACTCCGCGCGAGAATTCGCCGAGAGACTCGGGCTCGGTGACGAGGCCGTGATCTCATACAACGGCGCGATGGTCCGGACAGCCGAGTCAGCCGAGACGATCCTCCACGACCCCGTGCCGGCCGATCTGGCCGAGGAGATCCTCGAGTATTGCACCAGCCACCGGGCGAACATCCACTACTACGTGGATGATGTCATGTACGTGCTGAAGATGGAGCACTACGCCCGGAGCTACTGGGAGCGCACGGGATCGCTGCCCGTGCCCATCGGCGACGTTCGGCAGCTTCGCGGCACGGTTCCGACGAAGATTTTGGTCATCGACAGGCCCGAGCGCGCGCAGATGTTCCTGGATGAGGGCCGCGAGCGCTTTGGCGACCGCGTTTACGTGACCCACTCGCTTCCCGAGTACGTTGAGTACCTCAATCCGCGGGCATCGAAGGGCCGCGCGCTGAAGGCGCTCGCCGCGCACCTTGGCATACCCATCGAGGAGTGCATGGCCTGCGGCGACATGACCAACGACTTGCCGATGGTCGAGATGGCGGGCCTGGGAATTGCCATGGCTCACTCGCCCGATGCCGTGAAAGACGCCGCATTCCACGTCACCGGCGAGGGCGACGAGGGCGTCGCCGAAGCGATTGAGAAGTTTGTGCTGGACGCCTAGGACCGCCCGAGATGGGGACGCAACGTGCGCGATTACTATGAGATCCTGATGGTCCACGAGCGGGCGATCCCCGAGGTGATCGATCGCGTCTATCGGGTTCTCGCCAGGAAGTACCATCCGGATGTCCACCCGCCGGAGAAGCGCGCCCAGGCGGAGCGCAAGATGACGGAGCTGAACATCGCCTACGATGCCCTCAGCAACTCGGACCTGCGCGCCGAGTACGACAGTCAGCGCATCGTGGGCGCGGTTAGGCCGAGGGCGGCCGAATCCGATGATCCGGCAAGCCCGACAGAGTGGACGCTCAAGTGCTTCAACCACCCGACGCGCACGTCGGCGGCGTTCTGCTGGGAATGCGGGCGGCCGATCTGCGAGATGTGTAAGGGGAACCCGCAGGCGACGGGAACAGGTGAGGCGAACTGGAGAGTTGGACACACGATTTGCAGCACGTGCGTGCGCAGATCAGCCGACCTTGACGCGCGAGTTGCCGCCGGGCGCCGCTCCGATCCTACCGGACCGTGGCATCGTCGGCCGATGGGACACCCTGGCACGATTCTCTACTACGTGTTCCTCGCGCTGTTCTTGGCGGCGCTGGTGGCGACAGTGTTTCACGCGACGCTCGTCCTGCCCGAGGCAACGGTGGCTCGGTCGGGGATGTTTGCCGCGGTGGTTGCGGCTCTCTACGTGGTGCTCATTGCGCTGCGGCTCGTCTGGCGGGCGACCTGTCCGAACTGCGGAGAGAGGTGCGGCCGTGTTGATTTTCGTCGAATCGCCCCATGGCGCGACTTCTTCAGCCCTCACCCCGTGTGCATCGCATGCGGGCGTCACTTCCAGAAACAGGAGATGGCTGGCCCCCTTGACTAGCACGTGCGTAGTTTCTCTGCTGTTGGCGCTGACCACTCCCAGCCCTGGTTGGGCGGTCTCGCCCGAGGACTTGGCTGAGCTAGTCGCGCTCGAGGATCGGCCGATCACGAATCTGTCATCGCCGGAGATCTCATGGTCAGCCAACGGCGCGCACCTGATGGTCTCTGGTCTGGCCGCCGATCGGCGTCCGACCGTTATCATGGCCCCCATCGATGGGCGCCCGCCGTTCGCCGTTCCCGGTCTTGCCGCGAGTCAGATAGCCTTCGGCCCGGGCGGCCTGCAGCTTGCGGGCTGGCTAACCGATCCCACGATTCCCGGGCACTACCGCCTCGCGTCTTTTGACATCATCACCGGCGCCGGAACGTCGCTGGCCGGCGTCCCGCCCTTCCCGAGCGCTTCGCCCGTAACGTGGTTGCCCGATCCGCAACGCATCATCGCGCTCCGGCCGCAGGGCGACTACACCGCCCTCGTCATCTTCGACCCGGCCACCGGGAGCCTCGCGCCACTCGTCGTCACTGTCGCCGGCACGGGCACGATGCTGCGTCAGGCATCGCGGCCAAGCTCTGTTGTGGTCGGCACGACGAGTATCGATGGCACGGTGAACCACTTCCTCGTCGATATCAACACGGGGATCGCGATGACATGCCCCGAGGATGAGCCCAGCCTCGCCGACGCCGGCACGGGCAGCGCGGGAGTATCCCCGGACGGCTCGCTCGTGGCGCTATGCCGACCCGAGGGCATCTGGGTCGGGACACCCGAGAAGCCGGAAGCCCGCCAGCTCCTGCCACGCGACCATTTGGGTGAGCACGACTTCATGTCAGCCACGCAACCCGTCTGGTCACCTACCGGCGAGCACCTGGCGTACACGGTTTCTCAGCCCGGCGCCACGCTGACGCAGGTCCGGCTCATCAGCCTTGGGCTGGAGGAGATCGTGTGTGAGATCGCTTACCCGCTCGGCGCCGCGCCGCCACAACTCGGGGCGAAGGCCTGGGTATGCATTGAGCTTGAGAGGGATGCGGCGGGCAACGTCGTCGAGCCGAAGTGGGCAACACTGAAGGCAGAACTCGGCGTGATCTCTTCGCCGCTGCCCGAGGCCAATGGCACGCTCGTCCGCGCGCGAAGCGTGGGTCTGGGGACGGGAGTTCTCCGTCGACTAACGGGCGTCACGGATCCTCCCGCGAACGCGCCCAACGAGAGCCAGCTCACCATCGGCGTGGCCGGCGGCATCAAGCAACAGGTGCTACGATCCTTCACGCTGCCGGCGCGTCAGGGCCTGATTGCCTGGTCCGAGGGCGCATCGCTGGGCCAGGTCATGCGCGTTAAAGTGACGCGGCGCGCCCTGATCCTCATAGGCGCGCCGGTTCCGGACTGATCGTCGTCCTAACCTCGCCGTCAGGCCATAAGCCTCCCCTTCGGCCTCCCCACGAACCAGTAGATGATCGCTCCGATGAAGCCGGAGCCGACAAGCCACGTCAGCGTGATGACGAGAATCCAGATGAGCTTCTCGTTCTCGCCATCGAACTCGCGGCGAAGACAGTCTATCAGCGCGATGATCCAGAGGACCGACAGTGTGATCCCGACAGCGATCACGGTCAGCCAAATCATGCCCATCGCTCCGAGCACTGCAACCCCAGCCGCATCGCCTGACATTGCACCACCCCCTGCTGGTTAGCTCACCAGTCGCCCACGCGGCCGACCGAAGATCCAGTAGATGGTCGAGCCGATGCAGTGCGAGAAGATAATCACCAGGATCCACACGATCTTCTCAACGTCATCAGAGAAGCGCCGACGGGCGCAATCGATGATCGCGATAATCCAGAAGATCGTTAGCAGTATCCCAAAGCCCGATACGATGAGCCCAACAAGCCCCTCGAGAATTCCCACGGGCGTCACCTCCGTTGTGGCGCTGCGTCAACAGTTGTTCCCACCACAGTCTGCAACGATCCTGCCAGGAGGCTGGTTGCACCATTCGGCGCGTCAGCCCGTCAGTCGGCCTTTCTCTTTGCCGATGAACAGGTAGACCAGCGCGCCGATCCAGCCGGCCAGTACGATGATGAGGACCCAGATCAGCTTCTCGTTCTCGCCATCGAACTCGCGTTTCACGCAATCGATGAGCGCTCCGATCCAGATGAAGAAGCCGATGATGCCGACGCAGCCAAATAGCCCTATCAGGATGATCTCTGGTCCGCCCGATCCGGTATGCATGCGCGCCACCTCCAGTTACAGCCTCTCCCCGCAAGCTTCCTGCCGTCTACTCTCCCAGCAGCGCCTTGCACTGCTCCATCGAGAGCGCCGCGGCCTTGGCGGGGTCGTTCTTCAGCACCACGCGGTAGTAGGTGAAGGCCTCGAACTCCACGCTCATGTGGCCATCGTAGCCGATGTCGTCGAGCGCCTCGAAGAAGCCCGGCCAGTCGACCGTCCCCTCGCCTAGCAGCGGGAAGGTGAACGTCTCGCCCGGCAGCCCGCCCGGCACGCCGACACAGTCCTTGAGGTGAACGTGGAAGATCCGGTCGCCCCACTGCCGCACCGCCCACGGCACGTCATTGCCGTACAGCTCGTAGTGCGACGGGTCCATGTTGAGGCCGAGGCACTCGGAATCGTAGCGGTTCATCAGCGGGAGCGTGGTGTAGTAGTCGCGCACGCTAATGCCAAAGACGGATTCGACCGCGAGCTTCACGTTGTGCTCCTCGGCGACGGGGACGATCTCGTCGTACGCGTCGAAGACATACCCCCACGCCTCACCCTCGGTCATGCCATTCCAGAGGTTCGGGCCGCTCGGATCCCACGGCGCCGGCCCGCTGAAGACGTTCAGGATACCGATCCCATTGCGCGCGGCAGCGGCAATGCACTCCTTCGTATGGGCGATCCGATCGGCGCGGGCCGCCTCGTCGCGGGTCACGTAGTCGAGCTGCACGACCACCTCCGACACCGCGAGCCCGGCATCCTCAGCCGCCTGAATCGCGCCCCGGATCTCCTCATCGGTATGCGAGCGCGGATCGAACTGCGCCATGGTGTACTCAACAGCGCCGTAGCCCAGGTCGGCGAGGCACTTGCAGATGTCTTTCGGCTCCCAGCCGCCGAAATCAAGGCTGGCCATATATGCGAGTTTCGATAGGTCGGGCATGGCAATTCTCTCCTGTTGGCCCCGGTCACCAAAGACTGATCACGCCCATGCAGACCAACGTCATGATCGTCGATGCGATGCACACGCCGAGCGTGACGCATACCACCGACCGCCAGAAGCCGAAGTTGAATACTGACGCGATCACCGAGCCGGTCCAAGCGCCGGTGATCGGCAGCGGCAGCGCCACGAACATCGTCAGCGCGAAGACGCCATACTTCTTCACCAGGTCCTCGCGCTTCCTCGCGCGACGGAGCACCCACTCGAAGACGCGGCCGACGACCGGCTTGTCCTTGAAGTACTCGTACATCGGCTCAAACCACAGGATGATCGGCATCACCGCCAGCACGTTGCAGGGGATTGCTACCGCCAGGATCTGCCAGATCGGTAGGCCCAGGATACACCCCGCCGGGATGCCGCCGCGCACCTCGCTGATCGGCGCGGCGGACAGTATCGCGACAATTGCCAGCGGCGGGACACCCCACCCCGCCAGCACTTCTCTCAGCTCTTCGCTCATGGACTTCCTCTGTCAGATATGGGCGCTCGCGAGCACGGCTTCCGTTCACCCCACCCAACGCCACCTCCTTCCCCACGGATCCGCGGCAGGATGCCATTGGCCACGAGGCGAAAGGACGTGCTGCGAAACATAGCTCGATGGGGGTGCGGGATGTTCTCACTGGCGATGCGGTCAATGGTCGTGCTGTCGTTCCTGTTTGGGCTGGCCTTCGCGGTGGCGATGGCCGCCATGCACTACATCGGCGCGCCGTGGTTCTTCGCCGTCGGCATCGCTCTGGCGATGCTAGGGCTGCAGTGCGCCATCGGGCCGACCATCATCCAGTGGATCCACAAGATCGAGTGGTGCGATCCCGCGTCGGTCGATCCGGCTCTCGGCATCTTCCTCGCCGAGATCTGTCGCGAGAAGAACCTCAAGCCGCCCCGATTCGGCATCATCCACGACGGCAACCCAAACGCCTTCACCTTCGGCCACTACCCGGGCAACGCCCGCGTGGTCGTCACCACGGGCCTGCTTGAGATCTGCGACGAGCAGGAAGCGCACGCCGTCGTCGCCCATGAAATCGGCCACATCATCCATTGGGACTTCGTGGTGATGACGCTCGCCGCGGCCGTGCCGATGATACTGTATTTCATCTACCGGTTCACCCTCTACTCGGGCCGCGGGCGCAGCCGCAACCAGGGCGCCGCGCTGGTGGGCATCGGCGCGCTCATCGCCTACCTCATCAGCCGCTACGTCGTGCTCTTCCTCAGCCGCGTCCGCGAGTATTACGCCGATCACTTCGCCGCGGACTATACCCGCAACCCCAACGGTCTCGCCAGCGCGCTGGTGAAGATCGCCTATGGGCTGGCCAGCCAGTCCAAGGAGCAGATCGACGAGAAGGGCAAGAAGAAGCCCATCTTCGCGGCCGCCGGTGGGATGGGCACCAAGGCGCTGGGCGTGTTCGATGGCGACTTCGGCGCGTCGATGGCCCTTGCCGCGGCGGGCTCTTACACCGCCGAGGGCGGCTACTCCGCCGACTCCACGGTCAAAGCCATGCGGTGGGATCTGTGGAACCCGTGGGCCTTCATATGCGAACTCTCATCCACCCACCCGCTGCCGGCCAAGCGAATTAAGGCACTTGAGAATATCGCCTGGGACCTCGGCCAGCAACCCGTCTACGATCTCCCCGAACCCGATGAGCGGCCGGAGAGCTATTGGGATGAGTTCGCTGTCGATCTCGCCATCAGTTACATGCCCGGCATCGGCCTGCTGCTCGGACTGGGCGTTGGCGCGGGCTTGGGCTTGGCGATGGGCTTCTCGGCGGTGATGATTGGCACGGCCATTGTAGGCTTGGGGCTTGGGATGCTGATCCGCGTGAGATTCTCTCACCCGAGCCGCGATTTCCCAGAGGCGGAAGTGGCCGATCTCGTGTCCGAGATCAAGGTCAGCAAGATCCGCAGCATCCCTTGCACGATGCGCGGCAAGATCATCGGCAAAGGCATCCCGGGACTGTACTGGTCTGAAGACCTGGTAGTGCAGGACGATACCGGTTTCATCAGGCTTGACTACCGCCAGCCGCTACGATTCCTCGAGTTTCTGTTTGGCGCGTTCAAGGCGGACCAGTTCGTCGGCCAGGATGTGGAGGTGACGGGCTGGTACCGCCGCTGGCCCGCGCCGTTCGTCGAGCTGTGGAAGATGCAGGACCCGAGCGGCAGCGTCCAGACATGCTACAACTACTCGCTCGCGCTCATTGGCAGCGTCGTCGTGACACTGATCGGAATCGGAGTGACGCTGGTCGGGTTGCTGATCCAGTTCTAGCCGCGGGGCAAGGGAACCATTCATGAAGATCGTGCAGTTCCACCTGCCGGGCATCGGACAGCGCGTGGGCATCGTCGAGGGCGCGGATGTCATCGACATCACGACGCCTTCGGCGCCAACGACGCTGGGCCTCGTGGTGCAGGCGGGCGAGCAGGGGAAGCCGCTGGCGGAGATCGCCGGCAACACCCCTCGGGGAGCCGCCCTTTCCTACGCGGAACTGAGCGTCGCTCCCGCGCCGGATGTGGCGCACTTGCTCATGCCGATCGATCCGCCTGAGATCTGGGGCGCGGGCATCACCTACGAGCGCACGGCGACGCGCTACGACGAGGGCGCTCGCGAGGAGACCATCTACACGCGCGTCTACGAGAGCGACCGGCCGGAGATCTTCTTCAAGTCGACCGCGCCGCGCGCCGTTGGACCGAACGCCCCGATCGCTGTCCGCGCCGATTCCGAGCAGACATCCACCGAACCCGAGATGGCCATCCTGCTGGGCGTCGGCGGCGAGATCATTGCGGTGACGTGCTGCAACGACGTTACCGCGCGCGACATCGAACTTGAGAACCCGCTTTACCTTCCCCAAGCGAAGACCTACTCGGGCAGTTGCGCGTTCGGACCCACGCTGGTGACTCTGGATGAGATTCCCGACCCGCACGGGCTTGAGATAACGTGTACGATCGAGCGCGGGAGCGAATCGTGGAGCGGCGCCGCGTCGACAGGCCGGATGAAACGCCGAGTCGGAGAGCTGGTGAGTTGGCTGATGCGCGACAACCCCATTCCCGCAGGCACGGTGTTCACCACCGGAACAGGCATTGTCCCGCCGGTTGAGTGGTGCCTGCTGGAGGGCGATGTGGTGAGGATCGAGATCGGCGAGATCGGCGAGCTGTCAAACCCAGTCCACAAACTTGCGTGACGGAGCCAATGACGCTAGGCGAGAAGTCGAACATTCTCTACCTGAACCACGTCTCGCAGATGAGTGGCGCCGAGGCCAGCCTGCTCAGCATGCTGACGCATCTCAACACGAGCCAGTTTCGGCCCATTGTCGGCCTGCCCGATGCCGGGCCGTTTGGCGAGAAGCTGCGGATGGTCGACGTCCAATCCGAGGTCATCCCTCATCCCCGCCTGCAGCGTTCAGCCAATCCGCTCAACCTGCTGGGGCAGTACTTCGCCATGCGCCGCGGCGCGGGAGAGATCGGGGCGTTCGTCGACGACCACGACATCGACCTCGTGCACGCGAACAGCCTCTCGTCCGCGATCTGCGCGGCCAAGGCCATCGGTTCGAGCATCCCGCTCGTCTACCACGCGCGGGATCTCCGGCTGCATGGACGAGCGGCGCGATGGCTCGTTGAGCGAGTCGACGCGATCATCGCCATCTCACAGGCCGTTGCGCAGAGAGTGGCCGACGTCGCTCCTAACGCCGCGACGAAGACCTCCGTCATACCAAATGGCGTCGACGCCGCGGGCTGGACGGCTAAGCCATCGCGCGAGCGCATCATCGAGGAGCTGGGCCTGCCCGAGAACGCTCGGCTAATCGGGGGCGTCGGACAGCTCGTCCCATGGAAGAACTGGCCGAGATTCCTGTCGGTCGGGGCCGACGTGGCCGCCCGGGTTCCGGAGGCGCGCCTCATCATCATCGGCGATGACCTCTTCAACAGCCACCCAGGCTATCGCCGCAAGCTCGAGCAACTCGCCGGTGATCTCGCGATCGGCGGGTTGACCCACTTCCTCGGGCATCGCAGCGATGTGGCGGACGTCGTGTCCGCTCTGGACGTCTTCGTCCACTGCGCCGACGAGGAGCCGTTGGGACGCGCGATCATGGAGGCCATGGCCCTGGAGCGCCCGGTCGTCGCGGTTAATGCAGCAGGTCCCGGCGAGCTGATCGTCGATGGGGAGACGGGAATGCTCGTGCCGCCGAGAAACACGTATGCCATCGCCGACGCCGTCGTGGCCGTGCTGCAAGACGCCGCCTTTGGCCGGCGCCTGGGGCAAGCCGCCCGCGCGCGGATTGAGGACTCGTTCCGGCCGGAGCAGACCGCTCGGCTCACCGAGCAACTCTACCAGGAAGTGCTCTGGCGACGACTCAATGCGGAAGGAGCGCGATAATGCGAATCGGCATAGACGGGCTCCTGCTCCACGGCCAGTACAGCGGCGTGGAGGGATCCATCCGCCAACTTCTGCGCGAGCTGTCCGTTGACGGGGGCGAGCACAACTACACCATATACGTTGCCGATGACTTCGGCGACGATTCCCTCGAGCGGCCAGGGCTCGAGCTGAGCCGGATGGAGTTCACCGGCGAGCAGAAGATTCAACGCGTGCTTTGGACTCAGACGCGGTTCGCCAGGCGCGCGCGCAACGACGGCATGCAGCTCCTCCACGGGCCGGGGTACATCCTCCCCGGCGGATGGCGCGGCCCGTCCGTTGTCACCGTGTATGACATCATCGCGCTGTCTCACCCCGAGCTATGCACGCTGTCGAACACGTTCTACTACCGCACGTTCCTGCCGCGGACCATCGCGCGGGCGTCGGCTGTCGTCGTGCCCGCCGAGGCCGTGAAGACCGAGATTGTCGATCGCGTCGGAGTGCCGCCGGAGAAGATACGCGTCGCGCCTCTGGGCGTCGGCGGCGAGTTCACTCCCAACCTCCCGCGAGGGCGCGTCGACGAGGTCGCCGAGCGCCATGGGATCGAGGGTCCTTACTTGCTCTGCGTGGGCAACATCGAACCGAAGAAGAACCTCGCGGCAACCATCCGGGCCTTCGGCATCGCCCGCAAGCAGGCGGACCTGCCGCACAAGCTCGTGCTGGCCGGCGGGAAGTCGTGGAAGAGCGCCGATGTTGATGCTGAGATCTCGCGGCTTGAGCCCGAGGCGATCCACCGAACAGGCTACACGCCCGCCGATGACCTGCCCGCGCTCTATGCCGGGGCCGACACGCTCCTGTTCTGGTCGCTCGTTGAGGGTTTCGGGCTGCCGGCCCTGGAGGCGATGGCAAGCGGCACCCCGGTCATCTGCTCAGACCGCGGAGCGCTGCCGGAGGTGGTCGGCGACGCCGCGCGGATCGTACCCATCGGGCCGCCGGAGGAGTTCGCCGAGGCGCTGGTCGAGGTGCTGGGCAACAAGAAGGTGCGTAGACAGCTCTCCCGCCGGGGCCTCGCCCGGGCGAAGGAATGCACCTGGCGCAAACACGTCGACGCGGTGCTGCGGGTCTACGCGGAAGTAGGTGAGCGAGGTGTCTGAGCCGACGACCAACCCCCGTATCGTCTACGTCCTCAACCAATTCCCCTCGGTATCGGAGACGTTCATCCTCGAGGAGATGACAGAGCTGGCGGCGCTTGGTTTTGAGATCTACCCATGCGCCCTGACCGGGCCGGAGCCGCGCGATCCCATCCACGCCAAAGCCGAGCCTTTCATGTCGCGCCTCACCTACCGAGCCGCGCCGGGCTCGGCCGTGTCCGCCTGGGATTGGCTCGCGACATGCGCCACCTCACCGAAGGGCGGCGCCAGCGCCACGCTGGTAGCTCTGCTCCACTCCTTGCGCGCGCCCTCTCACGCCAAGGAACTCATCGCAAGCCTCGCTGCGGCGTGCCGGTTCGCGCAGGCACTGCAGGGACAGCAGATCGATCACGTCCATGCCCAGTTTGGCTCAATGCCCGCGACCGTGGGGATGCTCCTCGCCGAGATCACCGGACTGACATTCAGCATCTCGCTGCACGCGCGCGACATTTTCACCGACGAGTCGATCATCCTTCCGACGAAGCTGATGGAGGCCGAATTCGCGACCGTCTGCACCCAAGCCGGTATGAACAAGCTGCTCGCCACGCAGCCCGCCGCTGTCCATAGCCGCATCCACCTTGTCCGCCACGGAATAGATCTCGGAGCCTTCACCACCGGGACACGCCGACCGACACGCGAGCCGATCATCGCGATCATCGGGCGCCTCGTCGAGAAGAAGGGCCACCAGGTGCTCTTGCGGGCGGCTGAAGTATTGCGGCGGAGTCGAGGCCGGTTCACGATTGCCATTGCGGGAGATGGGCCGCTCCAGCCCGAACTCGAGGCGGTTCGTGACAGTCTCGGGCTCGCACACGCGGTGACCTTCTGCGGCTCGCTCGCGCGCGAGGAGATCAAGGAGCTGCTGCAGGCCGCGCGCTGCCTGGTAGTCCCATCGATCGTGGCATCCGACGGCGATCGGGACGGGCTGCCGAACGTGATCCTCGAGGCCGCTGCGGTCGGGACGCCGATCGTCGGCTCCCATGTCGCCGGTATCCCCGAGTTCATCGAGCACCGCGACACGGGGCTGATCGTCGAGCCGAACAACCCGCGCGAACTCGGCGAGGCGATCAAGGCCATTCTGGATGATCCGGCAGGGGCATCGGCGATGGGAGAGCGCGCTCGAGCGAAGGTCATCAAGGAGTACGACGCATCTCGGAACGTGCTCGCCCTTGAAGCGTTCTTCAGAGAGACCATCGCCCGGACTGCGCGCGGAGACGTGCCACCGGAGACGCCAGAACGCGAAGGATTGACCACCTCCGAATGAGCGACGAGTCAGTCGACACCACCGACGAGCAACAGCCGGAGCCGGAGAAAGACTCATCCGACGGGCGGCGCATGACGCTGGCCGCGCTCGTCGTGACCGGTTTCCTGCTTCTCTCCAAGTTCGCGGGGCTGGCCAAGGAAATGCTCCTCACCCGCTACTTCGGCGCGTCGGCGGCGACGGATGCCTTCAAGGTCATCTACAACAGTTTCATCTTCCTGGTCTACACGAAGATCGAGAAGCTCGAGCGGCCGTGTTACCTGCCGCTGTTCGTGAAGCGCAAGGACGAGGATGGCGAGGAGGCGGCGTGGGAGTTCGGCTCCGTCGTCATGGTCATCCACTTCCTCGTCCTCGTCGTGATCGCCGCGTTGGCTGTCTTCTTCGCGCCCAGCATCATCCGCACGCTCTGGCCGCACATGCAAGACGAGGGCTCCCGGCTCGCCGTCCTGCTCATGCGGATAATGGCCCCGGCGCTCGTCGCATTCAGCCTCTCCGTAATGCCCGAACTCACGCTGCACTCATATAAGGAATTCACTATCCCCGCCGTCGCGGAGGCGGCATTCCGGTTTCTGGTCCTCATCTCTCTCGTCGTGCTCGTCGGCCTGGTCTGGAAGCCCGGCGACGCCAACGGCATTCTCGCAGCCGGCCTGGGCGTGGTGATCGGCGGCGTCGCGCGGCTGGTCGTTCAGCTACCGAGTTTCAAGAAGCGTTGGCGCGTGCCGTCTCTCGGCAAGACATTCCGACAAGTCGGCGCCGAGGCGATCGCTCTGCCAATGCAGCTGATCCGCTATCCGCACCAGCCCGTGCTCTGGATCGGCGGGCTAACGCTGTGCGTTGCGCTGACGATCTGCATCGCGAAATGGGATTGGTTGCTCGCAGGGCAGTGGTTGCTTTACGGCGTCGGAATCGCCGCCGTGACGGGCGCCCTCTACGGACTGTCGAGGCTCGTGCGCAAGGGCGGGGAAGAGGCGGAGATCAGCGCCGATCGCAATCCGGACATGCCGCGGCTGTGGGGCCTGATCCCGCCCATCATCGTCGGACTGACATTCTCGACGCTGCGCACCTACATCGACAGTTACTGCGGCACCGCGATCGAAGAGGGCGCCTATAGCTGCCTCGACTACGCCCGACGCCTGCCCGATACCATGGCGCAGATCCTGCCCATGGCCGTCAGCTTCGTCGTCTACCCGTTCCTCTCCGAGTGGGCGCACCGCGGCGAGAAGGACAAGCTTGGCGACGCGCTGGTCCAGACCACGCGCATCATCGCGTTCATTTTCATCCCGGCCACGGTCTGGATGATCGTCCTGCGCTGGGGCGTCCTCTGGCTGGTCTATGGCGGCGGCGAGTTCACTCCAGAGAAGCAGAACCTCTCCATCTTGGCGCTGCTGGCGTACACGCCGGGGATGGCGTTCTTCAGCATCGAGGGCATTCTCAACAAGTGGTATTTCGCGCTGAACGATACCAAGACGCCCAACTACGTCGGCTCGGCGTGCGCGATATTGCACGTATTCATCGCCGTCATGGGCGTGTTCCAGCTCAACCTCGGCGTCCTGGCGGTTGCCCTGGCGCTGACGATCTCCAAGAGCCTGAAAGTCATCATCCTCTACGCCCTGCTTCGGGGCCGCATCGGCAAGGTCAAGTGGGGTCCGGTAGGGACGTTCGCCGTCAAGCTCGCCGTCGCGTGCGGCGTGATGGCCGCGGCGACCTACTTCGCGGCCGATCTCGTCGAGCAGCGGATCGAGTTGGCGGGCCGGGGTACGGCATTCGTCTATCTCACGGCCACATCCCTCGTCGCGGTTCCGGTCTTCCTCATAGGCGCCTTCGTCCTGCGCATCGAGGAGACTCGGATGGTCCTCAGCCACGTGACCAAGCGCATTCGGCGGCGCTCAGCGTAAAGGCGAGTAACCCGGAGATCTCCCATGCCGTCACCGATTCGGGTGGCTCAAGTCGTCGAGGCGGTCGAGGGTGGGTGCAAGAAGCACGTGCTCGACCTCCTCTGTGGTCTCGACTGCACGCGGTTCGAGCAGACCCTCATCTACAGCCCGCACCGTGACCCCGAGTTTGACCAGACCGTCCGCGCGGCAACGCAGAACCGCGTTGAGACGATCCAGTGCGACTTCCGCCGGACAGCTCTCCCCCATTCGGCCCTCGCTGTATACCGTTTCCTGGGCAAGCTGTTCACGACGCGCCGGTTTGACGTCCTGAACTTCCATTCAGCCAAAGCCGGCTTCCTGGGGCGGATGGCGGCTCGCAACCTCCATAAGGGCGCGCGCATCTACACGCCCCACTGCTTCCCGTTCGAGATGTCCGACCGACCCTTCCGACAGGCGCCGTACATCTGGCTTGAGCGCTGGGCGGGCAAGCACACCGATCGCCTGGTCGCAGTCGCGCCGTCCGAGGCGAAGCTTTCCGCCGACTGGCACGTACTCCCCCAGGATCGGGTCGTGACCATCGAGAATGGCATCGACCCCACGCCATTCCTCGCGGAATCCGATACTGCGGCGAAGAGGGCTGAACTACGGATCGAACCAGCCCAACCGGTCGTTCTAAGTGTTGGGGCGCTCAGACCTCAGAAGGGCTACGAGTTTCTCGTCCGGGCCGCACCGGCGGTGCTCCGGCATCACCCAGACGCGCGCTTCCTGATTGCAGGCGAGGGTCCGCTGCGCGGGGAACTGGAGCGGCTCGCGGGCAGGTTAGGCGCTGCGGAGAGCGTTCAGTTGCTGGGCGCGCGAGACGACGTGCCCGAGCTGCTGAAGATCGCCGACTGCTACGCCATGCCATCGCGCTGGGAGGGCGGACCGTACGCGCTCCTCGAGGCGATGGCGGCGGGCGCGCCAGCTGTCGGCCACGACATCCCAGGCATCAGCGACTGGGTCTGCGAGGGAGAGACGGGACGCCTGGCATCACTGGGCGACACAGAGGGTCTCGCTACGGCGATCTCACTGACGCTCTCTCGCCCCGCCGAGTCGCGGAAGATGGCCGACCGGGCTCGTGAGATCGTGCTCGAACGCAACACGCGCGACGTCTGGCTGGGCAAAATGGCTGAGCTTTACGGAGAATCCGCGCGGGAACGAATGTGATGTCTCGCACGGTTCTAGGGCTGGTGCTGCAACCTTCGTGCGGGTAGACTGTTTCATACTACAGGCCTAAGTAGGAAACCGGGGGCGTCCAACTAGGCATGACTGCTAACGCAGAAACGACGGCAATCCGGACAGAGAGTGGAGCGGCGACGACTGTCGGCGCCGTGCTGGTCTATGTCGGATTGGCCGCGATTGCTGTCTCAACTATCTGGACCACGAATCCGCTAGCGCCGCACGGCAGCAAGGAGAAGTTCACGCTGCTGCTGCTGGGCGTGGCGCTGCTCGCGGCGGCGGCGATTGGCCGAAGTCGATTCGCGGCGACCACTCCCGCGAAGCTGCTCTGCGCGCTGGGTGTCGCCACGTGCATGAGGCTCGCGGTCGACCCGACCTTCGAGAGCATAGGGTCGCTCGCGGACACGCTGCCGATGTGGATTCTGGATGCGTATCCGGGCCTCGGCACGCTCGGTTGGATTGTGCTTGGGATTGGCGGGTCCGTCTGGTGCGTCGGCGGAGGCAAGTCCGGGACGGACAACCTCTTCCGTAAGGCGGGCCTGATCTCCGCCATCGCGCTGATCGTGGTGGCGTTTAGTGTCCGCGCCGCGCTGACGGCGGCCGGTTACGAGGTCCCCGCCTACAGCTCCGGGTTGACCATCTATCGGATCATCGCGGTCGCCGTGCCGCTGTTGGTGATCATGACGGTCTCTGGCGAGCGGAAATTCGCCCACTGGCCCTCGCTGATCGTGGGCCTGGCTCTCATCGGCCACGTGGCGCGTATGTTCATGGGTGGGGGTGGCGAGGCATGAAGAAGGCTCCCACCTGGTTGCTCATCGGCGTGCTGATCCTCATCATTCTCGCGCAGACACAGTGCGCGCTGACCAAGAACGATGCCAAGGCCCTCCGCGACGGACCGTTCCTTCCCGGAGCCGAAGGCCTCGCGGCGCTGCTGTTTGGCTTGTGGGGCATCTGGGCGCTCGCGACGGGGCAGTTGCGCAAGATCCAACTTCCCCCGCTGGCCGCGTGGGCGTTCATCGCGGTGGCCATCATCGCCGTCGGACGCGCTGATTCCAAGGAGGCGCTGAAGTCAGGCGTCGTGGATGTCGCGCAGTTCACGCTCTACTTCCTCTGCCTCTACACGTTGCTGCTGAACGTGCTCAAGGGCGAGGACGTCATCAGGAAGGCAATCACCTTCATTGGCGTCTGCACGGCCCTTATGGTGCTGGTGGGGCTGGTCCAATACGCCGTGGTCGCCGATCCGGCCCAAGCCTCGGAGACGTTCCCGGATGTCCACTCGACCTTCGGGCTGGGCGAATACGTTGCAGGGAAGATCACCATCGGGCCGCTGGCGCTGGGAGGCCCGAGCAGCCGCAGCATCTACTGCAACTACCTGCTGATGGTGCTGCCGATCCTGTTCGCGCTCGGCACGGGGCTTGAATCGCCCAAGTGGCTGAAGCCGGCGCTGCTCGCGACGGTGGGGGTCGGCGCGTTGACGATGCTGTCAGGACTGCACTTCTGGGCGCTCGTGGCGATCGTGTTGGCGCTCAGCCTGCGACGCGGGACGAAAACGACTGTAACACTGGCGGCTGTGGTGTTGGTATTCACTGTGGCGAGCCCGTTCGCGTTCAAGCGGAACTGGCAGGCCAACGTCGTCGAGGTGCTGGACTTCTACGAGGAAGGCGTGTTTGACGAGGCGGCTGCCGTCGACGAGGGCTACGAGGGCGGCGAGGACGACATGCCCACCACCACCGAGGTGAAGAAGCGGTGGATCGAGTGGCAGCCCGCGCTGAACATGCTCGGCGAGAGCCCGGCGCTTGGGGTCGGAACCGGCGGCTACCAGCTTCACATCGGTCCGATGTATGGTATGCTACCAAACTTCAAGAAGATCGAGCCCGATACGAACTGCGGCTGGCTAGTCATCGCCGCATCGATGGGGCTCTGCGGGTTCATCGCTCTAGTGGCGCTCTACTATTCGCGCTACAAGGCGGCGACCGAAGCCGCCGAAGCGGCGGCAAGCCCGTTCCTGCGGGCGCTCGCGCTGGGCCTGTCCGGTGGTATCTTGGGCCTGATCATCGCGAACGTCTTCAGCGGCGTTCTAGTAAGAGGACTAGGCATCACGGTCATTCTGATTCTGGCCTTGGCGACGGCCATCGAGCGGATGCCAAAGGCCGACGAACACGCGGACGAAGACACGACAACCGAGACGGAAGCGGAAGAGGCTTCCGAGACCCCCACGGAGGGCGAGTGACATGACACGCTGGACAAAGTTGGCAGGAACGTTGCTACTGATCTGTTTGCTGATGGCGCTGGCGACCGGAGCCTTCGCCGCGCGACACCGAATCGTGTTGGAGTGCGAGAAGTACAACGAGATCAAGGCATCGACTAAGGTCGTCAGTGGCGACACGAACGCTTCGGGCGGCAAGTACGTCGAGTACCCGCTGAGGCGACCGCACGCCACGAGCGAGAATTCGGCAGTCAAGGGTGATGGCGGGTTCGTCACGTTCAAAGTCAAGATTCCCGAGCAGGGCAACTACACCATCTGGGTGCGCACGAACTGGTACGACGGCTGCGCGAACTCGTTCTTCCTGGTCGTCGACACCAAGGCCCCGGTGACCATCGGGGGAGACGGTACCTACAAGGTGTGGAAGTGGCGCAAGGCCAGCCAGCCCTTCGCCCTCACCGCGGGGACGCACGCGATCAAGATCCAGAACCGCGAGGACGGCGCCAAGGCCGACCAGTTCCTCGTGACAAACGACTCGCGCTTCATGCCGACGCGCGTGATGACCGCAACGCCCGAGTTCCAGGTACCCCCGCCGGAGTAAAAGGGTAGAACCTCCCGGGCGCCGGTCTCGTAAGTATCATCAGAGCCGACGCCAAACGGGAGCCCAATCGAATACTCCCGCTGAGACTCTTGGGGCGAAACCACTTTGGTTTCGCCCCGGAGTGTAACATTATCCGGTTGTCAGCCGTCTAACTCTAGTGATGCAGCGCTCCGACACCGTGCGGGGCGCTGCACATCCATCCCTACACCAAGGGTGAGCGGATGCGCGCGCAATTCTGGGTCGCATTGGCCTGCCTGCTTCTTGCAGGCAGCTTGTCGCACTGTCAGGACATCCCGTCGCTGACGGGCGAGGTCACGTTCATTGAGGACCCCATGGAGGGCGATTGCGCCATCGAGGGCGACCTCGCGGTCTCGGCGGGCGACCACGTGCAGTTCGTGCTGGACTATCAGGACGATGGCACGTGCTATCTGCTCGACATCACCGCGCCCGACGCCCGCTTCTACAAGCTCTCCCCCAACGGCTCTCGAGCGATCGGCCCTCCCGGCAAGCTCCTGCTGGCAACGCCAGGCGAGGCTCAAGTCTTCACGGTCTCTCGCAAGAACCACCGGCTCCGACTCATCTACGAAGGACAGGTCGCGTGCGGCGGCTGGGACGGGTCGCTCACCGGCGGGAAGGCCGGACATATCGCGGCGGACGGGCGCGTTGCCGAGGCGCGGGTCCAGCCGTTCGGACCGATCAAAGAGAACGATGACTTTGTCCGCGAGCAGGACGCGCAGAGCATGTGGTCACCGGTCTCGGGCTCGTGGCAGACCGAGAGCCTCCGCGACGACGACCAGGCCGATGAGATGGAAGCCGATAAATCCGCCAACGCATTCAGCTACCGCGGCGTCTCCGCTGACGTTCCCGCCCTGGCCCTCGCATCCCAGGACATGTGGTTCTGGACCGACTATCGCATCTCCGCCTCCGCCCGCCAGATGGGCGACGGCGCGATGGGGCTGGTTCTGCTGGCCCAGGACGAGCAGAACTACATCCTCATGCGATGGGCTTCTAGTTGGGACACCGGTGACCGCGGCGCGCGGATCGAACTGGCCGAGGTCATAGGCGGCGATACAACCATCCTCGCGGAGAAGCCCGGCGGCTTCCTGCCGGACCAGTGGTACGCTCTCAGCGCCGCGATCTGCGACGGACACATTATCTGCACGGTCGACGGCACTCCCGTCCTGGAAGGCTACACCGACCGCTTCGGACAGGGAAGCGCGGGGCTCTACGCCGAAGGTGATGACGGCGCGTATTTCGATGACGTGGTGATCGCCGATTTCGAACTCCTCAACGATGACCTCGATAGCCTCGAGCGCTGGCAGACGGCCTCGGGCAACTGGTCCAACTCAGACGGACAGGCGCAGTCCGCCGGTGCCGGCGTGCTATGGTCGGGGCGATATGAGTGGACCCGATATGGCGTCGAGGCGATCGCCAGCTCGAAGGGCGGAGCGGTCGGCATCCAACTCGCCCGCCAGGCCGATGGCGCGGGTGTCCTCTTCCGCGTGACCCCGGCGTCGGGGAAGGCTGAGATCGTCAAGACCAGCGCCGACGGCGAAGAAATCCTCGCGGAGGCCAGCACGAAGATCGCCAAGGGCAAGCCGCTCGCACTTGCGGCGACCGTTCTCGACCGAGGCTTCGTGACCGGGTACGTGAATGACGAGCCCGTCATCGAGGCGCTTTACGCGGGATTGGCCAGCGGCGCGGTCGGGCTATACGCTGGTGGCCCCAAGGAAGCGCGGTTCGATGCTGTTCGGGTCGCCTTCATCGAGCGCCGACAGGGGCCCCAGATCACCAAGGAGTTCTCGGAATCCGCCGAGCACCCGGAGATGGGACCATGGGCTGGCCGCCGCCAGCCGTGGATCGAACCGGCCGAGGCAGGCCGGGGCGCGACCTGGTGGACCAAAGGCGACTACTATGGCGACATGTCGCTCGCGTTCAAGGTCAGATTCATTGGCCTGCGAGACGGCTCCGTCACGCTGACGCTCGAGGGCGATCCCGAGGTCCCCGACAAGGGCCTGAAGCTCGCCTTTTCCGCGACGAAGGGCTCCAAGATATTGACCGTCACGCTCACTCGGGACGGAGAGCACCTCGATCAGGTGCAAGTCGAGCTAGCAAAGAGTAGCTGCAAGGTTGAGGTCTCGCGGAAGGGCTCGAACCTTCTGCTGATCGTGGATGGACAGCCGCTGATGGCTCGCGGGCTCTAGTCGGATTGGCGTTCGATCCCAGGCGCAGGGGTTCCTAACGATGAGAATCGCAAGATTTTGCACGACACTGCTTCTCAGTCTGATCATTGCCACGGGCGCGTGGGCTCAGAAACCCAAACAGAAGGACGCCCGCGAGCGGCTGGCCAAGCTGGATGAGGCCTCGCCGGCGCACAGCGGCCCCGGCAGACCGAGCCGCATCGCGGTCACGGCGGACGGGCTCTCGCTCGACGTCGGCAGCGTCGTCATCGACTCTGACAACGTCTACGACTACACGTTCACCTCGGCGCCGACGGACTGGATCCCGGGCGCCGGCACGTGGAAGCAGACGAACCGCTGGACATGCTCGCCCCAGTGGACATGGTACGGCGGGCTGGATGAGGACGGCGCGTCCATCTCCTGGAACAAGCACCAGTTCAACGGTGACGTCACGGTTGAGATCTACGCCGGTATGAAGATGGGCGTCGGCGCCGAGCGCCGCTACAAGAACCCGAACGACATGAACATCACCATCCACGCCGATGGCGCGAATCTCGACTCGGGTTACAGCTTCATCATGGGCGGCGAACTCAACGCCTTCACGCGGATCATGAAGGGCGACCAAGTCCTCGCCGAGACCCGCAACGAGGACGCCCTCTTCCCCATCTTCGAGGACGCCTACCCCAATGACGCCTACGACTTCCACCGCAAGTGGTGGGGGCTGCGGGCGCGGCTGAGCGGAGACAAGCTGCAGTTCTTCAAGGACGAGGAGTTGATCCTGGAAGCGGTCGACCCGGAACCACTGCAGACCGGCCGCGTCGCGATCTGGACAATGCACAACGGGATCATCGTTTCGCGCGCGAAGATCTACTATGAGGACGAGAAGACCCCCGCGGACGCGATCCCTGGCCTCGAAGGCCGGCAGACCCCCGTAACGGACAGCGTCGAGTCGCGCGTCATCACCGTTAGCTCAGAATCCCACCCGGCGATCTACGATGACTTCGAGATCGACGCCGGCCGATGGCAGTCCTACGGCGGACCCAATGGCGGAGTGGGCGGCGCGAAGCTGACATTGGTCGCCCCCGGCGCCGACGGCTCCGGGTACGCGCTCGCCATGATCAATGAGCGCGCGGGCGGGCACTTCGGCTCCAAGCTGAAGGCTGGGCGCCTCGACGCGCGCAAGTATGGGCAGCTCTCGTTCGACTATAACGTCCAGCCCGACGCGAAGCTGAACCTGTACTGCGTGGTCAACTCCGGCACCTACGAGGTGGTCTTCACCGCGCCCGGCGAGGTGGGTCCGAAGGCGCAGATTCTCGCCGAGTTCCCCAGCGTGGAGGCCGACGGTAAGTGGCACCACGCCGACCTCGACCTCGTGGGTTACCTCGAGCGCGTCTACGGTCCGGAGGAAGAGCTTTGGATCGAGGACGTCTATTTCGCCAACACGCACTACGAGGGCTACATCCACGCGGGCTTCGGCGGCAACCGCGCCGGCACCACGCTCGCGGTCGACAACTTCTACCTCGGCGGATCCGGTCCGAGCGAACTCGCCCTGACGTGGGCGGGTGAGGGCGTGGCGTCGTGCGCGTGGACCGTTGATGACCAGCCGTACACGGAGCCCACCGAGAACGAGACCACTGAGACCGAACTCACGCGAAGCCTGGCGGATTCGGGCACCTACTACGCTCACGTCCGGCCCAAGCTGGCAGACGGCACGTTCGGCGCGGCGGTTCACCGCAAGCTCCTGGTCGATGTGGACGCGCCACGCATCGTCAGCCAGAGCCCCAAGAACGGCGAGTCGAGCGGCGCTGCCCTCATCACCGCGAGGCTCACGGACCCGGGCGGCTCGGGCATCGACGTGCGGTCGCTCAAACTCAACGTGCAGGGCCAGGAATTCGCGTACAACGGCACCGTGATGCAGTACAACCCCGAGGAGGGGTTGCTCAGCTTCGACCCGGCGCGGGCAGGCATAACGCTCGCCAACGGCGACCAGGTTGCGGTTGAACTGGCGGCCGTCACCGACCGACTCGGCCACTCCCTCGCGGAACCGGTCAAGTGGACATACAAGCATACCTTCGGCAAGGACAGCACCCCGCCGACCACGCCTTACGTGGTCAGCTCGGATGACTACCTTTGCCGCGATGACTTCGAGACCGATCTCGGTGACTGGAGCACGTTCGGCGGACCTGACGGCGCGGTGGTGTGCCGCGACCCGTCAACCGTCGCGGGTGGGCTCTACTCCCTGAGGCTATTCAACAACCGTCAAGGCGGGCGCTTCGGCGCGTACGTGCGCAAAGAGCGCTTCGACGTCGGCAAATACCGCCTGATGTCATTCGACTACAAGTGCACGGGCCGCCTGCGCGCTGACTTCGGCCTGTATGTCAATGGCCGGTGGCGGTCGGTGCGCTTCACCGATAGCGACAGCACTCGCTCGCTCATCGGCGAGATCCCGGACGTCCAGACCGACGGCGAGTGGCACCACGCGGAGGTCGATCTCTTCGAGATGCTCCGCAAGGCGGATCCCACCATCAGCAGCTACGACGTGCGCTACCTCATCCTCGCGGACTGGGGCTACATGGGGAATGCCGCCGGGCGGACGTACTACATCGATAACTTCAAGGTCATCCCCGTCACGAACGCGCGCGATGGCGTCCAGCTCTCGTGGGCGAGTTACGACGCGAGCGGAATTGCCGGCGCGAGCTACGTGCTCGATCAATCGGAAGGCACCGATCCCGGCAAGACCAAGATGATCGACGGAACGTCGCTGAAACTCGACCCCGAGGTTGAGGGCGATTGCTGGTTCCATGTTCGCGCGATCGACAACGCGGGCAACTGGAGCGAGCCAGGGCACCTGCGTCTGATCCTGGACAAGGGCGTCCCCACCGTCGAGCTTGCGGGGCCGCTGCCGGACTCGCGAGCCGCTGCGTCGAAAATCGTGTTCGACGTGCAGGACGAGGGCATGGCGGGCATCGATCCGGCATCGCTCAAGCTCACTGTCGACGACCAAGCGTACGACATGTCCAGCGCCTACCTTAGCTATGATGCCGAGGATGGCAAGCTCATCTGGGACGGAACCGCATCCAGCAAGCGCCCGGTCTCCTTCGAGGACGGCCAGACGGTCAAGGTCGCGCTACTCGGCGCGGCGGACTTCGTCGGCAATGAGGCTGCGCTGCCGCCGGCCTATCAGTGGACGATGGACTACTCTCAGGACAACGAATCGCCTGAGATCTACGAGATCAAGTCGACCAGTCACCTCACGCTCGCGGACAATACCTTCGAGAGCGGCGACATGGGTCTGTGGCGGGCGACGGAGGACCTCAACGCGGTGTTGAGCGTTGACGAGAGTGATGGCGCCACGGGCGCCAAGTGCCTCACGATGAAGCTCGGAGCCGACGGTGGCACCATGGGCGCGGTGGCGTATGACGAGGAATACAGCGCCGATCGCTACCCGTACATCAGCTTCGACTACAAGCTCGACCCGGGCGTGAAGGTGGACCTCGTGGTGCAGATGGATGGCGAGTACCACGGCATTCGGTTCACGGATGACGCGGGGAACGTCGTCGGGGGGGTCAGCGGCGCGCTGGCCGACGGGCAGTGGCACCACGCGACCTTGCAGCTCGCGACCATGCTCCGCAAGGAGAAGAAGAACGGGCCGCTGGACGTGCAGCAGGTTATCCTCATCGACCGAGGGAATGCCGACACGCAGGTCGGCGCGATCGCCAAAATCGACAACTTCATGATCGCGCGCGTCGGGAAATCCTCGCCGAGCTTCCGCTGGAAGGCCGCCGATGCGACCGGCATCACCGACTACAGCTACGTGCTGGACCAGACGCCGGTCACCGTTCCCGACGATGCCGGCGAGGGTCTGGCCACGACGAAGACATTCCGCGGGACCCAGGCCGGACAGTACTACTTCCACATCCGCGCCAAGGATGGAGCAGGCCACTGGGGAGATTCGATCCACTACGGCATCCTGCACATCTCGGCGCCGAAGAGTGGATAGCGAAGCAACCAGTCCCCGTGGGTCAGGCGTCTCGCATGACGCCGTCGAGGGACGCAAGAAGAAGACCATCACGGCCGCGCTGATTATCACCATCGGCGCGGCCGCCGTGTTGCGTTTGGCGGGGATCAAGTGGGGCTTGCCGGGCGAGACGCACCTCTTCAGTTACCATCCCGACGAGTACTTCAGCCTCAGCGCGGCGCTGAGCTTGTTCATTGACCAGGATCCAAACCCGCAGCAGTTCTTCAACTACCCCTCGCTTTATCTCTACCTCGTGGCGGCCATCTGCATGCCGCTACACGGCTGGATGCCTCTCGACGACCTGTCGCAACTGCCCGGCATCCTTCGCGCGTTCACCCTCGACGCCAGGCTGATGACCGTCATCCTGGCACTCGCGACGGTTCTCGTCACCTACGGCGTCGGGAAACGGCTGGCGGGACGCAGGGCGGGAATCCTGGCCGCGTTCTTCGTCGCGGTGGCGCCGGGACACGTGCTCTACTCCCACTTCGCGGCGGTGGATGTTGCGCTGACGTTCTTCGTCACCCTCGCGCTCTATGCGTCGATGGTGCTGATGACGGACGAGCGCCTCAAGATCGCCGCGTTGGCGGGAGTCGCCGTCGGAGCCGCGGCCGCAACCAAGTACAATGGCGCGCTCGCGATGCTCATGCCGCTCATCGTCCTGGGCAAGGGGCTAACCACCGACCGTGACAAGCGCAAGGCCCATGCGCTACGCGTCGGCGCAGTCGTGCTGCTCGCGGTTGTGGCGTTTGCCGCGCTGTCACCGTACGTGTTTTTCGATTGGGAGCACGCCAGCCGCGACATTGCCTTCGAGCGTGACCACATGAAGCAGGGCGAGTATCCCGCGAACGCAGCCGATCCATGCGGCTGGTGGTTCCAGCTGCGCGCGCTGGCGTATTCGGTCGGCGGATCCGTTCCGCTGGTCGCAGTCCTGGCGCTCTTCGCCTATGGCATGCGCGGCCGTCTGGGCCCGGCTATGCCGCTCATCGTCTTCGCAGCGCTTTGGTATCTGATGATCGGCGCGACAGGCGTCCGCTACGCGCGCTACGGCCTCCCGCTCATTCCCCTGCTCGCCATCGGCGCCTCGGCCGGACTCGTCAACCTCGCGCGCGGCAAGCGCAGTATGCTGCCGCGCATCGCCCTCGTGGTTGTCGTGCTGCCGGCCCTGCTCACATCGACATTCCTGTCCGCGTCGCTGGCCTTCGAAGCCGAGCCGCGCGACGCCGCGCTGGCGGAGCTCCAGGCGACCGTCCCCGCTGGCGAGACGATCGGCGTGGGCCGAACGGTGTGGTTTGACATGCCGCCGCTGGACTACAACAACGGAGCCGACACCCTCGGCAATCTCGCGCATTGGGCATCGTTCCGGCGGTCGGCCTGGGACCTCGAGACGATCGCCTTCATGGACGCCGCCGACCTCGCCGCCAAGCGACCCAAGTGGTTCGTCGAGAGCGACTTCCAGTTCGCCGACTGGCTCCGCGCCGAAGATGAGAAGGCCGTCGCCTTTCGTGAGGCGCTCGAAGAAAACTACTCGCTCGCAAGCACGCACGAGCGCAAGATGGGGTGGCACGTCCTCGGGCCGTGTGGCCCGCTTCCGCACGACTGGAGCTATCCGTTCACAACGATTCGCGTCTGGCGCGCAAACTCACCGGAGGACTGATGTCGCCGGGAACGAACCTAGCGCCCGTTCAGAGCACGCGACGTACCCACTATGGGGGATGACTATGCCCAAGCTAGCAATCAATGGCGGCGACAAGATCCGGACGGAAGGCTGGCCCGGCTGGCCGGTGACTGACGAGACAGACAAGCAAGCGCTGATTGAGGTGCTCGAAGGCAATATCTGGGGCATCGGCGGCGAAGTCGGCACGAAGATGCTCGAGGAGTTCTCGGCGTTTCACGATGCCCAGTACGGCGTCGCGGTAACGAGCGGCACCACCGCGCTCGAGACGTCTCTCCGCGCCGCGCGCATCGGGCCGGGCGATGAGGTCATCTGCCCGCCTTACACCTTCATCGCGACCGCGAACTCGGTCATCATGGTCGGCGCGATTCCGATCTTCGCCGATATCGATGCGGACACGTACAACCTCGACCCCGCCACGGCCGAGGCGGCGATCACCGAGCGCACCAAGGCGATTATCGCCGTGCATATCGGCGGTTCGCCCGCGAACATGGACGCATTCAAGGCCCTCGCTGAGAAGCACGACCTCGTACTCATCGAGGACTGCGCCCAAGCCCATGGGGCCGAGTGGAAGGGCACTAAGGTCGGCGCAATCGGCGACCTGGGCTGCTTCTCGTTTCAGTCGAGCAAGAACGTCACTGCCGGCGAGGGCGGAATAATCCTCACCAATAACGAGGAACTCTTCAACCGCGCCTGGTCGATACACAACGTCGGGCGCGAGCCCGACGGGGGCTGGTATGACCACCGCATCCTCGGCGCAAACCTGCGTCTGACGCAGTTCCAGGCGGCGCTGATCCGCTGCGGCATGAAGCGTCTTCCCGAGCTGATGGACAGGCGCGACGCGTGCGGCTACCACCTGCAGTCGCGGCTCGACGACATCCCCGGCGTCGGCTACGCGACCATGCACGAGGGCGCGACGCGCAACGCCTGGCACCTCTTCCTTGGCAAGTTCAAGGAGGAGGAATTCGGCGGGATCACCCGCGCCCAGTTCATCGCCGCCATGAGCGCCGAGGGCATCGGCATTTCGGTTGGGTACAATCCCCTATATCGCGAACCCATGTTCCAGATGGGCGCGCGACCGGACGAGTGCCCCTTCGCATGCAAGTTCTACGGCGGCTCGGTCGATTACGCCAAGGTAAGTTGCCCGGTGACTGAGCATGTCTGCGATTCCGAAGGCTGGTGGCTGGGGCAGAATACACTGCTGGCCACGCCGGCTGACATGGACGACATCGCCGACGCGATTGAGAAGATCCGCGAGAACCAAGACGAACTGAAGGAATAGAACCGGGATGCACCGATCCACCACGCGCGCGCATGGGCGGGGCCGGCTTTGGCTGGTCCCGCTGCTTGTCTCCCTTGCCATCTGTCCGGCGGGGGCGCAGCGCTTCGCTGACATCACCCAGGCGGGTCCATTCGCGTGGCTTCACGGCATCGTGTTCAAGATGGCCGTAGGCCCGCTTACCGGAGGCGACTGGGCCGACGTTGCCCCGGTTGACTGGGACGGTGACGGGCGAGTCGACATGTTCACCGGCTCGGGTTACGGCGACCTGCTCTTCTTCCGTCAGGGCGATGGCGGCGTCTTTGAGGCGCCGACCGGGCTGGGTAGCTCTGAGACCGATCCGTTTGCCTTCAGCCCCATCCCGTCGTCGGCGTGCCCGGAGGCTTGCGATTGGGACGGCGACGGCGATTCTGACCTGCTGCTGGCCGCCGGTGACAAGGTCTTCCTCTACGAGACCCGCGCGACGGACTCGGGCGCGAGCTTCGCGCCGGGCGTTGAGGTCCTCGCCGAGGGCGCGACCAAACTCCTGCCCGGGCCCGACTGTGGCATCGCCGCGGTGAGCCTCTCTCCGGGCGAGTTGCCGCATCTGTTCGTCTCCGCGCCCGACGGTCGGGTGCTGTTCGCCAGGCGCAAGAGTGACGCCATCCTCGCGCCGCCGGCCGAACTCGTGCCGGCCCAATCGATGCCGCGCGTCCGGTGCGATCTCGCTGATTTCAACGCCGACCAAGTCCCCGACCTCATCATCGGCACGGGCGACGGGCGCGCGTTCATGCGCTTTGGCGAGGCCGGGGATCCACTGACTTTCGGCGAGGAGATGCCGATCGGATCCGCCGACGGCACCGTGCCCGCGCCTCAGGGCGTCCCCCTCCGGGACCTCGCGCCCCGGTGCTTTGACTACGACATCGATGGCGACGCGGACATCCTCTTCGGGTGCCGATCCGGATACGTGCTGCTGCTGGAGCGGACGCAGAGCAACCAACTCTCAACCCGCGACTATCTCCAGCAAACAGACGCCCCGATCGATGCCGGCCGGTGCGCGGCCGCCGACCTCGGCGACTGGGACGGCGACGGCCGCGAAGACCTGCTCGTCGGCCGCGAGGATGGCTTGCTGCAGGTCCATCTCGACGAGGGCCGTGGCCGCGAGGGCATCTACGGCGTGGGCAGATTGGTCGGTGCTCGCGACAAGCTGTGGGCCGCCGAGGGCGGATATGCAAGACCGGCGTTCGTGCCCAACACGGGCGAGGCGCTCGCCAGCATCGCCGTCGGCTCGGGCGCCGGCAAAGTGCAGCTTCTCACGCGCACCGAAACGGGGATCCTCAGGGCCGAACAGATCTCATCCGGCGGGCGGCCGATGTCGCTGCCGGGGCTGATGACGGTCTGCGCGACCGACTACGACCGCGACGGCGACACCGACTTCTTCCTCGGCGCGCGCGAGGTCCCCGGCGAGGCGTACATCGACCGCCAACCCATCATCTACCTCGAGAACCGAGCGGGCAGGAATCGCGCGCCGAGGATCAACAAGGCGGCGCAGATCGAGCTTTACACGAGCGGACCGAAGTCGGATTCCCCGCTTGAGGAGGCGGGCCCCCTCCGGCCCAACGCGATCTCGGTCATCGACTGGCTCGACGATGAATCCCCCGAGTTCGTAGTAACAGGCGCGCAAGGCGTCGATCTCTTCACCACCCCGGCGCGACGCAACGTCTACCCGACGCTCTTCCTCGCGCCCGGCGAGAGCTCGCACCTGTTGCCGCCCGTGTACTTCGCGCGCTCGACACGGTTTTTCACCAATCCAGGCATCCTTGTCGGCACCGAAGCGTATGGAATCCTGACCTGGTACTCCCGCGTCGCCTGGGAAGAGTTGGAGGCGGGGTACTAGCGCCCGCTTACCCGAATCACCCGTCGGAGGCTGTCATGGCTCAACACAAGATTGCTGTCATCCCCGGTGATGGCATCGGGATCGAGGTCGTCGCTGAGGGCATTAAGGTCCTCGGCGCGCTCGCCGATACGATTCCGGCGCTCGCATTCGAGTTCGAGGAGTTCCCGTGGAGCTGCCAGTACTACCTTGAGCACGGTGTCATGATGGCTGAGGACGCCATCGATACGCTTGGCAACTTCGATGCAATCTACCTCGGCGGAGTGGGCTGGCCGGACGCCGTGCCCGAGGAGTTGGCAATTCGCGGCGCGGTGTTAGCCATCCGCTTCGCGTTCGATCAATACGCCAACGTTCGCCCGACCAAGCCCCTACCGGGCGCGCCGTTCGTCCTCAAGGACAAGGACCCGGCCGACATCGACTTCACCGTCATTCGCGAGGCGACCGAAGGCCTCTACATCGGCCAGGGCGGTCGCTACGCGCGGGGTTCGCTGGGCTTTGAGAAATGGGCGGGCTTGCGCGCGCACTTCGTCGACTCCGACGAGCTGGCGATACAGGTCGGCATCTACAGCGAGAAGGGCTGCCGCCGCGTCATGGAATACGCCTTCGATCTTGCCCGTCAGCGTGACGGCAAGCGCTTGGTCACGAGTTGTCAGAAGGTCAACGCGATGGGGCATGGGATGAAGCTTTGGTCGGACATTTTCGAGGAGGTCGCGGAGGAGTACCCCGACGTCGCGAGCGAGTGGATGCACGTTGACGCTCTGTCCATGCGCTTCGTCACTCAGCCCGAGCACTTCGATGTCGTCGTCGCGCCGAACATGTTTGGCGACATCATCACCGACCTCTCAGCGGCGCTGATCGGCGGGTTGGGAATGGCGGCGGGAGCCAACATCGCGCCAGGCGGAATCAGCATGTTCGAGCCTCCCCACGGCACGGCGCCGGACATCGCCGGACAGGGCATCGCCAATCCCATTGCCGCGCTGCTGACGGCGGCAATGATGCTGGACGAATTGGGCGAGCCCGAGGCTGCGGCGACGCTGAACGGAGCGATTGCTGACGTCGTCAGGGAGGGCCAGACCCTCACTCCCGACCTCGGCGGATCCGCCGGAACGCAGGATGTGGGCGATGCCGTGGCGAAGAAAACCACTGAGTCGAAGGGTTGGCCGACGCGGGAGGCGACGTGCTGATGGGTATCCTCGATAAGGTGAAGGAGCTATTCGCCAGCGACAGCGGCGGGAAGCGTCCCCGCTATCGGACGCAGACGGAGGACGGACAACAGATCCTCATCGAGTCCCAAGAAGCGGTCATCGGCAACAGCGAGGCCACTGCCTTCTTCACCGATCTCTGCGGCGGCTCGTTGAAGGAAGTCATGATGAGCGCGGGCGCAACCAACGTGCCGATGCCCGAGGTGGCTGGTCCCGACGCCATCCCCAAACCGGTCGCCGCGCGAGTCGGCGCCAACCGCGGCAGCAAGGCGCAGATGGACGCATTCCGCAAGTACGGTGTCAGGGTCTCAGGCCCCAGCGACCTCCCCATTTACGCGAAGCCGGGCACCTACCCTCACGTCGACCTTCAGCGCGGCAACGTTCGCGAAGCGCCCGACGATGGCGGCCCTTTGGTCATCAGCAGCAAAGACGACGTGCAGGTCAAGAAGAACCACGCGACGGTCGTCTTCGCCATCTTCGACAACCGCCGGCACGGCCGGCAGAAGCAGGTCACGGTTCATTTCCACGGGCGCGGCGTCGTCCGGGCCAAAGGCTTCATGCGCGACATCGGAGCGATGGGCCGGCCTGTCCATTACGACGGCGAGGAAGTGGAGAAGCTGCTCCGCAAGAAGACCCGCGTTTGGTCGAAGAAGATCTACTGGTGCACCGCGTCCGAGCGCTACTAGCCCGGTCGGTTCCCCCACGCAGGTCGTCTGTGTCCCCAGAGCGAATCCCGTTGCTTACTCACGCGATCTATCGACGCGTGAAGACGTGCCAGGGCTTGTGGACCGACACGCGCGGCCCGACGACTGGAGAACTTGATGGAGGCGGACCTCAAGAGAATTTACCGGCTCGCGCAACGGCGCGAGAAGGACAACCGGAACTTCCTCCGCTGGCTCAAGTACCGCCACTCCTGGACAAAGCGCCAAGTCATGGCGCTGCAACAGGAGCTTTCCGAGCGTGTCTGGGCCGAGATCGATTGCAGAGACTGCGGCAACTGCTGTGCGGGGATGCAACTCCAACTCACCGGGCACGACTGCGCCCAGGTTGCGAAGGCACTCGGCATGACGACCGATGAGTTCAACAAGCAGTATACCGAGAAGCACGGCGACGGCTACTGGTATCTGCGCGAGCAGCCGTGCTCGTTTCAGAAGAACCTCATGTGTACCATCTACGAAGACCGCCCAAGCCGCTGCAGCGGCTTCCCGTATCTTGATATGCCGATCCTCGATGACATGGCGGGGACGCTCGACAAAGTGCTCTACTGCCCGATCGTCTTTAACGTGGTTGAGGAGATGAAAGCCCATCCCGATCTCAGACGCCAGAAGCGCCGGAAGAGATACAGACGCCGCAGTGATGAGTAGAATGCGTCCCGACGGCACTCAGCGGGCGGGCCATTGAAGACGGAAGCGTAAATTCACGGAGGCACTACATGTCGGAGACGAAGATTCTCTTGAGCGAGAGCGAGATGCCGCAAGCGTGGTACAACATCAATCCGGACCTGCCGGCGCCGTTGCCGCCTCCGCTCAATCCGGGCACAGGTCAGCCTCTGGGGCCGGAGGACCTCGCGCCGCTGTTGCCGATGGAGCTGATCAAGCAGGAGATGTCAATGGATCGGTGGATTGACATCCCCGACGAGATCCAGGACATTCTCAAGCTCTGGCGCCCGTCGCCGCTCTGCCGCGCCCACAGACTGGAGAAAGCCCTCGGGACCCCGGCGCGCATCTACTACAAGAACGAGAGTGTCAGCCCGCCCGGAAGCCACAAGCCCAACACCTCCGTCCCCCAGGCCTACTACAACAAGCAAGAGGGCGTCACGCGCATCGTGACCGAAACCGGCGCGGGCCAGTGGGGCAGCGCGCTCAGCTTTGCGTGCCAACTCTTCGGCATCGAGTGCAAGGTCTACATGGTCAGGGTCAGCTATGAGCAGAAGCCGTACCGGCGCCTGCTGATGGAGACTTGGGGCGCGAGCGTCGTCTCCTCCCCGAGCACCGAAACCAACGCCGGCCGCACCGTCCTTGAGCAGGATCCCGATACCCCCGGCAGCCTGGGCATTGCCATATCCGAGTCCGTCGAGGAAGCCACCACGCGCGATGACACCAAATACTCCCTCGGCAGCGTGCTCAACCACGTGCTCATGCACCAGTCAGTCATCGGTCTCGAGACGAAGAAGCAGCTTGAGATCGCCGGTGAGAAGAAGCCGGACGTGCTCGTCGGTTGCGTCGGCGGCGGATCGAACTTCGCGGGGCTGACCTTCCCGTTCATCAAAGACAAGCTCCAGGGCGCCGACATCGAGATCATCGCCTGCGAGCCGACGGCCTGCCCGACGCTCACCCGTGGCAAGTACCACTACGACTTCGGCGACACCGCCCAGCTCACGCCGCTGGTCAAGATGCACACGCTCGGCCATACGTTCGTCCCGGCGCCAATCCACGCCGGCGGCCTGCGCTACCACGGCGACTCCCCGCAGCTTTCGTTGCTCGTAGAAGAGGGTCTCATCGCGCCACGCGCGTTCCAGCAGATCCCGTGCTTCGAGGCGGCAGTCCAGTTCGCCCGTAGTGAGGGCTTCCTCCCCGCGCCCGAGACTTCGCACGCCCTTCGCGGCGCGATCGACGAAGCGCTCAAGTGCAAGGAGACGGGGGAGGAGAAGTGCATCGTGGTTGCTTACAGCGGCCACGGCCACTTCGACCTGGCGGCCTATGAGAAGTACTTCGCGGACGACTTGGCGCCGTTCGAATACTCGCAGGAGAAGCTCGACGAGGCGCTGACTCACCTCCCGTCCGTCGACTTCCCGCCCGCCGAGTAGCGACTCGAGCAATAGACGACCAAACGGCCGGGCCTCTTGCGAGGTCCGGCCGTCTGGTCGTTCGAGGATGGAGTTCCGGCTCACGCTCTTAGCGCGTCCCACACCGGCGGCGTGACCGCGCCGTCGGGAGGAAGCCCAACGGACTTCTGAAACCGCCTCAGGCATTGGTCAGTCACCTTGCCGAAGGGGCCTTTCATGGCCGACGGGTAGTAGCCCTTGGCCGACAGTAGCTCCTGCAGTTCGTCGACCTTTGCCCCGGTAGACCCGAAGTATAGCCGGGCGTAAGTTGTGTCGCGTTCGTCCGGGTTGTCGTGCCACTTGCCGAAGAAGCGGAAATCCATGACCGCGTAATGGAAGAGCTTCTGTTCCGCAGCCGTCCTATAGATGAGGCTGTAGAACGTCTTCCACGGCGTCCCTGTCCAGCCGCCCCACAGAACCTGACAGCCGGATGAGTTCATGCCGACATACGTGCCCTTGCCACCCGCGTGGATATTAATGCCGGTGTCCCACGGGTAGTCTACTTTGTCCGTGGGCTCGAGCCTGCTGTTGCGGTTGAGATCCCTGATAACGCAGACCGGCTTCTGATAGGCCTGTCGCATTGCTTTCTTGCCGCGGTGATTGCCCCGAACGTACGCATACTGCCCTGGCTGGACCGTGGGGCACCCGCTGTTCGATCCTGCGTAGCTACTGTGCTCGATCCAGTACTTCCCGGGCTTGGCCGAAGCCCTGAAACACTCAAGGTACTTCGAGCCAGTTGACTTCGTCCCGAACACGACCACGACGTCTTCGTATCGGTTTGTGTAGACTGTAGGGTCCCCTTGCGCCGAGAGACTCCCGTCGTCGTTGATCTTGCAGCCCCTAAGGCAGACTATCTGAGCCGACCCTTTCTTGGTGCCGTCGTTGCACATCCCCTGACTTTTGAGGAACTTCGCCAGCTTAGTGGACAGACCCGATTTCGCGATGGCCACAGTCATCCCCCTCTACTTTTTTTGTACGAATAAAGTGTAATATTGCGTTTCTAATCGGTTTCACCTTCTGACATACTCTATTCTTCTAGTGCGGACCCGTTCCACGTCGCCCGCACCGTCGCGAGAACGGGCGGGCCTTCCCGTCTGTTGGATCGCGTCCGGCCGTTGTGTTCCTGCGTGTAGGTGTCCGTCGGGCGCGCGCTGAATCTCTCTCCATGCTCTCACTCATCTGCCTCCTCACCACGTCCGGCGTCACCCAGCCGCCCGCCCCCACCAACCTCGTCTGCGAGTGGCGCGCGTCTCCTGCTACCGTGGACGATCCTTGCCCCGAGTTTGCGTGGGAAGCGGACGGCCAGGCCCGCTACGAGATCGAAGTCACCTCGACCAACCACGAGTGGAAGCCCGACTGGGTCGACTCGCGGGTCCCCGTCGCTGAGTTCGGTGCCGAGTGGAGGTGACGGCTACTTGATGGGTGCCGGGCGTGCGACGCATGTGATGACTATGTTGGTCGCGTTGCCGCCCCACCGGTATATGGACGTGCCTGGGGCGGACCAAGCTCCCTGTTCCGCGAGGCCGATGTCGGCGGGGAGAACGCTATCGACGTCGATCGGTGCGGCTTGGCCGTCTGTGAGTCCGTCGTGACAGATCAGGAAGGGCATCCCTTCGACCTCGACAAACCCAATGGCCACAACCGATGCGCAACTCCCGGCCCGGCGAGCCGCCTCACCCAAGCCCCGGACAGCGGCCGCGTCGTAGCAATAAGTGAGGATCACCGGTCGGCCGGCCTGGAGTTCTCGCGTGCAGTCATCGAACGTCCCACGCTCGGCCGCGTCGTCGGAGTGGAGAACGGTCTCCGTCGCCTCGACTCGGTACCCTCGGGTCGCCAGCCACTCGGCCAAGCCCTCGCGGATGCGCCATGTGGTGGGCCGCCCCGGCTTGTCGCACTCGCAGAACTCCAGGAAGATGGCCGCCGTGCCGATCAGCAGACGATCCGACTCCCCGTCCTTGCGCAGACCGACGCACTCCAGCCAACACGCCGCCGCCGTGGCGTGGGAATTGCGGTAGAGAGCCAGCGGTCGCCCCATCGAGGGGATTGTCGTGGGCGACTCCGACTGCGCGGAAACGAGGAGCATGCTCAACGCGACCGCGATCATCACCAGCCAGCCGGCTTGAGAGCGCGTCATCCTGGCCTCCCGTTGCGGGGACGTAGACCCTAGAGCCGGTGCTTCTCCACCAGCCATTCCGCCTCGGTTCCCTGTAGAGGTCGCAAGAACCCGGCGTTCTCTTCAGCGAACGCCGGGTCGTCGGGGGGAAGAGGCTCGGCGAGGAACTCGGACACCCGGTCCCACGGGCGTTCTGCCAGGCGCTTGCGGGACGGATAGTCAGTGCCGAACTGGTGGCCCCGCGCCCCGACCAACGCCGTGCCTATCGGTAGCTCGTCACGACGCGCCTCGGCTGGGTCGGTCACGACAGGTTGCAGCAACGTCACGCGACGCGAGTACTCCCAGGGGCTCGTCCGGCCTGCTGCGTAGATGTACCAGTCCGTGCGGTAGGCCGTTGGGAGATAGCACCCATCCACGGTCTCGTGGAAATCGGACCAGTAGGCGACGACCCGCCGGCCCTTGAAGGGGTCGTCCTGGGATATCTCGAGGCGTTCCTCTTTTAGGACAACAAAGGCCCCCCTCTTGGAGCGATCCAGGTCCGCGTTTCGCCGATGCTGTTCCCGTCCTTGGTCCCGCGCTCGACGAGGTAGCACTCGCCGAGGTAGTCCACCATGTAGGCGGCGGTGAGTCCGAACCTCTCGTCCGCCATCGTCTCCGACCACGGTTGCCAAGTGAGCGCCAGACCAAGCCAAGCCCCAAAGGGGGTGTGGAGCACTCCCGGGTGTGGGCTGTCCGACGTACTGATGGTGCCCGTGGGCGGGGCGCCACGCTGTCGAGCGTGCCCGTAGATGACGCCGCCCTGACAGACCTCCTGGCGGTACACATCGTAGACATCGCGCCGGTTGCGCGTCAGGTCGGGATCGAATCCCCAGTCCCACGGATCGCCCGGCCAGACCAGCGGCTGGACCTCGTAGCGCCAGTCGTCGACCCCAAGTCGGAAGCGGACCACGTAAGCGCCGCGATCGTAGGAGCCCGGAGGCCACGGGGGTCGCGTGGCATCGCCCTGGAGAGGAGGGCGCATGATCTCGGCGAACCCGTCCGTGAAGAAGCACTCGTCAAGCGCCTCGCCCGCGGCGAACGTCACCTGCGTCTCATGGTGCCGTAGGCCGGTAATCAACGTGCGAAGGATGTCCTCCTCCTCCGGGGAGGCGTCCTGAGCGTGGGCATGATGGAGGGCGATTAGCCCAAGCAGTGCGGCAGCACAGCCACAGGTACGCGCGGTTCGCAAGTGGCACCTCCAGAGGTCTGCTGATGGGCCGGGTCGCCCGCGTCCCGCCGAGCGGACGCGTCCTGCGAGGACGCGGACGACCCACGGCGATGCCCGAGTCATCATTCCGCGTCGTCATGGCATCCGTCATTCGCCGCGCCGTGGGGTATCTCGACCCCGCAGTTTTGGTAAGTCGTAGGGCACGGATTCATTGGCGGGTTGGGCATCCGCCTCTCCCAGAAGCACGGCTCGCCGTTCTGAGACAGCTCACATCCTGTGCGGTCGCCCGCGATGCAACGATACTCCAGATTGCCTTGGTATGCATAGCAGATCATGGAGCCCTGCTGACATGCCTGATCCTGCGCGCACTTGTAGGTAGGCTCGCTGCAGGTGTCGAGGTCGTCGCCTCCGCGGATCTGTGCCATCTCCGGGACCGTCAGGAACGACGCCGCGTCCGCCGCCAGACCAGTTCCCACGAACACCATCAGTGTGAGGATCCCAACGCAGACTGTCTTTCGCATCTTGACCCATCCCCCTTCATTCTGTCGGTTGTCCAACTGAAAGCACGCGGGTGCCCACCGCGGCCTGCCATACGCTTAGCCGCCCAGGCCCGCGCCGACATGTCCGTAGACCGGCACGCGGACCGTCCCGCGAGTGGGCAGGTCGGTGGTCACCACGAGTTCGGTCTCCACAATCCCTATCTCGGCGCTACGCAGAGCGACGGCGACGCGCCATGTCGGGCCCCATTGCTCCGGCTCGCCGACCGTCACATCGGGGTGGTCGCACTCGACGCTTCGCACGCCGAACGGGGCGCGTTCCCCCGCACTCAACACCACTTGGATGGTGCGCTCGACGCTCAACGGCACAAAACCGAAGAACGCGGTTGGTGGCTGGACGTTGACGGGGCCTCGCAATCGCGCGGAAAGGGGCACGGCGATGTGCGGTCGCTCCGGATGCGTCGTCTCTACAAGCAACCGTGTCGTGAGGTTGCCCGGCGAAGTCTGGTCGGTCGTCGACACGGTGAGAACCCAGCATCGACGCCCTCTGGCGTCGATCGTGGGCTCACCCAGTTGCACGGCGAGCCGCTCTCCCTCGATGGACGCCCCCGTGAGGTCCATGTCGGGCGGGCCCATGACCCGGAGGTGGCTCGTGGATGGCGGGTCGAGCGTGCCGGTGATGATAAGTCTGTCTGGATCGACCTCCAGATCGTGGGGGGCAGCGCCACGCATGGTGATGTATGTGACCGGACACCAGGGGTCGTTGGAGAGCAACGCCGCGCTGATCGTCAGTGGGCCGCCCTGGTCGACGGCGAGGCGCGCCGTCACCTCGCCTGAGCCCCCCGGTGGTATGACTTCCGGAGCGACGGTGACGTCCAACCCGCGACAGTTCGACGCCCGCTCACGCAGCACGAGGTCCGCAGCCCCCGTGTTGCGGACACCAAACGTGTGACTAACAGTCTGGCCTACGCCCGTTAGACCGAATTCATGGTGGAAGTCCGCGAGATGGAGGACGGGTTCACCCTCGGCCGGGTCTGTCGGGCGGACCACGAGACAGTTGCCCATGAACCGCTCGGCGACGTCCGCCCGGTCGGCGACGGCAACGGACCGCCCCTCCCATACTTGAGCCCACTCGGGCGACAGATGGGCGAGCACCAGAAAGTGCTCCGGCCCATCGAGGTGCGCGATCTTGGGCCCGCGGAATGCTGCCAATTCGTCGAGTGTAGCCGCAACGCCGACCAAGTCGAGCCCGAGGGATGCTCCCGCTTCCTGGATCTGCAGCATCGAGGCCTGATCACCGGGGAAACGCTGCCGGAGATCTTCGGACACATCCGCGGGCACGTCGCGACCAAGGAGATGAGCGAGGTTGAGGAGGCTATCGAGACCGCAGTTCTGCGCGTGTGTGCCAGAGCAGAACGCGAGCACCAGCGACAGCACGACTGCCGTCCGTTTAGGCTTGAGGCCGAGACCAGCGATCGTAGTCCGCATTGGCTACACCTCGCTTCCGCCACTTTCCATAACTCTTCCATTTGCACATTAGCATATGCTATATTGGTTGTCAACAGGTATATGAACAACCATACTAGGATTGATTGACGCATTAGCGAAGGGGAGGCGAACGGCCGTGAGCTGGGTACTGTCGCGGGGGGATGAAACGGAATAGCTTCGTGCGTCTGCCCACCCCAAGAATCGCGAAGGGCAGCGGCTTCGTAGGCCGCTGCCCTTCATCGTTTTGGGATTGTACCGGATCCTCCGTTGGGAGGTTCCCTTCGAGCTTACCAGGTGCTGTAGTTCGTCTTGTCGACGCCGAGGCCGGCTTTCGCCATGATCGCGCCGGTGGTCTTCACGTAGGTCCAGTCGGTTCCGACGGCATTCGCGCCTGAGATCGGGTTGTTCGGCAGGTTGCCATCAGGTGTCGTCAGGTAGGGACCGCGGAAGTCGTTGGAGTTGATCGTGATGCCGTTGCCGCCGCTAGCGGGGGCGGTCGTGGCCATCAGATCCGTCAGAGCGTTCGGGTAGTCGCCGCACTGCGCCTGGAAGAGACCTGTGGCGTTGCGTAGCTCCTGAAGGTGAGCGCGCAGGCTCGCCTCGCGAGCTTCGCGACCCGCACC
>PVBE012712649.1_pt1 | contig 43798 bp, 34 predicted proteins | sample 1631181 | NCBI WGS metagenome assembly PVBE01 (sample SAMN08397723, study PRJNA350692) | Marine metagenome, whole genome shotgun sequencing project. | isolation source: water | place: Pacific Ocean | collected 2012-04
AACAATTCAGTAATCTGATAGATACTTACATTTTCAGTGGCCAGGAACCACTGAAAGAAGATGTCTTTAAATGTTTAGAAAGCCGCCCCAGTATCCTTCAAGCCAGAAACATTGGCGAACGCATCATTGGCAGAATGATGGAGTTTGTGCAGGTGTTTGTTAGGGGTATGGTGGGGTGATCAGATCAAGATGAAAAAAGCAATAGGCATAGCATTCCTCGTTACTACCATTGTGGTGGCATTCCTTTTTCTGAGACAACACACCAAAATCAAATTGTTAGAGCGCGAACTTTCTTCACGACAGCAAAAAACTGCTCATTTCGATACTCTAAAAAACACCCAAAATTTGACTCGACTCAATATCGACCAAAGACTATAAAAACGAAAAAAGAACAACCAACCAAACAACAACCAAAGGACCAATATGAAGAACAAGTTATTGGTACTTGGTATGACGATGCATGGGGTACTGTTATAGTAGTTTATAAAAAGAATGGTAGGTATTACAAGGACATTGCTGATGAGACCAGTCGAGCAGGGCAGGATCTACTGAAAAAAAGGAATGTGAATGGGAAAGAGTACTTGATATTTGTTGACAACGATTTTGGGGAGTATATGAGGATTGATGAACGCGGAGATTTAGAGTACTATGATGAAAGTGGCTTGATTTTCGTAGCACCAAGATTGAACAATTTTAAAGTGCCATATCGCAGATGATGATTTGATTGTGTTCAGCACTAAAAAGGGCATTCCTGGCGATCCTTTGCTGGAGTCGGGTTAAGTCCAGCTGTCCATTTGTTTTCGAGAGCTTCCAGGCACGTATTTAATTCGCATACTTGCGAAAACACCTCTTCCAGTTCATCATGGGCTACTGAATCTTCAAACCTCTCTTGCGGGTCTCTTATGTGGTTGATTATTTGTTCGGAAGGCCTTACCAAATTTTGGAGTTCAATAACGAATGTATCTGTTGCTTGTTGATTACTAAATTCAGGATAATTCTCACGATACATTTGTAGGTACTTGTTTTGCCGATGCTTCATTTTTACGATTTTATAGAGTTAAAAATTGTTTTGGATTTACTGCCTTTGTGGGATAGTTCTGACCATGAGAAAGTTATGCCAAATGGTACATACAGATTCCAAATTGTGTCTTTGAATTCAAGTCATTCCTTTGCACGCACATTTCCAGTTAGTTTCATTCGGCAACGCACCAATCAATTTGTTGCAAATTATCGAGCATTATCGAGAGCACCAATAGATGATTCGCCAGATTGAAAGATTGTATAACTCAATACAAATCAATACAACACAAAGTGACTCCGTGTAAGAGTTGTTCCAAAAGAATTTAGACTAATATGGAAGTTTTCGGTCCCGAATTGATAATCGATAGTAGCCACAAACTCACCGATTGAAGTAATAATGCTCACCGAATTATTGCAGTTCAACCAGTTCTTCCAGCCTTGGGTTCTGTTTAATACTTCCTCATTATGACAACCGCAAGCCTAATCAACATGAGTACAATGCACCAATTTGTATATCAAACTGTATGCAAATTATTTTATTGACCCAAGAAACAACATCTCGCAACTTGCCAAAATCCTCTGTAGTTGCGGAGATAGAGGGATTCGAACCCCCGGTACCCGTGAAGGTACACCTGATTTCGAATCAGGCCCGTTAAACCGCTCCGGCATATCTCCGATGCGAAATTAAGGATGTTGCAAGGTTTTGCATACCCATAATTGTTCTCTGATCCTTCAATTTTTATACATATCTAATGGCCCAAAAACCACCAAAGTATATCGGTAATTGTGTTACCTTTGCGCAAGATTTGAGGGGACAGTGTCCCCTCTTTTTATTGTAGGAATATTTTCTGTGAGTCAAGTAATTTCTGAAGTAGAACGATTTGTTACCGAAAACCTGGAAGATTCTTCCTGTTTTTTAGTAGAGGTGAAGTTTAATCCCGGCAACCAGAAACTACAGGTTTTCATTGACGGAGACCAGGGCGTTTCTATCGACAAATGCACAAAGTTGAGTCGGAAACTTGGGGATTGGCTATATGAAAAAAACGTTATCTCTACAAAGTACACACTGGAGGTTTCATCAGCAGGAATGGAAAACCCATTGAAGTTGAAAAGGCAGTACACCAGGCATGTGGGGAAAAAGGTTAGTGTGAAAGGAATAGACGGTGCCGAAATTGTGGGCCTGCTTCAACAAGTGGAAGAAGAAAAAGTTACTATACAACCGGTGAAAAATCACAAGAAAGGCCAAAAGCCTTCAAAGCATCAACCGGACCCCATCGATGTAAAATTCGGTGATATTAAAGAGACAAAATTGATTTTTAGCATATAAACAAAGCAACATGAACAGCAGTGAATTAGTTGAATCGTTTTCGGAGTTTAAGGACTTTAAAAATATCGACCGGCCAACCATGATGAAGGTGCTCGAAGATGTCTTCAAAACCATTCTGAGAAAAAAATACGAAACTGACGAAAACATTGATGTAATTGTAAACACAGACAAGGGCGACCTTGAAATTTGGAGAAGGAGAGAAATTGTTGCCGATGGTGAGATAGAAGACGAAAACCTTCAGGTAAGTTTAACAGATGCCTTAAAAATTGAAGAAGATTACGAAATTGGGGAAGAACTATACGAAGAAATTACGATCGAAGATTTTGGTAGAAGAGCGGTTTTGGCTGCCCGTCAGACCCTTGTTTCCAGAATTATGGAATTAGAAAAAGACGAGATCTACAAAAAGTATAGCGACCGAGTTGGTGAAATAGTAAACGGAGAAGTTTACCAGGTCTGGAAAAAAGAAATCCTTTTACTCGATGATGAAGGCAATGAGCTAATCCTTCCGCGTTCAGAGCAGATAAATTCCGACTACTTCAAAAAAGGCGACCAGATCAGAACCGTAGTTAAGAAAGTAGATATGCGCAACAACACGCCAGTAGTGATTGTTTCGCGAACAGACATTGCTTTTCTGGCCAAATTGCTTGAATTGGAAGTACCAGAAATTTTCGATGGCCTCATTGTGATCAAGAAGATTGTTCGTGAGCCAGGGGAAAAAGCCAAAGTAGCCGTTGAGTCTTTTGACGACAGAATCGATCCGGTTGGAGCTTGTGTTGGAATGAAGGGTTCAAGGATTCATGGAATTGTTCGCGAGTTGAGGAACGAAAATATTGATATCATCAACTTCACCAGTAAAATGCCACTGCTGATCACACGATCGTTGGCTCCCGCTAAAATTTCATCAATGGACATCAATGATGAAACCAAGCGGGTTTCCGTTTACCTGAAGCCCGATCAGGTTTCTCTGGCCATTGGCCGTGGAGGCTTAAATATTAAGTTAGCAAGTCGGCTAACCGGATTCGAAATTGATGTGTTCAGAGATGTGGACGATGAAGAATACGATATCGAATTAGACGAGTTTGCAGATGAAATTGATGGCTGGATTCTGGATGAACTAAAAGCCGTTGGTTGTGACACAGCAAAGAGTGTGTTAGAGTTGGAAGCCTCCGAACTGGCAAGGAGAACCGATTTGGAAGAAGAAACAATTACTGAAGTTTTGCGAATTCTGCGAGCAGAGTTTGCCAATGATTCGAATAAGTAGTACCCCGGTTAACGCAATATATAACGCAAGCAAATTTGCCAATGGCAGAAGTTAAGAAAACAGTTAGGTTAGTTAAGGCAGCTAACGAGTTTAACATCGGAAAAGACACCCTTGTGGATTTTCTGGTGGCAAAAGGTCATGAGGTTGAAAATAAACCTACCACCAAACTTTCGCCCGAAATGTATCACCTGCTTGAGCAGGAATATTCAGGTCAGCGCGAATTGAAAGCAGAAGCCGATAAGGTGAGTTTTGGTGTAACCAAGCACGACAACGTTGAACTTGCCCAGGACGGTATCACACGCCCCAAAAAGGCAGAAGATCAGGAAGTAGTCTTAATTCAGACGACAAAAGCAAGCCCACCCGTTGTTAAAAAAGAAGCCCCTAAGCCTGCGCCCCCACCTGAACCTCCGCTCGAACCAGTTGCTAAAAAAGAAGAGCCCAAAAAAATTGAAGCCGAACGCGAACAACTACCCGGTGCCAAGATTATTGGAAAGATTGAGCTTGACAAAAAGAAAGAAGAACCAAAACCTGTAAAAGAAGAGCCGAAAGTTGAAGAGGTAAAACCAGCTGAAGAAAAACCGGTTGAGGTAAAACCACCTGCACCAGCAAAAACCAAGACAAAGGTTGAACCGGCAGAACCTGAAGTAGAAAAAACCAAGAAGATCATTCTTGAAGGACCTAAAATCGTAGCCAAGATTGATCTGCCACCCCCACAGGAGAAAAAACCCAAGACCGATAACAAACCAGGTAGCGGAACTGAACCGAAAAAACGGAGAAAAAGAGTCCTCAAAGAACGTGTTGATCCAAAGCGTGATCAATCAGGGCCAAATCGCAGTGACCGGCCTGGCCAAAAACCACAAGACGCAAACCAGAGAAAACGGACCAGAACCGGGAAGACCGACAAACCAGAGGTTTCTGAAAAGGAAGTTCAAGAACAAATCAAGGCAACCCTGGCCAAGCTTTCCGCACCTTCCGGAAAGGGGAAATCGCAACGTGTAAAACACAAACGCGCCAAACGTGCCGAACATTCGGAACGGGAAATCGAGGCGGCTGCTGCTGAAGACCACAGCATACTTCAGGTTACGGAGTTTATTTCAGTTGGAGAACTCTCCACACTGCTGGAAACTTCACCCACCGACATCATCAGTAAGTGCATGTCGCTTGGAGTAATCGTTTCTATCAACCAGCGTTTAGATGCTGAAATTATTGAGCTCGTTGCAAATGAATTTGGCTTCGAGGTAAACTTCATTGAAGTAAATGAGCAAGATGAAGAAGAAGAGATTATAGACGATGAAGAAGACTTGATGGATCGGGCTCCGATTGTCACAATCATGGGTCACGTAGATCATGGTAAAACTTCATTACTCGATTACATTCGTGAAGCAAAAGTTGCAGAAGGTGAGGCTGGTGGAATCACACAGCATATCGGAGCCTATAAAGTGGTTACAGCTAGCGGAAAACAAATTGCATTCCTTGACACGCCAGGTCACGAGGCTTTTACAGCAATGCGTGCTCGTGGAGCCAAAATCACCGATGTTTCAGTAATTGTAATCGCGGCTGATGACAACATAATGCCTCAGACCAAAGAGGCCATCAGTCACTCGCAAGCTGCGGGTGTTCCAATGGTTTTTGCTATCAATAAAATTGACAAGGAAAACGCTCAACCTGAAAAAATAAAAGAGAGCCTGGCCCAGATGGATCTATTGGTGGAAGATTGGGGTGGTAAATTTCAAAGCCAGGAAATTTCTGCCAAAAACGGTGTGAACATTGACGAATTGTTGGAAAAAATTCTATTGGAGGCCGAGCTGCTGGAGCTGAAAGCAAACCCAACGCGACTTGCCATGGGAAGTGTAATCGAAGCTTCATTAGACAAAGGCCGGGGATATGTTACCACTGCTTTGATTCAAAATGGCACCTTGAAAGTTGGTGATTACGTTTTGGCGGGCACCGCACATGGAAAGGTAAAAGCCATGTTCAATGAAACGGGAAAGAAACTCAAAGAGGCTGGCCCATCAACCCCGGCTCTGGTATTGGGCCTGAACGATGCACCACAAGCAGGTGAGGTATTTAAAGTGGTTGCTTCTGAACAAGAGGCCAAGCAAATGGCCAACAAGCGTTCCAGAATATTACGCGAACAGGGCATGAGAACACAGAAACACATCACTCTCGATGAAATTGGAAGAAGATTGGCCCTGGGAACTTTCAAGGAATTAAATATTATTCTGAAAGCCGATGTGGATGGTTCTATTGAAGCTTTGTCTGATTCATTGTTAAAACTTTCTACAGAAGAGATTCACATCAACATTGTGCACCGTGCAGTCGGCCAGATCACCGAATCTGATGTGTTGCTCGCCAGCGCTTCCGATGCCATTATTATCGGATTCCAGGTACGACCATCTCTTAGCGCACGAAAGATTGCAGAGCGCGAAAACATAGAAATGCGCCTCTACTCGGTTATTTACAATGCTATTGAAGAAGTGAAATCGGCTATGGAAGGTATGTTAGAACCAACCATTGAAGAGGAAATCACTTCAAACGTGGAAGTACGCGAAGTTTTCAAAATCACCAAAGTCGGTAACATTGCCGGTTGCCATGTAATGGATGGAAAAATAAACCGAAACTCAAAGATCAGATTGGTGCGCGATGGTATTGTAATTTACACCGGTGAAATTGCCTCACTGAAACGCTTTAAAGATGATGCCAAGGAAGTGACTACCAACATGGAGTGTGGTATTCAGATAAAAGGCTTCAATGATATTAAGGTGGGCGATGTGATTGAAAGTTTCGAAGAAAGAGAAATTAAGCGAACCCTTTAGAACTCGCTACTACTTTGAGTAAGAAAGATCTGTTCCAAAACAGGCTTTGCTACTTTATGCTGCTGCTCATTGCGGTGGCTTTACCTTTCAACCAAGCATTCAATCGTTTTACGGCTATCTCCTACTTCATCGCAATTTTAACACTCAATTGGTTGCTGCAAGCCCGTTTCCTGTCAAGGATTATGGCGATAAACCGTAAAATGTAGCTCGGGTTGTTTGTGTCTTTCTTTGTGCTGTATGCTCTAGGCTTGTTGTGGACCGAAAACATGGATTATGGTCTAAGAGATATTCAGGTTAAACTGCCCCTGTTGGTGTTTCCGCTAATCATTGCCACCAGCGAAAAGCCGAGCCATAAAGCATGGGCAAACTGCTGCCGGTTGTTCTGATTATAGCCCTGCGCCATGGTGCAGTTGTGCGAAACCTCAAAAGTGGTTGATTCCCGGATTCCGAACCCTCGGCCTGAGTTTGATCAGCCTTGTCACTTATTTTCAAAATCGTTTGGTTGAATTGTACGATTTCGTTTCCAGTGAAAAACCAAGCGTGCCTTCGCGATGAAAAATCGGGAAAGGCTGTTTGAAACGAAAGCGACCAGTTTCAGCAAAAACTCCGGCATGTTATGGAAATGAAACCGGCAGACTTAATTGCTGCTTGTTATACCGCCTTGTTTACCTTTAAAGGCTTCCAAACCACACTCCAGGAAACGAGAATATTGAGTGACATCGGGGGTATAGGGAACCGGCTTATTCAACAACTCAAGATCTGGCGATAACAACACGTAGTAGGGTTGGGAATTCTTGTTGTAGTTAATGGTTTCGAAAAAACTCCACTTGTTTCCAATGGTGCGAAGTTTCCGTGGGTTTCCATTGAATTCAACCGTTACTTGTTCTTCTTCAGAAAGTAATCGTTTGTCATCCACATAAAGCGAAACCACTACATAATCATCTTCCAGGTATTTCCAAACTTCATCTTCCGGCCAAACGTGTTCCTCCATTTTACGACAATTCACGCAAGCATGCCCGGTAAAATCTACCATCATCGGTTTGTTCAACTTTTTGGCATAAGCCAGGCCTTCATCAAAATCCTTGAAACAGGTAAGGTTATGCGGGCAATCGTTTGGATAAATCCAGCTGTAACCCACAGGAGGAGCGAGACCAGACAACCATTTCAAGGATGTAAACGTACCGGTGTCCTCATTGGGCCGAAATCCACTGGCCAAATAAATAACAAATGAAACCGTCAATACAGCTGTGGTAACCCGCACCCCACCCAATTTCACATTGGGGCTATCGTGAGGAAACTTGATCAATCCAAAAAGATAAAGTGCCAGCCCGATGCCGGTCAGGATCCAAAGGCCAAGGAACACCTCGATTTTCAATAATCCCCAATGCTCTACCAAATCTGCATTCGATAAGAATTTAAATGCCAGGGCAAGTTCCAAAAATCCGAGTACCACTTTCACAGAATTCAACCAACCACCTGACTTTGGCAAAGAATTTAACCACCCAGGGAAAGCAGCAAACACAGCAAACGGTAAGGCCAAAGCAAAACCGAAACCACCCATTCCGGCTGTTAATTGCCAGGCACCTCCATCTTTTGTTAAAGCACCAGCCAACAACGATCCTAAAATTGGTCCGGTGCAACTGAAACTAACAAGGGCCAGCGTCAGCGCCATGAAGAATACCCCGATATAGCCCCCGGCATCTTCGGCTGAGGACACTTTATTTGTCCAGCTACTAGGAATTTGCAATTCGTAATAGCCGAAAAACGAAAAAGCAAAAAAGATGAAAATGAGAAAGAAGAAAATGTTTAGGTAAATATTGGTTGACACCTCGTTTAGAATGTCAGGATTCAAAGTATCCAGCAAATGAAACGGAACACTGAGCAGCAAGTAAACCGCCAAAATGCTGAAACCATAAAAGAAAGCATTCGATAAACCTTTCTTTCTGTCTGTGCTTCGTTTGGTAAAAAAACTTACCGTTAATGGAATCATCGGGAAAACGCATGGCGTAAGAAGCGCAACCAAACCTCCGAGAAACCCAAGAAACAGGATGTTGAGCAAACCTTTGCCTTCTTCTGTTTCCAATATACCTTCCAAACCACAATCCGCAATGATGGGTGTTTTAGCTGATTCGGGCAATTCAAGACCTTCAATTGAAGCGGCTTCAGCAGGAATTTCAGTTGTCTCCACCAAATTGGGTAAGGTTCCTGATTTGGTGCCAACATTTATTACGAAATCAACATATTCTGGTGGCAGACATTTTTCATGATCACAAGTCATGAATTCCAAATAACCGTGAACTTCCTGATCTGCAGAAGCCAATTTAACTTTCTGGGAAAAGGTGGCATCTACAGTAAACTTCTTCACAAAAAGCTCAAAAACCGGATCGATTCCTTCTTTTACATGAGCTCCGGTTTCTTCAACCTCACCAATAAATTCTGCTCCGGTTGAATCGGCAAAAGTGAATGATGTGGGTACAGGACCATCAGGGTCAGCGAATTGTGAATAGACAGACCAGCCTTCATCAATTTCGGCTATGAAGTTGAGCATGTATTCTCCACCTCCAAGCTCGTCAACTTCATAACGCCAGTCCACCGGATCCAAGATGCCATTGTCGGCCTGGTCGATATCCATTCCTGTATCGAGCATTCCCTTGTCTTCCGAGAAACTGAAATCAACCCTTTCAGGAGGCAGGCATTGTTCAGCATCGCAGGCCATGAATTCCAGGTAACCCTTAAGCTGTGTATTTGGGTTTTTCAACTTCAGCCGTTGAACGAAGGTGGCATGTTCGCCAAACTTCTTTACTTCCATTTCGAAGAATGGGTCGAATCCCTCTTTTGTCTTCTTGCTTTCCTCGGAAGTGCTACTCAGGAATTCAATCGAGCTGCTGTCTTCAAAATTGAAAGAGGTTGGAATTGGCCCATCGGGATCAACAAACTGACTGTAGATATTCCACCCCGGATCAATTTCGGCCTCGAAAGTCAGTTTGATCTCTCCGTTTTCCAATTCCTCTTTCGACCAATTCCATTCAACAGGAGTCAGGATTTGAGCATACTGATTTTGAAACAGGAAAAACACTAAAGCCAGGGGAAGGAAAAGGTTTTTCAAAGTTGTATTCATCGGTTCAATAGGTTTGATATTGAATTACGCAAAGAAAAGAGGATTGGTTCAGATTGCTTGTTAATATTAGTTATTCTGCAAAACAGTAGTTAAACCGCAACGCCTGCTCCAATCAATGATTCAAATAACGCTCTGCCATCTGTATTACCCAATACTTCTTCAGAGGCACGTTCGGGGTGTGGCATCATACCAAACACATTTCGGTTTTCATTGCAGATTCCGGCAATGTTGTTTATGCTGCCATTCGGATTTACAAATTTGTTTGCTTCTCCATTCTCATCGCAATAACGAAACAAAACCTGGTCGTTTTCTTCAAGTTTTTGGATGGTAACATCATCAGCATGGTATCGGCCATCGGCATGCGCAATCGGAATTTTGAGTGCTTTACCAACCTGTGTCTCTGAAGTGATCTGGCTGTTTGAAGTGGCAGCAGCTATGAAAACGTTATCGCAACGAAACAGCTGATGATCGTTTCTCAGCAAGGCTCCAGGCAGTAGGCCGGCCTCACACAACATTTGAAATCCATTACAAATTCCCCAAACCATTCCGCCTTTGTTGGCAAACTCAATCACCGATTCCATGATTGGTGAAAAACGTGAAATGGCCCCCGGTCGTAAATAGTCGCCATAAGAAAACCCGCCTGGCAACATAATGCAGTCTTCAGTAGTGAAACCATCCAGAGATGTATCCTTGTGCCAGAGCGTTTCAACTTGTTGGTTCATTACGTTCTTTAAAACGTGTATGATATCGCGATCACAATTAGATCCTGGGAAAATGACAACGCCAAATTTCATGAGTTGCGGTGGATTTTATGAAATGAATGGTAGAATTATAATGTAAAGCACAAAAAGCGCATGGGCTGTTTCAGCAATTACCGGCTTTTTCAATTCACTCACCACGAAGCTGAAAAGCACGGACAAAGGTACTGCAATTATCAGAAAGTGTTCGATGAAAAGTCGCGACTGTAAAGGGAATGAGAGCAATGATAACATCACCAACCACCCGAGGATCAGGAATAATTTGCGCACATGAATTGGGGTTTGCAGAAAAATGCCCTGTAACTTCCATGTGGCTGGCAGAGATAGAATTATCGGAATGATCAACGCAATTGAACAGGCAGTTGAGGGCAAGCTAACCAGGGCAAATTCTTGAAGATGCTTCAACATTTGCCCTTCCCAGAACCAATTCAATTCACCGAAAAAGTAGAGCCCAGAAAACAGCAGCCAATAGGGTGTGGCAAATCCCAACATGCCAACCGACCACTCGCGCCACGCTACTGTCCGTTGTGTGAAAAGACCTATCAGCATCAGCAAGAGACAAACCACTGCCGGGAAGTAAACGAGGGAAGCAAGCGCAGCCATTAAACCTGCATCGAACAAACGAACACTTAGTTCTTCTTTCTCAGAAAAGGCGAAGACCTTATGCAACAATAAAACCAGGAAACAAACGGAGACGATTACTGGTATCATGTTCACCAGGGAAGGAAAAGAAGACCCCAGGAGCACAAAAACATAAGCCGGCAGCCAGGAACTTTGATTTGCAAATTTGAAACGATTAAAAAGGCGACCGACCAGGAGACCAGCAAGGTAAACGCTTACGATGGCCAAAACACTGATCAGAACAGGAATCTTCAAAAGGCCCACGGTTTCAAACAACCAATGTAACAACAAGCTGGAATGCCGGAGTTGATCAATTTGAAAAGCCGGATTCACCAACTCGCTCCAGTTCAAAATGGCAGCATATAAAAAGAGCAGCATACCCCATAGATTATTGCCTGATTTGAGAAGTCTGAGCAAAGCAAAGGGGGTAAATGGTCAATAGTTGATTTTAACCAACCGGAGATAGTTTCTGCGATAGCTTGGAATCACCAACTCGTTGCTTGTGACCTGTTTTGCCAACTGTGGAACAAGCATAATATTGAAATCAGCCGCATTAAATATGGTGTTTCTGCGTTGCTCTCCATTGGAAGCCAAAGCATATTCATTGATGTTGGTTTTCGGGAAAACTTCTTCGTTATAAACAAAGCGCAATTTATCCTTGTCCATCACTAAAGCATAAGAAGAATAAAACCCGTCATCATCTTCTGAAACCTGCTTTTTACGCAGGATTGAACTCCATTCAATTTGCCCCTGTGGATCTATAGAAAACACCACCACATCGTTGAAGTAAATGATGTTCACCGTTCTGAAACTTGGCGTGGTAGAGGCCACAATGCTGGTCATTTGTACGCTTTCGGAATTATCGAATCGCGATTCGGCAATTGCTATTGCGCCCCCATCGAATCGCGGAATTACACGGCTGAGGGAAAAGGAAAACAGTCCATCGAAATTTGAAGAGCTGTCTTTTCCCGTTATGCCACGGATCATTTCATGATCGAGCGGTGTTAAACTTGTGGTGATTGCCTCTTGGGTTTCCAAATCTATCACCTGGTAAAAAACGCCTTTTGCACCTTCATCTTCGTTGAGGGCGTAGAGTCCGGTCATCACCATGCGGTTGTTGGCATTGTCCAAATCCACTTTCAAACCATTTACCAGCGGAATATCAATGTTCAGCGCAATTTTGTCGAACTGCCTGGTCTCGTGCATGTACTTCAGCAAGTAGAATTCATTTTGAATAGCTGTTTGCCTGCGATTGGGTTTGATGGTTTCGTAAATAACCCAGTAGCCGTTGCCATCGTTATCAACCATGGTTTTGCGCAGCTTCGTTTCTTTTTCGGAATAACCAGGTTCAATTCGCCTGCGATAGAGCAATTTCATGCTTTGGTTGAAACACATCACTTTCACATACTCCAGTCCTTTATCGCCATAAGCCGGCTGATAGACCATGGTCTTGGTCTTATCAAGGGAATTGATGACACGAAATTTGTTGAAGACCTGATCCTTGTAGCCAGGAATACTGTCGATATGTATTGCTCTGCCAACTGGCTTCAATTTATCATCGAGCGATTGTAGATGCAGTTTCGTATATCCTTTGTATTGAGCAAAATAAAAAACATGTAACCTGGTTAGGCTGGGAATTACAGCTTTCACCTGCGCGCCAGGTTCCTTGAAGCTCATTTCCTTTTTCCAACGAAGTTTTAAATCGCTATTGTAGGCTTCAATTATGCTATTTTTCTTTCCGTATTTGTGAACCAGAATACCGCTCTGATTTTTCCCTAACACCTGGAAGTGTGGGGTCTTGCTGGTCATTTTACCCGGTGTGGACAGGTGAAATTCCTGGGCCTGGGTCATTAGGCCAAACACACTTACGAAACAAATGGCAGTAAGAAATCTTAACGCTTTCATCATAAAACTTCAAAGCTAAACGATTTCGAGTATTGGGTATTATGAAGTTTGAACAAGAGAGAATGGAAAACTGTATTTAATCTTCCCCTTTGCCGAAGGCCTGGCGCTTCATTTCATCAATCATACCTTCAGGAATCATACCTTTGGTTTCTTCGAGTTGCTTTCTAAGATTCACCAAATGCTCTTCATCGAGTTTATAGGCATTTAGCTTCAGCAGGTTTTCCATGCCTACATACATGAGCGCGGCTGCTTCCAACTTGTTTGGGTCTGGTCCTTTTTCACCTTTCACTTTTCGGTCTAAATCATGTTTCATGTACCGATGTGGCATTTGTTGATGTGCAAACATCATTTTCTTTGAAAGGAAGGTGCGGTTTAATGTGCTATTGGCAATGTTATCTCGTTTACCTAGTGTAATTCCATCAACGCACACGCCCATCACTCCATCAACCTGTCCATCGCGGTAGTTTACGTCTTCATAATTGATTTCATGATTCACCCAGAAAAACCGTTTCAACAATTCAAGCGGGTCCGCTATATCTAACGACATGCGTTCGCGAAAGCGGGTGAAAAAATGGCTGGTGTAAATCAGTAAGCCATCTTTTTCGGTGAGTTGGTATGCGGTGAGCCCCCGTTTGTTGTAGTAGTAAATAATGGGGTAGAAAACATTTCTCTTCTTGTATGTTTTAATGATATATAACCAGGTGTTTTTTTGCGGTGAACGGTAATCGTACATCACCGGAGGGTTGTCTTTTGTGCGACTTTTTAAAACAACGCGCCATTGCCTGCGTGCATCATGATCCATCTTTCGTTGTACAACTTCATGATCAGCGAAGATTTCGCGCCTGATCTCTTTTTCGTTCATGGTGGGTAGCAGCATGATGGTTGCTTTGTTTCTTTAAAACGAGTGTCCGTAAATTTAAGTACAATATCTAATGTTTTTATTATTCATTTTCCACAGGGTTAGAAGGTCTTCCGTTTCGAACTGATCTTCACCGACCTGGCCGGGGTTTACGCTTCTGTAAACCTGGATTAAGCAATAGAGATTCTTCCCGATCCCGATAATCCCGATAGCTATCGGGATCGGGACTTTCTGGACCGACTCGAAACTGCGGCAAACATTGGCACATAAGCACACCCAAAAGCCATCGGATTAAACGACTAAGATTTTCTTTCGTTTTCCACCGCGCACATACTACAATCACAGATACTATCTTTGGCCTGAATGAAAAAAGAAGAAAAATTCCGGTAAGACCGCACTGCTTTTCAAATGTCTAAAGCTGGAGATTCGAGTGGTGAAAAGCCGGTCATAAAAACAAACTTCATCAGAGGAAAAAATTCGGGAGGCCATGTATCTGACCTATTGCGCCTACGGAATAGATCCCGACAATCCCCCCGGTTTGGATAGAACATTTTTCGAAACCAGAAAATTGTAATGTCTCAAGCCGCTTCAGGCAGACACAGAGACTGGATGATCTGGAAAACCTCCCGCACCCTGAATTATAAACCTGACAATTCCGATTGCACTACCTTTAAATCCAAATTCCATTGTCGTGAAAAACCTGTTCAATCTTTCAATTCTATTCTCCCTTTTTCTTGGTTCAACACATGCCCAGGAGCTGGGCTTTTCTTTTAAAGACCAGGGCATTTCGAAATATGCCAAGTTGAAAACCATGCATTTGAAGCAGGAAAACGACTGGCAAGCCTACATTCAGCATCTTGAAGCGCCAACTCCGGGCGGAAATTCCTATCGCGAACATTTGATGAAATTGAAAGCAGATTATCCAAACCGAAAGTTGGATTTACCTCATCACAAGACTTCGACATCCAGAACAGCAGAGCAACCTACATTGCTTCGGAACTTTGAGGGAAATATAGGTGGCGGGGGGGTACCCAACGATAATAACATGGCCATTAGCAACGAGGGAAAACTCATTTCAGTGATCAATTCCACCATGTGGGTTTTTGATGTTGAAAATGACACCCTTTTACAAACCATCGGATTGGGAGGAATTATGGCACCTCTGGGATTAAACCTGCAATCGAAATATGACCCGAAAGTGCTCTTCGATCCAGAGGCCGAAAAATTCATTTTAGTTTGTTTGAACGGCACATTAAGCAACAACAGTAGAATTTGCGTTGCATTTTCAGAAACCAGCGATCCACAAGGCAACTGGAATTTCTATGCATTACCCGGCAACCCAATAATAGATACCACCTGGAGCGACTATCCACAGATTGCCGTTTCCGAAGACGAGTTCTTCATCACCATTAATTCATTACGAAACAACCTTTCGTGGCAAGAAGCCTTTGTTGAAACTCTTATCTGGCAAATTGATAAAAATGATGGGTACAATGGAGATTCACTGGTCACAAGGATTTGGAATGAAATCGGCTGGAACAACAAACCGGTTCGCAACATCTGTCCAGTTCGTGGAAGTAACAAGCTTTATGGTCCCAGCTTGTATTTCTTGTCTAACCGGAATTTCGATCTACAGAACGATACTGTTTTCCTTTTCGAAATTACCGGAACATTGGGCAATCCTTCAACAACATTAAATGCCAACCTGGTAAAAACCGAAATTCCTTATGGCCTTGCTCCATCAGCAAGACAGGAAAACGGTCACGAGTTCGACACCAACGATTCCCGAGTGCTTTCGGCTTTTTACGATCATGGAGAAATAAACTATGTTCAGAATACAATTGGTCCGGATTCTGGATTTTGCTCGGTATATCACGGCATTATCTACGGTTTGTTCAACACCAATGGTCATGTTGGCCATATCATCACAGACCCTGTTCGCGACTTTGGCTACCCCAATCTTTCGTACACCGGAAAATTTGATGGCGACAATGAATGCATCATTTCGTTTAATCACACCGCACCTACCGTTTGGAGTGGCTGTTCAGCGGTGTTTTACAGCAACGATGAATATTCCGATCCTGTTGAAATTAAGGCAGGCGACAACTATGCCGATATTTTGAATGGCACTTATGAGCGTTGGGGAGATTATTCCGGGTCGCAACCAAAATATGATGAACCCGGTGTGGTTTGGGTGAATGTTTCCTTTGGCCGGGCGAATCAAAGAAATGGAACCTGGATTGCCGAACTGGCAAGTCCGGATACGTCTTCTCAACCTCCTGTTGCAGTTGAATCTGTAACCAACCAGGAGACCAAATCAACAGTCTTTCCAAATCCTGCGAATCAATACTTCGAATTAAAATTTGAATTGGAACAAAACACAGCTATTGAAATCAATTTGTACGACCAACTAGGCAAGTTAGTAGCAAACCTGTTGAGCGAAAATGCGAAAGCGGGTCGCAATCAATTCAGGTTTTCAACTCAACCATTGTCAACAGGTGTTTACTCTATTGTTGGGAAAGGGAGAGGCCACCAAATCTTTCAGAAAAAGTTAGTCAAACAATAGCCCCGGCTTCCCGATTTTTCATCTATTCCTTTCTTCTTTTGTGACATTGGTATAATGTCCTATATTTAACATCTCCTTTTCGGGGAACCCTAAGTTTATTTTTCTAACCTTAAAAGACTAACACATGAATTTCAAACCTCTTTTCAAGGCCATACTTTGCTGCCTTGTTTCATCATCCATCTTTGCTCAATCCATTATCATCACCGAGATCATGTACAACGATCCGGCCAGTGGAACTGATTATCTTGAATTCGTTGAACTCTACAATGCCGGTAATTCGGCAGTTGACCTTACCGGCTGGAGTTTCAGCCAGGGAATCACGCATACTTTCCTGGGTAATGTTATGCAACCTGGCGACTACCTGGTGGTGGCATTCAATGCCGATTCTTTTGCAAGCGTTTTTGGTTTTACGCCAATCGATCAAGATGCAGGAGGACTCAGCAATAGTGGCGAAGACATCGTTCTTGTTGACTCAACCGGTGTTACAATTGACTCGGTGAACTATGATAATGGTGGCGGTTGGCCTCTTGGTCCGGCAGGACAGGGATCATCTTTGGTACTTTGCGAACCTACTGACTCCAATGCCGGACCCGCAAACTGGTCTGCTTCAGCGAGCTTTGCCGGGTTGTGGCGGGGATTTCCTGTTTACGCTTCTCCTGGTGATTCCAATTGCGTGACTTCGGCTGTTGACACAGATCCTCCAGTTGCACTTAGCGCGAACATGATCGGTTGCAATATGATTGATATCGCTTTCAGTGAACCTGTAGATCCTTCAGCAGTTGCTTTCACAAATTACAATGGAATTGATTCTGTTGTTGCTGCAGTACAAAGCCCAACGGGTCATGTTATTACCCTATCCATTAGTCCTGCCCTTCCTTGGGGCATTTACCACACATTGGTGGTTTCAGGTGTTGGCGACACAGCTGGAAACATCATGACCTCTTCAGCCAGTTTTGACTTGGTTTGCAATGGAACCAATGCCGATCTGGTGATCAATGAAATCATGTACAACAATCCACAACCATTTAACGACCAATTGGAATTCATCGAAATTCTGAACAATGATGACCATCCTGTTGCGATGGGCGGACTATGGTTCAGAGAGGGAGTGACTTTCGCATTTCCTGAAATGACTTTGAATCCTGATGAATACGTTGTTGTTGCCGAAAACTCATCTGAACTCGACACCGTTACCGGAACCACGTCTTTTCAATGGACAGGTGCATTGGGTAATAATGGGGAAGATATCGTGCTGTCAAACACCATGGGAGCAGATATCGATTCCGTGAATTATGATAACACAGGGGGCTGGCCTACTGCACCAAATGGAGGTGGTCCATCACTCGTTTTGTGTAACCCAGATGCAGACAATGCCGGCCCAACCAATTGGGAAGCCTCTTCAGCATTTGCAGGTATTCATACGCCCGATTCACTTTCAATGGACACTATCTGGGCTTCTCCCGGAAGTTTGAATTGCGCTGGCGACACGGCTTACTGCGATATTACAGGAATCAGCCAAGCTCAAGGAGTATTGCAACAAATCTGTGTGGGCGTAACTTGTCACAACAGTGGAAACGACAATGGCTACGGTGATTTCAGCCATCTAAATGGAAGAATTAATCGCGGATTAACCGTTCCAATCTCATTCAGACCAACTGCAGGTGGCGCACCGGCAGGTCCATTCGTTTATAAAGTATGGCTTGATTTCAACCAGGATTTTGATTTTGAAGATGCCGGTGAAATGGTGTTCAGCACAACTGTGCCAAGTGATAGTACGGTGAACGGTAGCATGACCATTCCTGTAACTGCCTTGACCGGACCAACTCGCCTGCGAATAGCAATGGGCGATACAGTAAATGGACCATGCGATGACATTGCCTTTGGCGAAGTGCAGGATTATACCATAATAGTTTCTTCACTTTATTGTGGATCAGTAGGTTCTTCTACAGTTTGGCTGCAAAACTTTTGTGTAAATGCCGTTTGCCTCAACAGTGGCGACAATGGTGGATACCGATTTGTTCCAACTGCTCAATCATTAGTGGCTGGCACAACTTTCAACGTTACCCTCGATCCTGGATATCCCGGTGCTCCAACGCCCGTTTTCTGGAAAATCTTCCTCGACTTAAACCGAGATGGTGATTATGATGATGAGGCAGAAATGTTGTTCGGGGCAGGACCAACAGCTGGTCAGGTAACCGGCCAATTTACGATTCCGACATCAGCCATAAATGGAGGAACCAGACTTCACCTTCAGGTGAGTGATTCCCCAATAACTGGTGCATGTGATCCGGCTTCAGGTGAAGTTGAAGAGTACGCTGTACAGATTATTGGAGGACAATCAACCCGCCTGGGAGAATTTGACAACAACGCCACCACTCCCGTTCACTTCACGGACGAGTTGGAAGTTTCTTTGATTCCAAACCCAACCAATAGTGTAAGTTATCTGCACATCAACCAGGTTGAAAATTCTGAAGTTCTGGTTCAAGTAACAGATATGGCAGGAAGGCTCGTATTTATCGAAAAGGCCGATGTAAAATCATCTTTGGCCATTCCAACAAATAACTGGAATAATGGGATTTATCATGTTGCTGTTAAATCAGAGACAGGCATGAAAGTGCTGAGAATGGTAGTGACCAAATAGTAGAACAAGAGAAGAATTAATAAAAAAGGCCCCCGATGATATCGGGGGCCTTTTTTTATTCGGGTGTGGTAAAATGTTTTAAATCATCACAGCCTCACTCTCCTGCATCTTACGTTCCAAATATTCATCGAAAGTGATGGTTTTGTCCACAAAACTATCGGGCTTCAATTCTATGACACGGTTTGCAATGGTTTGGGTGAAAGTGTGATCATGTGAAGTGAACAACACAGTTCCCGGAAAGTCTTTTAGGGAATTGTTGAATGTGGTGATCGTTTCCAGGTCGAGGTGGTTTGTTGGTTCATCCAGGATTAAAAGATTAGCTCCGGTGAGCATCATTTTGGATAACATGCACCTTACCTTTTCGCCACCGGAAAGTACGTTGCACATTTTCAGGCTTTCTTCTCCCGAGAACAACATTTTTCCGAGGAATCCACGAACGTAGGCTTCTTCCTTCTCTTCAGAATATTGGCGCATCCAGTCAATCAGGCTCATTTCATCTTCGAAATATGCTGCATTTTCATTAGGCAAATATGCATCTGTAATTGTCTGGCCAAACTCAACCGTGCCACTAGTAGGCGACAATTCCTTTGCCAATATCTGAAACAGAGCCGTGACTGTAGAGCCTTCATCGGTAAGAAAAGCAATTTTATCGCCTTTGTTCACATCGAATGAAAGATTGCTAAAAAGTGTACGTTCACCGTTTGAATAGCCGAGGTTCGTAACTTTCAAAATCTCATTTCCAGCTACACGGTTTTGTTTGAATATGATCGCTGGGTATTTTCTTGAAGACGCTTTAATATCTTCCACTTTGATTTTAGCCAACATCTTTTTCTTGCTGGTTGCTTGTCGTGACTTTGAAGCATTAGCGCTAAACCGTGCAATGAACTCCTGCAATTCCTTGATTTTATCTTCCGCCTTTTTGTTTTGCGAAGATCGTTGTCGTGCAGCCAGTTGGCTAGACTCATACCAGAAAGTATAGTTACCACTGAAAATGTTCATCTTTCCATAATCGATATCGACCACATTGGTGCAAACCGTATCAAGAAAGTGCCTGTCGTGAGAAACAACAATCACAGTGTTTTTGAATTCAAGCAGAAAATTCTCCAATCGAGTCACTGACTGAATGTCCAGATCGTTTGTAGGCTCATCGAGAATGAGGATATCCGGATTTCCGAAAAGTGCTTGTGCCAGTAGTACCCTCACTTTTTCAGAACCATCCAATTCCTTCATCAGTTTATAATGGTCAGCTTCTTTGATGCCCATTGTACTTAACAAATAGGCTGCATCGGGCTCAGCATTCCAGCCATCCATTTCTGCGAAGCGTTCTTCCAATTCACCTACTTTCATGCCATCTGCTTCGGAAAAATCGGGTTTGGCATACAGTTCTTCTTTGGCTTTTATGTTATCCCATAATTCAACGTGACCACGTAAAACTGTGTTGAGTACCACTTCCTCATCAAACTCGAAGTGATTTTGCCGAAGTACGGCCATCCGCTTACCGGGCTCCAGGTGCACACTTCCAGAATTGGGATCTATTTCACCAGAAAGGATTTTCAGGAAAGTTGATTTTCCCGCTCCATTGGCACCTATTACGCCATAGCAATTGCCTTCGGTAAATCGCAAATTCACTTCATCGAAGAGCACTCGTTTACCGTATTGAAGGGATATATTTTTAGTCTCTAACATTGCGCTTTTTAAAATTTGAGGGCGCAAAGGTAAGGGGTTTCGGTGGTTTGCGTAGAAAAGCTCTGCCAAATGAGTTTCCTAAGGCCAGGCTCTGGCTAATTCCTTCATGCAGCCCGTTCGGGCAACTTGCTATCCAACACATCCTTGTAGAATTTTTCCTAACTGCTCCAAATTCAATTTGTTCTTGTAACTCCAGCACAGCAGGGAATCTCCGAAAAGGGGTGGAAATTCAATTCAAATGCATGTTTTCGGAAGGGAATGATTAGAATTTCAATGAAATTTTCTTTCATTGAAACCAGATAATCCATGCTCCTTGGGTTCGGTGTTGATTGGAATTTCGATCATCATATTGGTTTCATATTCATTTACAAACCGGTGGTCAAAAAATTCCTCACCAACCAATATCAGGTATGACGTTTATGGATACTACCTGTACCTACCGGCTATCTTTATATATGATGATCTTTCGGAACTGAATTTTCATGGTGTAATTCAGAAAGAGTATTTCACTTCACCTCCCGGCTTTTACCAGGCACATAAAACTTCAACCGGAAAACAGGTAATTCAATATCCCTGCGGATTAGCTGTTCATTACTCGCCATTTTTCTTTATTGCACACAAGGGGGCGGCTTTCCTGGGCCAACCCCAGGATGGCTTTTCGTGGCCGTATAAGTTTATGCTCAACCTTGGGGCTATTCTCTACGCTCTTCTTGGATTGTGGTTTCTACGAAAATCTTTGCTTCATTATTTTAATGACCAGGCAGTTGCCGTTGTACTGTTAATTCTTGTAATCGGCAGCAACTATCTGCACTATACTGCGTTGGGGGGAGCGTTGACCCACAATTGGCTATTCACCGACTATTGTTTGCTTCTATGGATGGTAATAAAATGGAATCGGAATCCAAACCTTTCCATAGCATTGGGAATCGGAGCATTAATCGGCCTAATGGTTATCACCAGACCTGTAGAGATGATCGCCATCTTGATTCCGTTATTCTGGGGTGTTGCAAATGTCAGCGATTTAAAAAACCGCCTAAGGCTATTTTATAGCAAATGGAATCATATAATTCTTGCAGTAATCAGTGGTGGGATTGTTATCAGTTTGCAACTAATCTATTGGAAGTATGCCACCGGCCAATGGGTTTATTATTCCTATGGTAAAAAAGGATTCGATTTCCTGTCTCCTCATTTTTTCAATGGAATGTTCAGTTGTCACAAAGGATGGTTTATGTACACTCCCATGATGCTGTTGGCTATTCTTGGATTCTATCCGTTATTCCGTTTAAAAAGATCGGTTTTCTGGGCCATTTTTCCATTCTTCTTGCTGAACATCTACATAGTTTTTAGTTGGCAGATTTGGTGGTATGGCGGCAGTCTGGGGCAACGCGCATTGGTACAATCTTATGCCCTGCTCGCCTTTCCTCTCACTTCCCTCGTGCAGTCGGCATTCAATACCGCTACGTGGCGAAAAGTGCTTTTAGCGATTGCCTTATGCATTTTTACGTGGCACAACATTATGGTTCATCATCAATCCTTAAGCACACCACAAATCATTGATTTCGAATACATGAGCAGGTCCTATTATTGGCGCACTTTCTGGCGTTTTTCTGTTCCAAAGGAGGTTAGAAAGCTGCAAAGCACATCCGAAATTTATGAAGGTGAGCGATCAGTCATTGACCGATTAACGCCTGAAACACCGCAAAACGCAATCTTTTTCAAAACAGGGACTCAACCAGCGTTGATCAAACTCAACAAGGATTCCAGCTATTTCAAAGTGCTCCGTCTGAAAACCAATGTTTCAAACTTTGAGTGGGTTCGTTTTGGCGGGCAGTACCTGGTATTTCACCATCAATACAATCATTGGAAATTTACCAAGCTCGTTTTTCAATTTAAACTCAACGGTGAAAAAGTGAGCACCAAGGCCATTGCGCCTGAATGGATGCTCGATAAATTGAAACAACAAGAAGTTTTTATAGATGTCCCAAACCCAAACAAACCTTTTGATGAAATAGCCATTTATTTCGATCATACCCTTAGCGATAACACCCTTGTTTTTACAAATCCGTACCTCGAGTTTTTTAACGAAAAATAAACCTGCTTTCAACCGCACATTTTGAATACAACGTTTAAGCACAACAAAATTGCAAGAGGCTTTTCCTGGTTGATTGCCGTTGGTCTGCTGGCTTACACGGGGTTACGCTGCAATTTACTCTCAATGACTTTTGATGAAAGCATTACCTACATGCGATTCATAGATCGCAATTTGTGGGAATGCTTTTTCAGCCCATCGTGTTGGCCTAATGCCAACCTCCATTGGCTCAATAGCCTGTTGATGCAATTCAGCACATCAGCATTGGGTCCTTCAGAATGGATTATTCGAATGCCAAACTGGATAGGTCATTGCCTTTTTATCTGCTCATCATACCTGCTTACTTTTCGAATTACAAGAAACGGTTGGATGGCGTTGGCAGGATTCATGGCACTGAACCTGAATATCTACCTGCTCGATTTCTTCTCACTGGCTCGTGGTTATGGTTTAGGATGTGCATTTCTTATGGCCTCGCTTTACTGGTTGGCTGTCTTTCTTGAAAAACAACGGTTAACCACTTTGGCTTCGATGCTGTTGTGTGCAGCATTAGCGGTGCTTAGCAATTTTGTATTCCTTAATTTCTTTGCTGCCCTGGCAATAATGCTTTGCCTATTGCTGGTATTTAAACTTCGTGACAGTTTGCAATCCAGGGAACTGTTCGGGTATCTGGCTCTTGTTTCTGTGTTTTCTGTTGGCCTATTGTCTTTAATCAGGTTGCCACTCACCGTACTGTCGAAGAAGGCTGAATTTCAATATGGTGTTTCGTCACTGTGGGAAACAATACTCTCGATTGTAAAACCCAGCTTGTCATCAAAGACCTATCTGGGCGAAAACACTCTATTTATCCTTAGCGTTTTGTTATCGGTAGGGTTGGCGTTTTGTTGGTTGAAAAGTTTGTGGATCTGGCTAACCCATAAGGCTCCTTTTTTTCGATTCGATGTAACAATCGCTTTGATAGTAGCAATTCAGATTGTGTTGTTCATTTTTCAACACTACTTCATCGGGACACAATACCCCCACAACAGAACTGCATTGCTACTAATTCCCACTTTCTCTTTGGTGTTATTTACGTGCATAGACACAATGCTTCCCAAAGTTGAAAAAGTGAAATTCCTAGTGTCGTCATTAATTATTGTTTTTTGCCTTTCACACTTCAGCCTTACGGCCAACCTGAATTTCTGCCGGGAATGGAAATATGACAGTGAAACCAAAAACATGGTTTTTTGGCTCAAGAACGAATTGGGTGCAGAAAAGCTTCAAAACACTTCACTTGGAACCTTCTGGTTGTTTTCTCCTACTGTAGCCTTTTATGGCAAAACGCAAGGCATTTTATTTAAAAATGAAATGCGCTATGAAAAAGCTTTAATAGATGACAACAGGTTCGACTATTATTATGTAAGGCCACGAGATGCTCCCCAATTGAAGGACCGTTACGAGGTGGTTCACAAATTTGGATATGAGGGGATTCTTTTGAAACGGAGGTAGTGTGATTTGATGGTGGTTGTGCTGACAATTTCATCCAATAATGCCATTGTTGGTGATGAGTTGTTTGGTTGTATCAAACATGGTTACGCAATTAAAACTTGCTTTCCTCATGATTGAAATGTTTTTAGTAAAGAGAAAATTGCTGGATTTTTCGGCTGTCGTTTTTCTTGTTGGAGGGTTGACTGGGAAGGTTCCATTTTTTTTAAGAAAGTTTCAAAAAAATAGGTGGATGAGGTGGTTTGATCGGTAGAAAGATTCTACCGACAACTGGTTGAGGTTTACAATCCTGAACATGAGGTTTTGATTGTTTCTCTCTTCAACATCAATGGAAAACTTGTTCAGCAGAATAGGATTCCCGGAGAAAACAATTTCATTCTCCATAGTAACAATCTGCCAGTGGGAACCTACTTTATGGAAGTAAAGGGTGACACGAAACTTTATCGTGAAAAGCTGGTTATAGAATAATATTGGAGCGGTAAATGTGGTTTATAGAGGCACTTCCTGGGAAGTGCCTCTTCTCATTACAGTAAATTCCGAGAACTGTTAAAGCCCTAATTAAAAACCACCACATTCAACCCATCGGTTTCGGATCGCCAATTCCAGGCATGCAGGGTTCTTGAGTTGAACACAAATTCAGAGGATTGGGCGGGGGTTGTCGGAAAGAAAACATCTACCCCATTCATAAATGGAGACAGGAAAAACAGCCCAACAGGTCCACCACTGGTTTGTTGATCACCATCATCATAAAGGAATAGCGCAATGGTGGTTTGATCTGATGATGTGTATTGAGCCGTTGACAATTCCTCACCATCGGCATGTAGTTGATCGCGCCCATTGATGACTGCCTGGCTGGAAGAGAATACCGCAATTACTGCTTGATTATCGTCTTCCGGTAAGGAGGCCAATAAAACACCGGCAGTAGAACTGGCCGGAGGTAAGGTTCGTAAATACACCATGGGATTTGACCGTATGAACGGTTCGTAATAATAATGTACTACTCGATCGTTGGGATCTGCAGGGATTACCATGAATTCGTAGTAAGCGCCTTCATCTGCAAAAAGGGTTCCCCAATGACCGGACGGCCCTATGGTGCTGGAATATTCAGGAATACTGTCGAGTCGCTCGCCTGTCGTAGCGCTGATCTCATATATCTTCACTTCAGCTCCATTACCGGGTTGGTTTTCACCAAAAGTGACTACCCTACCTGAAACACATATATTGGTTTCCGGCACAATGGCGGATGAAGCCGGAGCTGAACCCGTAAAAAATGTAAACATCGCTTCGAAGGTTTCTTCATTGGTGGCAACCTGGTAATGATCGGCATCGTTTTGAATGACATTGGTTGCCCCGGAGATATCTGCCCCTGTCACCACTTCGTCTGCGGTTGAATAAATATTGAGTGTGGGAACTTCTCCATTGGGGCCGGCAGGGCCCGATTCAGGATTACTGCCTATATGGACATAGTGCGCCACTTTCATCGCCCGGTTCACCTCATTGAGGTATTCATAGCCTAATCCGCCTCCGGCTGAGTGCCCTACCAGTTCTACCTGGTTGGCTCCGGTTGCATTCAAAACGGAATCGATAAATGCATCGAGGAAGGGAACGTTGTTTTGCTGGCCAAGGGAGTTCCAATCGAATGGCAGGACTCGTTTATAACAATAGCCATTGATGTTAAACCGCATGAATTGTTTGGCGTAGGTATCGCCAGAGCCGAGGAATCCGTGCATCATGATAACAGGTGGTAGGGTATCAAGACAGTTGGATGTAGTTTGGGTATTGGATTGAAGCTGCGTTTCAATTGCTTGTTCTTCTATGGTTATGGGTGTTTCCTTGTGCATGAAACGGCAAGGAGGGATAGGAGGAGGATTGGGATAAAATACTTTTTGATATTCATGTGGTGGTTGGTTCGTAATGTTGTTGTTCAAACTCAGGGTTATCGAATGCCGTTTTGATTACACTTCTGTTAACCCTCAATACTTCACCCAATAATAAAACAACTTAATGTACTCGTTGTTGAGGTTGATGAGGCCATGTTCGTTTTCCCACCAGGCCATTTCATTGAATAAACTGCTGGGTGCTCCGTGTAGTAGAACTTCAATGTCTGTGCCTTCGAAGGGTGGGAAGATTTCGCGCTGTATGCGCCTGGTGTGGAATTTTGATGAGAGAATGATAATCCGTTTGATCTTGTTGGATGTGCAATAGTCGATAATGAGATCTACTTCTTCTTTGGTGCTGGTTCCTTCTATTACCAGTTCCACCGCTTCTTCGGGTACGCCCTGCCGGGTAATGTTTCGCCAGGTGACTTCGCTTTCAGGGTAGGCAAGGTCTACTGCATAGAAAATGGTGGGGATGTTTTCACCAGTACAAACAATTTTGCGTGCCCAACCGGCTTCATAAAGTTTTACGGCTTCGTTGCCCCTATCGAACCCCCCACCCGACAGCACAAAGATGACTTCCGACTTTTTCAATTCACTTTCGTAAATGAGGAATTGTCCCGTTGCTTTCAATAACGGATTACGAAACAGGATTAACAGCAACAGGGTTACCACGGTGATGATGATGAGCCTGTGAATCCTGATTTTGAGCGTATATTTCATTTGTTTCATGTGGCTGTGGAAAACTATTGCGATGCTGCTTTCGATGGCATGTGGTGAATGCTTACTTTTAAATCCCGCTTAAACCGAGTCGCACAAATCGCACCTTTCCATCTACAAAAAACGGATAGTTTATTGAAAAAACCTTCTGAAACCGAGTGTTTCGGAGATAAGAAGGCGTGTAATTTAAATAAGGTACATAACTTTGCGCCTGCCTAATAAAAACGGGCGCAGAAACTATTCTTTTAAGAATCAGCTAAACACAGTTTAATGCCAGCGAAACAAGTACTTGATCTGGAAAATGTAGTCATCAAATTCGCGGGTGACTCAGGAGACGGAATGCAGTTAACCGGGGGCCAGTTCACGAACAACACTGCTTTAATCGGCAATGATATTGCCACTTTCCCTGATTTTCCTGCCGAGATTCGTGCACCCATAGGTACACTTGCGGGTGTTTCGGGTTTCCAGCTACACTTTTCGAGTAACGAAATTTATACGCCTGGCGACCATTGCGATGTCCTGGTAGCCATGAATGCTGCAGCTCTGAAGGCCAACATTGGTCATATTAAGAAAGGCGGTATCATCATAGCCAATACGGCAGGATTTGATTCGAGGAACCTGAAACTGAGCAAGCAGGAAGAAAACCCTCTTGAAAACGGTTCGCTGGACAATTACAAGGTCCATTCTTTCGATATTACAAAACTGACCCGCGAATGCCTTGCAGATACCGATCTTGGAATGAAGATCAGGGATCGTTCGAAGAACATGTTTGTGCTTGGCTTTGTGTATTACATGTATAACCGTTCGCTGGACAGCACCATTGCAGCACTTACTGATAAATTCAGCAAGAAGCCAGAAGTTCTGGATGCAAACATTAAGGTATTGAAAGCCGGATATAATTTTGCTGACACTACCGAAACTTTCAGTTCTACCTATAATGTTGCACCCGCCAAATTGGAGTCGGGGACCTACAGAAGTATTATGGGTAACCATGCTACGGTACTAGGCCTGGTGGCAGCAGGGCAAAAATCAGGTTTGCCGTTGTTCTTTGGCACCTACCCAATTACCCCGGCCTCTGACATTTTGCATGGTTTGGCCCAACACAAGAATTTCGGGGTAATGACTTTCCAATGTGAAGATGAAATTGCGGCTATGTGTACCACCATTGGTGCCGCTTTTGGGGGTCATTTGGCAGTTACTGCCACATCCGGACCGGGTATTGCACTTAAAGGGGAAGCCATGGGGCTTGGCGTAATGTTAGAATTGCCCATGGTGATTGTAAACGTACAACGTGCCGGCCCTTCAACGGGTATGCCTACAAAAACAGAACAAGCCGACTTGCTTCAGGCACTCTATGGAAGAAATGGTGAGTGCCCAATGCCTGTTATTGCGGCAAGCTCACCGGCAGATTGTTTTAATGCTGCTTTTGAGGCATGCCGAATTGCGTTGGAACATATGATACCAGTAACAGTACTTAGTGATGGGTACATTGGCAATGGAGCAGAACCATGGAAATTCCCATCTTCTGCTGATCTGCCTGATATAAAAGTTCAATTTGTAGAGCCTAATGAAAATGGCGCTGAATTCCATCCATATGTTCGTGATGAAAACCTGGTAAGGCCATGGGCTGTTCCAGGAACAAAAGGTCGTGAGCATCGCCTGGGTGGGTTGGAAAAGGACAGCATTACCGGCAATGTTTCTTACGATCCGGAAAACCATGAAAAGATGGTGAAACTTCGGGAGCAAAAGGTTGCAAACATTGCCAAACATATACCGAAACAAGCCATAGAGATAGGACCGGAAGAAGGCGACCTGTTAGTGTTGGGTTGGGGTTCTACCTTCGGATCTATCAAATCAGCAGTTAAACAGTTGCTGGCAGAAGGTTACAGTGTTTCTCATGCCCACCTACGCTATATAAAACCGTTCCCTGAAAATCTAGATGCAATGCTGGGAAGGTTTAAGCAGGTTCTGGTGCCGGAGATCAACAATGGACAATTGGTGAAGGTAATCAGGGATGAGTTTTTTGTAGACGCCATTCCATACAACAAGATTCAGGGTGTACCAATCACCAGCCTGGAATTACAACAGAAAATCAAAGAATTACTCGACTAAAAGAAACAAAAAGATGAGTGACGTTATTGCGCCTCCGGTGTTAAAGGCAAAAGATTTTAAAACCGACCAGGATGTAAGATGGTGTCCTGGATGCGGTGATTATTCTATTTTATCGCAAGTTCAGTCCGTTCTTCCTACCACAGGAATCAAAAAAGAAGACATTGTGATGATTTCCGGAATTGGGTGTTCATCCCGTTTTCCATATTACATGAATACTTATGGCATGCATTCCATTCATGGAAGGGCCCCAGCTTTTGCTTCGGGCTTAAAAGCTGCCCGTCCGGAATTGAGTGTCTGGATGGTTACCGGTGATGGAGACGGCTTGTCAATTGGTGGAAATCATTTAATCCATGTTTTGAGAAGAAACCTGGACATCCAAATCCTGCTGTTCAACAACGAGATTTATGGTTTGACCAAGGGTCAATATTCACCAACCTCACGTGCAGGAACCGTGAACAAGGCCACTCCAATGGGCTCTATCGATCACCCATTTAATCCACTGGCTTTGGGTATGGGAGCAGATGCAACTTTTGTTGCCAGATCTATGGATCGGGACCCAAAGCACCTGAAGGCCATGTTGATTGAGGCAAATAACCATAAAGGAACCTCCTTCCTCGAAATTTATCAGAACTGCAACATCTTCAATGATGGCGCTTTTTTCACCTACACCGAAAAAGATTCCAGGAAAGCAGAGTGTTTGTATGTTGAACATGGCCAACCCATGATCTTTGGTGCTGATGACAACAAAGGCATCAAATTGGATGGATTTACGCCAACCATAGTGGACCTGAACAACAACGGAAATAGTGTTGAAGATCTATTGGTGCATGATCGTCATGATATCAACATTGGCCAGATTCTGACACGTATGTTCGATGATCCAAGTCAGGAAGGTCATTTCCCGCGACCCTTTGGAGTGTTTTATCAGACTAACAGGCCTATTTACGATACCGTTGTTAATCAACAAATTGAGCAAGCCAAAGCTGCAAAGCCTGTTGATCTGGATGCTTTGATTCGAGGAAACGAAACCTGGACAATCTCCTAGGTAATAACAAATGGGAACTGGTGCACTGATAATGTTAATTATTGTCGGCCTTGTAATGGTCGGGGCTGGTATGATCATCAGTAGCATTCTTGCGCCCACGTCTGTAAACGAACAAAAAAAAGAAACCTACGAGTGTGGCGTTCCAACACAAGGCGAAAGTTGGCTGCAATTCAAAGTGGGTTATTATCTATTCGCCATTCTATTCCTAATATTTGATGTAGAAACCGTTTTTATTTTCCCTTGGGCGGTAGCTGCTAAAAGCGTGGGCATTGTTGCCTTTTACGAAATTTTGATCTTTTTTATCATCCTCGGCCTCGGCCTAATATACGCATGGAAGAAGAACGCCCTCAGGTGGGAATAACTGCAGATCATTCGGACGTAAATAAACTTCTGAAAGATTTTCCCGGTGAGGTAACTCAGGGTCCGGGAAGTAATATTGTGGTTACATCGGTGGATGGAATCATCAACTGGGCTCGAGCCAATTCTTTGTGGCCATTAGTTTTTGGAACTAGTTGTTGTGCCATTGAAATGATGGCTACCGGAGCATCGCGCCATGATTGGGCGAGATTCGGAACCGAAGTTGCCAGAGCCACACCAAGACAATCAGATCTTATCGTAATCGCGGGAACCATCGTTAACAAAATGGCACCTGTACTGAAAAGGCTTTATGACCAAATGGCCGATCCTAAATATGTTATTGCCATGGGGGCTTGTTCCATTTCGGGGGGGCCGTTTTATTATAACACCTATTCCGTGGTGAAGGGTGCGGATCATATTATTCCAGTGGACGTTTATGTTCCCGGGTGCCCGCCAAGGCCTGAAGCTTTGCTGTACGGAATCATGCAATTACAGAAAAAAATAAAAGGCGAATCTCCGATGGGCGCACCACGCGACCCAATGGAGAGTTTTGCATAAACACCCGGAATCAACCAATTAAGTGGACCGCGAAGCACTGAAATCCAAGATACTTTCGATTTTCCCGGAAGCTGATATTCCTGAAGAGGAAATGCAGTTTTTGACGGTGACTATTCCCGGAGAAGCACTATTGAAGGTGTTAAAGCCACTTCGTGAGGAAGCAGATTTAACCTTTGACTTTCTTTTCTGCCTTTCTGCTGTTGACATGCCGGATCATATTCTGTCTGTTTATCATCTACGCTCAACCACGCTCGGACATGAAGTGGTTATAAAGGCCAAATTAGATCGAGAAGCATCTGAAATACATACGGTCACCCACATCTGGAAGACTGCTGATTTTCATGAACGAGAAGCTTTTGATCTAATGGGCATCAAATACACCAATCACCCAGACATGCGCAGGATTTTCCTCGAAGATGATTGGGTGGGCCATCCTCTCCGCAAAGACTACGTTGACGAAGTAAATATGGTTGAACTCTAAGGGATGGCAGAAGTGGCAACAACACCGGCATTAAAAACCCAAGAGTACTTCATTAACATGGGGCCGCAGCACCCATCCACTCATGGGGTGCTTAGATTGATGCTGACTTTGGATGGTGAAATCATTCAGAATTGCGAACCTCATCTTGGTTACATCCACCGTTCTATCGAAAAAATGTGCGAACGGGACACCTATACCCAAATCGTTCACCTGACAGATCGGATGGACTATTTGAGCTGCCACATAAATAATGAAGCAGTTTGTTTAGCGGTGGAACGAGGTTTGGGCATCGAAGTAAACGACAGGATCAAAGTAATCCGAACCATTGTTGCGGAGCTGAATCGAATTGCCTCTCACCAATTATGGTGGGGTGTAATGGGCATGGACTTGGGTGCGATTACTACATTTCTTTACGGTTTCCGTGATCGGGAAATGATTACAGATATTTTTGAAGAAACCTGTGGTGCGAGATTGACCATGAACTACAATGTTCCTGGGGGATTAATGTTCGATATACATCCCAACTTCCAAAAAAGAACAAAGGAATTTGTTGCACATTTCAAAAAGAAACTTCCTGAGTACGATCAGTTACTGTCAGGAAACGTCATTCTCCAAGAACGAACAAAAGGAATTGGAATACTTTCGAAAGAAGATGCTATTTCTTTCGGAGCAACTGGGCCAACCGGGCGCGCTTCAGGGTTTTCTTGTGATGTAAGAAAGAAGGAACCATACAGCGCTTACAATAAAGTAGATTTCAAGGAAATCATTTATACGGAAGGTGACTGTTACGCACGATACCGGGCGAGAATTGATGAAATGTGGGAGTCGCTTTCCATCATTGAACAATTGATTGACAACATTCCCGAAGGTGTATATGCGGAAAAAACTCGAGCAGTTATAAAACTCCCAAAAGGTGAGTGGTATCAAAGAGTTGAAACGGCCAGGGGAGAGTTTGGTTTATATGTAATAAGCCAGGGAGGGAAAAGCCCCTACCGATTAAAATTCCGTTCACCAGGGCTTTCAAACCTGAATACACTAAACCACATGGCCAAGGGCTGCAAGATTGCAGATATCGTGGCTATTATGAGTACAATTGACTTGGTAATTCCAGATATCGACAGGTAGTGAAGGACACAGCACTATATGATTTTTCAATCCTAACTGGAGCAATTCACGAATCTTTAAGTTCAAGCTTATCTGAAACCGGTGTCATGATTGCAGAATTGGCTTTGGTGGGTCTGTGTTTCATTACGCTTTTCACAATTCTTGGACTACTGCTTGTTTATGTTGAACGAAAAGTCTGCGCATTTTTTCAATGTCGTTTGGGGCCAATGCGTGTAGGTTTTTGGGGAACAGCACAAACCATTGCTGATGCTGTAAAACTGTTATTCAAGGAACCGCTCATCACCAAGGATACAGATAAATTCCTTTTTAATCTCGCTCCATTTGTAATCATTATAGCATCATTTCTGGCTGTTGCGGCATTGCCTTTTGCTAAAGGTTTGCACGCCCTTGATTTCGATATTGGAATCTTGTACATCTCAGCAGTTTCTTCACTGGGAGTAATTGGAATTCTTCTGGCCGGGTGGTCGAGCAATAACAAATATTCTTTGATCGGTGCAATGCGGAGTGGAGCACAGATTGTGAGTTATGAGTTATCTGTTGGCCTTTCCTTGCTGACGATCATCGTATTGGTTGGCAGCCTTCAACTCTCAGAAATTGTAGCAAGCCAGGCAGATGGCTGGTGGATTTTTAAAGGCCACATTCCTGCGGTCATTGCATTCGTGATTTTCCTCATTGCCGGAACTGCAGAAACCAACAGAGGGCCGTTCGATATGGCTGAAGCAGAATCAGAGTTAACTGCCGGTTTTCACACCGAATATTCAGGAATGAAATTCTCGTTTTTCTTTTTAGCGGAATTTGTAAACATGTTCATCATTGCGGCAATTGGTGCTACTGTCTTCCTTGGAGGCTGGATGCCACTGCATTTTGGTGATTTTGCAGCGTTCAATGGTGTAATGGATTTCATTCCTCCAATCTTCTGGTTTTTAGGAAAAGTCTCGTTCTTGATATTTGTGATCATGTGGTTTAAGTGGACTTTTCCACGCCTCAGAATCGATCAATTACTGACCCTGGAGTGGAAGTATTTATTGCCCATCAACCTGGTAAATATTTTAGTGATGGGATTCATCGCAGTAACAGGATGGCATTTCTAGTTTGAACGAATGATCAGCTCAATAACGACATATTTGAAAGACGTGCTCTACGGAGTTAAGTCTTTATTGACTGGCATGAAGGTGACGGGTTATTATTTCACGCATCCAAAGGAAATAGTAACCCAACAGTATCCGGAAAATAAGGACACCCTGAAAATGTTCGATCGTTTCAGAGGTGAGGTGGTTTTAACACACAATGAAAATGGTGAACACAGATGCACTGGTTGTTCAGCCTGCGAAGTTGCTTGCCCAAACGGAACAATAGAAATTATTGCAGATAGAGTTGTGTTTCCTGATGGAAAAAAGAAGAAGGTGATCGACAAATTCATGTACCACTTGCAAATGTGCACCATGTGCAATTTGTGTATTCGTTCATGCCCAACCGATGCCATTGTTATGAGCCAGGATTTTGAACATGCCGTTTTTGATCGTGGTGAACTGACCAAAATCCTGAATAAACCAGGATCTAAAATTGTGGACGACTTGAAATAATGGAAGCAGGTGTATTCTACATATTGTCCGCCATCATCCTGATTTTCTCGGTAATGAGCGTTACCAGCCGTAGAATTTTACGAGCTGCCATTTATTTGCTGTTTGCTTTGGCTGCAACAGCTGGTTTATATTTAATGCTGAACTACTTTTTCCTTGCGGCTGTGCAGATCATGGTCTATATCGGAGGAATAGTAGTGCTGATTATATTCTCCGTTTTACTTACCAGTAGAATAAGTGAATTGCTTGAAAACCCTTCCAAGAAAAGGGTGATCACTTCTGCTTTAGTCTCTATTTCGGGGGCTGCTGTTTGCATCTCTGCTTTTCTGAATCACGACTTTAAAACGGTTGACTCGCCAGATGTAGAAGTACCCATGGCAGAAATAGGTACGAAACTTTTGAATTATGGAGAAGGTGGATATGTGCTGCCTTTCGAGGTGATAAGTATTCTTTTGTTGGCAGCAATGATTGCAGCAATCGTAATTGCGAAACGAGATAAACCTGAAGCCCAAAACAGCTAATTGTGATTTACGGAGTCCCCATAGAACATATCTTGATCGTAAGCACTGTGATGTTTTTCATCGGGGTTTATGGGTTTCTTACTCGCCAGAACCTACTAACCATCTTGATTTCAACAGAATTGATCCTCAACTCAGTGAACATCAACTTCGTGGTTTTTAATCGATACCTGTACCCTGAACATTTACAAGGTCATTTTTTCTCCTTGTTCATTATAGCCATCGCTGCAGCAGAAGCAGCTGTTGCAATTGCCATTTTCATTAACCTTTACCGAAACATAAATACGATTGATGTAGAACATGTTAGTGAAATGAAACATTGACACCACCTCAACCGAAATAAATAAACACGACCGAAGCAACCAATGCCTGAATTCTCCCAAGCCATATTTATTGTCCTGTTACCACTCCTGTCTTTTGTGGTGATTGGATTCTTGGGTGGTATAATGAAGCCGATCGTTTCAGGTATCATTGGCACAACTTCACTATTCGTGGGAATGATTCTTTCCTACTTCACAGCCTATCAATACTTTTTTGGTAGCGGAAAAGGAGGAGGAGCTTTTCAAAAAATCATCAGCCACAATATGGAGTGGTTGCGGTTTTCAGACACCCTGCACATAGACATGGGCATATTGCTCGATCCGATTTCTGTAATGATGTTGGTTGTGATTACCACCGTATCGGCTATGGTGCATCTTTACAGCATTGGCTACATGGAAGGCGAAAGCGGCTTCAGCAGATTTTATGCATACTTGTCTCTTTTCAGCTTCTCGATGCTAGGCCTGGTAATAGCCACAAACATTTTCCAGATGTATATTTTCTGGGAATTGGTTGGGGTTTCATCCTTTTTGTTGATCGGATATTACTACGACAAACCTTCGGCAATTGCAGCTTGCAAAAAAGCATTTATCGTTACACGCTTTGCGGACCTTGGTTTTTTGTTGGGAATTCTGTTGATTTCATACATCACCGGAACTTTTGACTTTATTGAATTAACAGACCCGAACGGCTCGGCCATGGCCCAAGGCGCTGGGGCATCATTCCTTGGATTGTCTGTAATGACCTGGGCAGTAATCATGATTTACATGGGTGGTGCGGGAAAATCAGCCATGTTCCCACTTCATGTCTGGTTGCCAGATGCCATGGAAGGACCAACACCCGTTTCGGCATTAATCCACGCAGCAACAATGGTAGTTGCAGGGGTTTACTTGGTGGCCCGACTGTTTCCGCTATTCGCTTTGAAAGCAACAACCGGTTTGGAGGTTGTCGCATTTATTGGGGCATTCTCCTCTTTGTTTGCAGCAATAATTGCCTGCACACAAGTTGATATCAAGAGGATTTTAGCCTATTCCACCATGTCGCAAATAGGCTACATGATGTTGGCTTTGGGCGTTTCTGGATATGCGGGGATGAACGGATTGGGTTTCACCGCATCCATGTTCCATTTGTTCACGCACGCCATGTTCAAGGCCTTACTGTTTCTCGGGGCAGGATCGATCATTCATGCAGTTCACAGCAACAACATGACTGATATGGGTGGTTTGAGAAAATACATGCCTGTAACGCACATCACTTTTTTGATTGCCTGTTTGGCTATTGCCGGAATTCCACCTTTCGCTGGATTTTTTAGTAAGGATGAAATTCTCGTTGCTGCTTACGAAGACAACAAAATCTACTTCGCGGTAGAATGGTTGGTGGCCGGCCTAACTGCTTTCTACATGTTCAGACTCTATTTTGGAGTGTTCTGGGGAAAGGAACAACATTATGAACACGCTCCCCACGAATCACCGAAAACCATGTTGTTTCCGCTGATTTTCCTTGCGGTTGGTTCTATGGTGACAGGATGGATTCCATTTAGCCAGTTTGTTTCATCAGACCTTCAACCTTACGCTACGCACATTCATTGGAACATTGCAATACCTTCAATTTTGGTGGCCGTTGTCGGAATTGGAGTAGCTATGGCATTTTACAAAAGTGAAAGCGAACTACCCGCAAGATTCTCTAGCGGATTAGCAGGTCTTCACAAAGCAGCTTACAACAAGTTTTATGTTGACGAGGTGTATTTGTTTGTCACCAAAAAAGTCATTTTCAATCTGATTTCGAAACCAATAGCCTGGTTCGATAGAAATGTGATTGATGCTGCAATGAATGTTGTTGCGATTGTAACAAACGTAATAGCTGGCTTGATAAGAGGAATGCAGTCAGGGCAATTGCAACATTATGCTTTTGTCTTTATCGGTGGAACAGTTGTTCTGGCCATAACTTTTTTATACATCATATCAGCTTGATGCTTTGGATATCTTAACACTACATATCATCATTCCTGTTTTGACTGTGTTGGTTTTGCTGACATGCAAAGACTTTAAGCAAGTTCGGTCAGTTTCTGCGGTAGGCATGAGCATCCAGTTGTTGTTGACAATTGCATTGGTTTTTATGTACCTGAGTGAAAGGGCAGCAGGCAATACAGCCGAAATGCTGTTTACACAGTCCTATACTTGGTTTCCAACCCTGAACATTGAATACAATATAGGTGTAGATGGAATTTCCGTGTCATTGATGCTCTTGACTTCCATCGTGATTTTTACGGGCATTTTCGCTTCATGGAATGTTCAGAACATGGCCAAGGAGTTTTTCATAGCACTGATCATTCTTTCAGCGGGAGTCTATGGTTTCTTCATTTCGCTGGATTTGTTCACCATGTTTCTCTTTTATGAGATCGCGGTGATTCCGATGTATTTGCTCATCGGAATCTGGGGAACCGGACCGAAGGAATACTCTGCAATGAAGTTGACCCTCATGCTGATGGGCGGATCGGCATTGTTGTTAGTTGGTTTGCTTGGTATTTATTTCAACTCTGCTCCCGGAGGAGGGGAATTGACTTTCAACATTTTGGAAATCGCCAAGGTGAATATGCCAGCCGCAGCACAGAATTTTTTCTTTCCGTTGACATTTATAGGTTTTGGTGTCCTGGGTGCTATGTTTCCATTTCACACCTGGTCTCCAGATGGCCATGCCTCTGCACCAACAGCAGTTTCAATGCTTCATGCTGGAGTTTTGATGAAATTAGGAGGATATGGATGTTTCAGAGTGGCCACCTTCCTGATGCCTGAGGGGGCAGCAGAATGGTCGACTTTGTTTTTAGTACTCACCTCAATCAGCGTCATTTATGGAGCATTGGGATGTGTTGTTCAAAAAGACCTGAAATACATCAACGCCTATTCCTCAGTAAGTCACTGCGGTTTGGTTTTGTTCGCCATTTTAATGCTTAACAAAACAGCCATGAACGGTGCCATCTTGCAAATGCTATCTCATGGGTTGATGTGTGCGTTGTTCTTTGCGATGATCGGTATGATTTACGGAAGAACAAAAACCCGAATGATCGACCAAATGAGTGGTTTGATCAAGGTGATGCCTTTTATATCCACGGCTTATGTGATTTGCGGACTGGCATCACTTGGCCTTCCGGGATTGAGTGGTTTCGTTGCTGAGATGACCATATTTGTTGGTGCTTTCCAGAATCCGGATATTTTTCACCGAATCATAACTGTAATTGCGGTTGCTTCAATTGTGGTGACGGCCGTTTACATTTTACGTGCTGTTGGTTCCTTCCTGATGGGTGAAGTGCGAGAAGAACATCAACATTTAACAGGAGCCGTTTGGCATGAAAAACTGGCCATGACCACTTTATTGATAGCAATTTTTGGAATGGGCATTGCTCCTTTGTGGCTTTCAAATATGGTCTTCGACAGCCTCGGGCCAATCATGGAAAAATTGGCAACAACGATTTAAGATAGAATGAACCTCGATTTGCTCATATTAATGCGACATGAATTACTGCTGGTAGCAGCCGTACTGATCATGTTGGTAGCAGATCTTAATGTAGCTGTTGGCCAAAAAGGGAAAATGGTTTCCCTTAGCATTATCCTATTCGGGGTCATTACGGTTCTTGGTTTTTTACCTGCTGAGCAAGGGGTGATTTTCGGAGGTATGTATCAAACAGACGCCTTGCGTGTTTTGATGAAAAACGTGCTGAATTTGGGTGTGCTCATCATTTTTATTCAATCTGGCACTTGGCTGAAAAACGATCCGGAAAACCAAAATAGGATTAGCGAATTCTATATCCTGATTACAGCTACGCTTATTGGAATGAATTATATGATCTCTTCAGGAGATTTCATCATGTTCTACCTGGGTATTGAATTAGCCACCATTCCATTGGCGGCATTAGTTGCTTATCAGCGCTATGAAAGCAAGTCAGCAGAAGCGGGGATCAAGATGATCCTGTCAGCAGCCTTCTCATCGGGAGTAGCACTTATGGGCATCTCCATGATTTATGCAACGTCCGGTTCCGTTTATTTCGATGAAGTAGCGGCCGTTTTCAAAGGCAATCAGCTTCAAATCCTCGGGATGTTGTTGTTCTTTGTAGGCCTTGCTTTCAAAATCTCGATTGTTCCGTTTCACCTTTGGACTGCTGATGTTTATGAAGGAGCCCCGACAAATGTGACGTCATACCTTTCAGTGATTTCAAAAGGAGCGGCTGTTTTCATTTTGATCATTCTCCTTTTCACCGTTTTTAAAACCGTGAAGGCAGATTGGTCTGTTTTGCTTTACATCACATCTGTTTTAACCATGACGTTTGGAAACCTGTTTGCGATTCGCCAGCAAAACCTGAAACGCTTTCTGGCTTTTTCATCCATTGCACAGGCCGGTTTCATATTGTTGGGAATGATAGGTGGAACCAAACTCGGCATGACTTCAGTGATCTATTTTATCCTGATTTATGCTTTCTCAAACCTCGGAGCATTTGGCGTTGTTGTAGCTATTTCAAACATGACGGGCAAAGAGACAAGGGATGATTACAACGGCCTTTATAAAACCAATCCGAAATTGAGTTTGGTAATGATGCTTTCACTTTTCTCTCTGGCAGGAATTCCACCGGTTGCTGGGTTCTTTGGAAAATTCTTCTTGTTCACAGCTGCTGCCGAAAGTGGATATTACATCCTTGTGTTGATAGCAACAATAAACGCTACAATCGCACTTTACTATTATTTGTTGGTTGTTAAAGCCATGTTCATTAACAAAAGCGATCAACCGATTGAGCATTTTCAAAGTGACGTTTTGACTAAAACGGGTTTACTCATTTGTGTATTAGGCATGTTGATGATTGGATTCGCCAGTCCAATTTTCGAATTTATTCACGATTTAAGCATTGGAGCATAGATCATGGGATTATTAAGTGGCAAAAGAGTGGTTGAAGAATTTGATGGGGTCAGATGTTCCCTTTGTGAAGCAGGCCTCACCATGGAACGGGCTAATTTTTTGAAAGGATTGTTGGAACACAACGGTTTCGAAGTGAAAATTATCCAGGACATTCCCAAGAAAATTCCCGAAGGTGAAACACCTCCGGAGCTATACAAAGTTGGGGTTACAGATCGTTCTTTTAATCCCGTAATTGCGGTTTACCAGAGACTGCTCCGAACCCAAGATGGGAGAAGGGTCACTCCAGACTTCTGGAATCAAAAAACTGACCAGACAGAGCCCAACTATTGGGATCTTGATAAGAAATAAAACATGGATAAAACCTGGCACAACGCTGAGATTGTTGAGATAATTGATGAAGCGCCAAAGATTAAACGATTCAGGATCAAGCTCCCTGATCTTGACCTTTTTAGTTTCATTCCCGGTCAATTTGTTGCTATTGAATTGCCCATTCATGAAGACCCTAAAAAACGAGTTCGATATTACTCCATCGCTTCAAACCCCGATGGCTCAAACGTTTTTGAGCTGGTCATTGTTTTGAAAGATGATGGTCTGGGTACGTCATTTCTATTCTTCAAATGCGATGTGGGTTTCAAATTTAAAGTTCAGGGGGCAAACGGAAAATTTCGACTTCCGGAAAACATTGAAAAGGATCTTTGTTTTATATGTACGGGAACAGGTTTGGCACCTTTTCGATCTATGATCCGACACATTTACAGAAACAAAATTGAGCATAAAGACATTCATCTCTTTTTCGGTACTCGTTTTGAAGAAGAAATCCTTTATCGCATGGAACTTGATCAACTGGCATCGGAACACCCAGAATTTCATTTTCATGTGTCTCTTTCCCGTGATGAGAACTTCACTGAAGTTCCGGGAAAACTTCAATCCGGCTATATCCATTCAGCATATGAAAAGGAATTTGCAGATAAACGTCCTGCCAATTTCTATCTCTGCGGTTGGTCGGGGATGATTCAGGAAGCAAAATCTCGTTTGTGGAAATTGGGTTACACTAATGCCGATTTGTTCCAGGAAGTTTATGGATAGCTCGCCAAATCCGTCTTGCTGATTATTTTTACCTCTCTTAAAACACAACTATGAAAGTCGCCCTATCTCTCAGCAGTGGTGGTTCGCGAGGAATCGCCCACATTGGCGTTATCGAAGAAATTGAAGCAGAAGGTCACGAAATAGTGGCGATTTCTGGTGCTTCGGTTGGAAGCAGCATCGCTGGATTTTATGCGGCAGGTATTCTTCCTGAATTCAAAGACTGGATCACCCAAATAGATAAATCAGATGTTTTTAAGTTGATGGATTTTGCCTTCACCACAAAAGGACTGATGAAGGGAGAGCGGCTGTTCAAAGAATTGGAAAAAACCTTTGGCGACCATCAAATTGAAGATCTAAATCTTCCCTACACTGCGGTTGCGGTTGATATTAAAAAGCGCGAAGAAGTTTGGTTAACCGATGGAAGTTTGCTCAAAGCGATCAGGGCCTCTTGTTCTACGCCAAGTGTGCTTACACCGGTGACAATTAAGAACAGGGAACTTGTAGATGGAGGGGTATTGAATCCACTTCCGGTTGAACCGCTCTTAACACAAGAATATGATTTGCTGATCACCTCAAATGTAAATGGCAATTTCGATTACAAACCCAGGCGAAAAGCCCCTAAAAAACTGGAGGAGACCGAAAACGCATACGCGTCAAAGATTGACCAATTCTGGAAACGCTGGAAGGAGTATTTGCCCAAAACCAAATCTGTTCAACAGGAAGAAAAGTTAAGCATGTTTGGTATGATCAATGCGGCTGTTGAGTTATTGGAAGATCGGGTGATTCAACTTTCCATTCAAAAGCATCAGCCCGATGTGCATATTGAAATGTCTCGCAAGTCTGCTGGGTTTTTCGATTTCTACAGAGCGGAAGAAATGATAGAATATGGGCGTGCTTGCACACGAAAAGCGCTTAAGGAGGCATCCTAATCGATTCCACTATCTTTCCTTTCCAAATTCATTTCTTTGCAAACTTATATGATGAAGATTGGACAAACTGAAATGATGAGAAACAAAGAGATTTTAAAGAAATACGGAAACCTACTCGCAAACTATTGCCTCGATTTGCAACCAGGACAAACCGTCTATGTAGCTACCCCCTATTTGGCCGAACCCCTAGTTCAATGTTTTCATGAGGCTGCCCTCAAAGCTGGGGCAAATCCGTTTTACAACATCGGTTTGCCGGGAATGGATAAGATCTACTACGATAATGCTGAAAAGCATCAACTGGAATTTTCAAATCCTTTAACCAAAGTGGTGTTCGAAGAATTTGACGCTTACATGGTAATACGAGCTCCTTTTGATGTTCGCGAAACGGCAGATGCTGATCCTGAGAAAAGGAAGATCAGGAATGCCACTGCAAAGAAAAACCGCAAAGCGTATTTTGAACGCACAGCAGATGGATCAATGAAGCGATCGTTGTGTCAATTTCCAACGGAGTCGAGTGCAGACTTAGCCGGAAAAACGCTGAAAGAATACGAGCAATTCGTTTTCAATGCATGCTACTTGTATGAAGATGATCCTACCGCAAAGTGGCTTGAAGTGCGGGCCATGCAACAAGGTTTGGTAGATTATCTTAACAAACGCAAGGAGCTCAAATACATAGGACCCGATTTAGACATAAGCTTTTCTGTAGAGGGCCGCACCTGGATAAATTCCGATGGCCGCAGCAACATGCCTTCGGGCGAAGTTTTTTCTGCGCCAATCGAAAATTCAGTGAACGGCAAAATCAAGTTTTCCGTACCTACCACTTACAATGGCAGCGATATTGATGACCTGGAATTGTCCGTAAAGGACGGAGAAGTGGTTCAATGGAATGCATCAAAAGGAAAAACAGTTTTAGACACGGTTATGGCCACACCGGGAGCCAGGCGATTTGGCGAAGTTGCCATCGGAACCAACTACAATATCCAGGAGTTTACACGTAATATTCTTTTCGATGAAAAAGTTGGTGGCACCGTGCACATGGCACTGGGCCAATCGTATTATCAGTGTGGTGGTAAGAATGACTCATCCGTGCATTGGGATCTGATAGCCAATATGACAGACGGAGGCGAAATTTATGCCGATGATGAATTGATCTACGAAAACGGAAAATTCCTCATTTCATAAATCCTGCGGATTGACCAAAGCGCTCTTTTTTGGTTCTTTTAATCCTGTTCACAACGGGCATATCCAAATTGCCCAATCTGCACTTTCTGCTGCACAAATCGATGAGGTGGTCCTGATCGTTTCTCCTCAAAATCCCTTTAAATCAAAAGCCGAACTCGCCCCGGAAGAACATCGTTTAAAAATGGCGGAGCTATCCACCCAGGATTTACCCAACATTTCTGTATCAGACATTGAGTTTCGTTTACCAAAGCCCTCTTTCACCATCAACACCATTAACCAACTAACCAAAAAATATCCTGATGATTGGTTCTACATTCTGATGGGGAGCGACAACCTGAATAACTTTTCTTCATGGAAAGACTATCAGCAAATTTTAGATCACTGCCGCTTGTTGCTGTACAAACGAGACACTGAAGAGATTCCTATCAAAACCAAATCTGCCTACCAACTTACCGTTTTGTATGCCCCAATTCTTCCATTCTCATCAACCAAGGTTAGAAAGGCAATAAAACAAGGCGATGACATTTCTGAAATGGTTCCATCAAGTGTTGAGCGCTATATTAAACAACACTTTTTATACACCTGAATTTGAATTTCACATTTAGAAAAACTGCTATTTATATTTCACTCATTTTCACCGGTTCCAGACATCTCGTTTTCCAATGCAAAATGTGCATAGCTGTGCAAAAGATTCAAACAAAAACTTTTGGTTAAGTGCCGAAATTTTTCCTCTGGCCAAATGAAAATTTTCTTCAAAAAGGTCTAATGTTAAATCAATCGGAACATCGAGAAAACCATTTTTCAAACGTGCGTTATCAACAGTGCTATTTTCCATTTAATAATTGAAAAGAGTTTTTTA
>PVBE011329980.1_pt1 | contig 43795 bp, 37 predicted proteins | sample 1631181 | NCBI WGS metagenome assembly PVBE01 (sample SAMN08397723, study PRJNA350692) | Marine metagenome, whole genome shotgun sequencing project. | isolation source: water | place: Pacific Ocean | collected 2012-04
CGTTCAGCGAACGAATCTGGATTTCCTCACCGTCACCGACACGAACCTCGCCGAGGCTTCCATCACCCAGATGGCCGGCAACCGTGCCGACCTCTTCCTGAGCTGGCGCAGCCGTCGTAGCCGGCGCAGCAGTCGTAGCCGGCGCAGCAGTCGTAGCCGGCGCAGCAGTCGCAGCCGGCGCAGCAGTCGTCGCCGAAGCCGAACTACTACCAGACGAAGCACTGTCCGCGCTATCAGACCCACAGGCACCGGCGATCATGGTGAACGCCATTCCCAGGGCAATCAGAACACGTCGATTTCGACGCATGGTCCCCTCCAAGTGTGTTTGCGAATTCAGTGTCTCGGATGTCGAAAAGGGCGAACACACCCGTCGGGAGACGGAGGTGACGCCGGTCACTGCGTTAACGGTACGGTACGGTACTGTATTCTCCTCGCACCGACAAGGTCCAGACCCAGATTTTGAGAGGAGTATTCCCAGTGGGAGATTCTCCGGCGAAATGTGGGTCTGTCCTGGCCGGCGGAATCGAACACGGTGGCCGCAACCAGTGGTAACGGTAGGCCAAGGGATCGAATGGACGCAATGCTGAGGACGGATTCGAAAGTGACGATCTGATGACAAGCGTGGAGGATGGAGGCGTATCTGCGGATAGCCCGGGTCCCGAATCCCTCGACGACCCGGCTGGTGCGTCGATTCTGGATGCGGCGATGCGCCTGCTCGCCGAGGGAGGTCTGGCCGCCTTCACCACCGACCGGTTGGCCTCTACAGCCCGGGTGTCTAAGAGCTCCATCTATCGACGTTGGCCGGACAAGAAGTCCATCTTCCTGGCCCTTATGAAGCAGTGGGGCCGGCGTGCCGAAGTCGACGATATGGGCGACCTCCGCTCCGAGATAGCCCAGTGGTACGCGGATCGGCAGCGGACCTACAACAGTCCCGGGTTCCGGCAGGTATCGGCCAGCCTTGTGGAGCTGGCGGCCCATGACAGCGAGATCGATGAAGTCCTGAACACCTACCGCCGGTCCAGTTGGAACACGGTGCGTGAGATTCTGAAGCGGGCTATCGACCGGGGCGAGATTGCCGCCGGCGGGGGTCTCGAGCGAATGGAGCAGTTCTTCCTTGGCCCGCTCTACTTCCGGGCGGTTCTCGAGGGCCAGGAGATTGACGATGCGACCGTGGTCGACTTCCAGCGTCTCGCCCTAGCTGCCGTCGGCCTGGGCCCCGAGCAGCAACCAGGTGTCTGTGTCATGGATCGTGCGGGTGCGGGTGCGAACGCTGAGCAGCGCAACCCGTGAGCATCACGGTGTATCCGGCGCGACGGATCCACACCATGGATCCGTCGCTGCCCGAGGCCACAGCACTGGCTGTCCGGGGCGACCGGATAGTCGAGGTGGGGACGATGGAGTCGCTCCGTCCGTGGTTGGACGCCCACGAGCACGTGATCGACAATCAGTTCACCGATTCGATTCTGGTGCCCGGGCTGATTGACCCGCACGTGCATCCGCCGCTGATGGCCCTGCTCTTGGCCACCGAGTGGATCACCCCGGAGTCGTGGGACTTCCGAGGGCGCGACGTGCCGGCCACTCTGGGTCGCGATGCCTACTTAGACCGGCTGGCCGAGTTGGAGGCCCGCTACTCGTCTGACCAGCCGTTCATCACCTACGGATGGCATCGTCAGTTCCACGGTGAGTTGAACCGGGCCGATCTGGATGCCGTGTCGGCCATCCGCCCCATCGTGGTGTGGGGCCGTTCGTTCCACGAGGTGTGGTGTAACGGGCCGGCACTGGAGCTGGTGGATGCCGCGGAGGGCGCGGCCTGGGACCCGAACATCGACCTGGAGACCGGGCGCATGTGGGAGTCCGGCATGGCGTGGGCGCTGCGGACGCTGCGTGAAGTGCTGATCGGCGAGGGACGGTATGAGGCAATGATGGAGGAGGTGGGCCAATTGGTCCACCGGGGCGGGGTGACGACCATTGCCGACGTCGGTTTCGGAGGGATGGCCCTGCCGGAGCGTGAACTGGAGGTCCTGGCCCGTGTGCACGAGGGCGACCACGTGCCGTTCCGGCAGTACCTGATTCCCCAGGTGGCCGCCTTCAATAGGGAGTACGGCGCCGAGGCGGCCGATCGCATGGCCGAGATGCGGGCCCGGGGAACCGAACGGATCCGCTTTCTGGACGCCACCAAGTTCTTCGCCGATGGGGCGTTTATCGCCCAACTCATGCAGTTGGGTGAGCCCGGCTACATCGACGGACACGAGGGGGCGTGGATGGCCGAACCGGATCGCATCGTGCAGCACATCCGATCCTTCTGGAACGCTGGGTCACAGGTGAACATCCACGTCAACGGTGACCGGGGGATGGACGCCACGCTGGACGCGATAGCCGAGTTGCTGGCAGAGGCGCCTCGCTTCGACCATCGGACGGTGTTGCATCACGTTGGCGTATCGACCCAGGCACAGATGCGGCGGGCTGCGGCGCTGGGATGCGCCATTCAGGCCAACGGCTACTACCTGCGGTTCTTCGGCGACCAGTTCGCGGCTGAGGGACTGGGTACCGAGCGGGCCTCGCAGATGACCCGCGTGGGTTCGGCTCGCCGCTACGGCATGAGCGTGTCTCTGCATTCAGACCTGCCGATGGGGCCGCTGGAGCCCCTGTTGGCCGCGTCAGTCATGGCTACCCGGAGGTCGGCGTCCGGTGTGGAGTTCTGTCCGGAGGAGCGCCTCAGCCCCTACGACGCCATGGCCGCGGTGACTATCGAGGCGGCGTGGCAACTGTTCCTAGATGGAGAGATCGGTTCGCTGGTCTCGGGGAAGTTGGCTGACGTGACGGTGTTGGCTGAGGATCCCTTCGAGTTGGATCCGCTGGCGTGGCCCGACATCGGCATCAAGGCCACCATGCTGTCCGGGCGGGTCTACCCGCTGCCCCGCTGATCTGATGCCCGAGCGACATCTCGTGACCTCGGTGGTCCGGTGATTGGTGCATCAGACGTGACGATGGCGTCCTCGGATCCGTCTGTGCCTGGTGGCCCCGGTCCCCGGGTTCCGATGGTCGTGTTGGGGGGGTGGCTGGGAGCCGGCAAGACGACGCTCGTGAACCGGTTACTACGGGCTACCAATGGCGAACGCATTGCTGTGGTGGTCAACGACATAGGCGAAGTGAATCTGGACGTCGGACTGATCGCAGCCCGTGACGGTGACACCGTGGAACTCGCGAACGGTTGCATCTGCTGCTCGATCGGCGACTCGCTGGCCGTGACCTTGCGGGATCTGGTTCTGGCTGGTCAGTCGTCGAACCGGCAACTGGACCGCCTGGTCGTCGAGGCTAGCGGTGTGGCCGAACCGGATCGGGTGGCCGCCTACGGAGATCGCCGGAGGATCCGGCCTGATGGGATCGTGGTAGCCGTGGACGCCACCGACGTGGTGATCCGAGCCGCTGATCCGGCATGTGGCCCGCTGGTGCTACGCCAGATTCGGGCAGCCGACCTGCTCGTGGTGACGAAGGCCGACCTGGTCCCCGACGGGGGGCTCGGCGCCGTGGCCTGGTGCACCGAACTCGCACCGGACGTGCCCATCGTGATCGCCGATTCGCCGGAAGGGGCGAACCCGGACGGCGCGGACCGCTGGGTCCAATCGGTCTTGGGAAGCCCAGCCCTAGGCGCATCGTCCGTCGGGAGCACCGATAGCACCGGGGAGGACGGCAACCATGGGGATGGCGATTCTTTGGCGGTCGGTCCGGCGTTGGACCTGCCGGTGGAGACCGCCATGTGGCGGGCATCCGGCCCGGTGGACGTTGACCGTCTGGCTGCTTCGCTGGCTTCCCTGGTCAATCAGTTGGGCCCGGCACTGCTGCGGGCCAAGGCGGTGGTCGAGGCCCTGGACGGGACCACGACAGCCATCCATCTGGCGGCAGGCAGGGTGACGATCGAACCGGTTATGGCGTCGGTGCCAGAATCAGCGGCGGGTGTGCTGGTGGCCATCACCACCCCCGGAGTGCTCACCTCCCTCGATCTCACAGCGGTGCTCGATGCCGGGCTGGCCACCAGAGCTGAAGGAGCCGATCAATCCTTCCAGGAGAACAGGACCACACCATGCTGACTCCGCAACTCGTTGTGACATTGATATGTCCCGAGACCGGACGGCCACAACCGACCGCGTTGGATGTCCTGCCCGAACCGGTGACAGCTTCCGAGGCCGGACTGATGGCCGGTTCGCCAGTGCCCGAGGACAAGCGAGTCCATCACGGGAACTGGACGGCGTGGCCCAACACCCGCTGGTCGTTCACCCACATGGACGAGCTACGGGCATCGGCCCGGATCGCTGCCGGTGGCCCGGCCGGAGACCTGCTGCCGGATGCACACACCTCCAGTGGTCAGGAAGGCGCTGAGAACGAAGCTGACGATGAAGTAGGCCTTGTCGACCTCGATGAGTTGACCATGGATGACGGCGACGGCGACAACTGGACGCTCGACGAGATGCTCCACCAAACGTGCACCAACGGGTTCTTGGTGCTGCACCGGGGCCGAGTGGTGGCCGAGCGGTACTTCAACGGTATGGATCGTTCGACCCGCCACATCATGTTTTCGATGACCAAGACGGTGACCGGAGTGCTGGCTATGGCGGCCGTCGAGTCGGGTGCCATGGCAATGGACGACTTGCTGACCGTGCACGTGCCCGAGTTGGCCGACACGGCCTACGCGCCGGTGACCGTGCAACAGGCGTTGGACATGACCGACGGGATCCGGTTCGTCGAGGACTACAGCGACAACAAGTCGGACATCATGCGGTACGCGGTGGCCATGGCATTCACGCCGGTGCCTGGCAACTGGGACGGTCCGTGCGGGATCCACGAGGCGATCATGGGGTTCACCGAGCGGGACCAACTGCCAGGGGAGTCGTTCCTCTACAAGTCGGTGACCACCGACGTGCTGTCGTGGGTAACAGCCCGAGCCACCGGTCGACGGTGGGTGGACGGCGTATCCGAGGAGATCTGGAAGCCGATGGGGGCCGAGGGGGATGCCTCGGTGGTCCTCGATGGCCGTGGGGTCGCCGTCACGTCGGGCGGCATGTCGTGCACTCTGCGCGATCTAGCGCGGTTCGGCCGGATGCTTGCCCGGTCGGGCCGGGTGGGAGAGGGCGTCGACGAGCGCCAGGCGATCCCGGCGGCGGTGGCCAACGACATAGCGGCCGGCGGCACGCCGTATCCGGGGAGCGGAGGCGGATACCCAACCCGCGAGGGTTGGACCTTCCATCGGCACTGTTGGAACCTCCAGCAGCCCATGGGCGCGTTCATGCCTATGGGTGTCCACGGACAGCGAGTGTTTTGCCACCCCGAGAAGGACCTGGTGGTGGCCAAGTTCAGTGCCCACCCGGTGACCGGCAACGTCTACACCGACGTCTCCCATGAGTCGCTCTACCGGGCCATCCTCGACCGTTGCTAGGGAGCCCGACTGGCTAGCAGTTCGTCCTCGTGGGCCACCTTTCGTGGACCAGGTGGCGGGTAGAACAGTGCAGTACGAGGTCATCGGCCGTCAGGTTGTCGGCGGCGAAATCGGCGAGGCGTGTACGTGCGGAACGGATAAACGCCCGAGCGGTTGAATCGCGGTGGGGCTGGAGGTGAAGAGGGTGGCCGTCGCATCCATGGACCCATCACGACGGCGGAGTGTGACAGGGCTTCTAGGAGTGAGGGGCTTCTCGTCAGGCCCGGTACTCAACCACGCCACCGACCACGGTGGCCTGCACCGAGATGTCCCTGATGGACATCGGATCGACCTCGAACGGGTCGGCGTCTAGCACCACCAGGTCGGCCAACTTTCCCACCTCGAGGGTCCCCTTGTCGTACTCCTCCATGTTCACGAAGGCCGCGGCCGACGTGTACCCGGCCACCGCATCGGTGACCCGGGCCCGTTGATCGGGGCCGAGCAACTCGCCATCTCGAGTGACCCGGTTCACGGCCGTCCAGATGGTGAATAGCGGGTCGAGCGGTGTGACCGGCATGTCACAGTGCAGGGCGTGCACGATGCCGTGGGCTGTGAAGCTGGCCAGCGGATCGATGCGGGACCCCCGCTCCGGACCAAGGAACCGGTCACGATGACGGTCACCCCAGTACCAGATGTGGTTGGCGAACACGGAAGCCAGTACTCCGAGACGGGCCATGCGTTCCAGTTGGTCTTCGCGAGCCGTCTGGCAGTGCTCGATCCGGTGGCGGTGGTCGTTTCGGGGATGGGCGTCGAGTGCCGCCTCGATGGCATCCAATGTGTTGTCGATCGCCGCGTCGCCATTGGCGTGGACGGCTACCTGCCAACCCTTGGCATGGGCGTCGGTGACCAGTTCGATGAGCTCGGCGGCCGGGATGACCTCGTAGCCGTTCACGTCGGGCCGGTCGTGGTATCCCTTGCAGAGGCACGCGGTGTACCCCTGAATCGAACCGTCGGAGATGAACTTCATGGCGCCAATGGACAGCCGCTCATCGCCGATGCCGGTGCGGAACGGTAGGTCGCCGGCGGTCCCCCAGATGGGAAACACCCGGGTTCTGACTCGGATCGAGCCGTCCTCGATGCCCTGCTGGTAGGCGGCATACATGTCCGGGGATCCGACCGCAGCATCGGTCATGGTTGTGGTTCCGACCGACAGGCAGTGGTCGGAGATGGCTCGGGCACCGGCGGCCATGTCGGACAAGGTGCCCTGGGGGAAGGTCGCCGCGACGGCGAATCCGGCCGTTTCCTCCATGCAGCCGTTGGGCCGACCTGATGCCTCCCGCTGGAAGACGCCGCCCACCGGATCCTTGACGTCGTCGGTGATGCCGGCCATCTCGAGGGTGCGGTCGTTGGCGTACGAGAGGTGTCCCGAGATGTGCCTGATGAGGATGGGGTGGTCGGTGCTGGCCCGGTTCAGGTCGTCACGCGAGAGGTGTCGGTCGTCGACCATGAGCGAGTCGTCGTATCCCCAGGCCTGGATGGCCTCACCGGACGGAGTGATTGCGGCCCGTTCGGCGAGGGCGGCCACCACGTCATCAATGTTCCGGCAGTCCGGATAGCCGATCTGAGGAGCGGTCATCGTCACCCCGGCGGCAATGGGGTGCATGTGCGTCTCGATGAACCCGGGCAGCACAGTGGCTCCGTCGAGGTCGACTACCTCGGTTTTCGGTCCTATTAGCGGTTCGGCGTCGGCACGGCTGCCTACGGCGATGATGCGACCCCGCCAAGAGGCCAGTGCCTGGGCAGGCGATCCATCAGGCGATGTCGAATCGAGGGTGTGGAAGGTGGCGTTAATGAACAGGCGGTCGGCGATGGGCATGGTTGATACCTACTTCTGCTTCTTAGCCTGGAGGCGCTCCATGTAGGACTCGCGTGACGCGCGGCCCTCAGGGTCGCGTAGTGCGGCGGTAAGACCGTCGGCATCGGACCACGAACGGCCGGTGCCCACCATTTGGTCGGTGACCGCGTTGACGTGCCGCTTGGTAGCCAACACGGCGCCGCGGGGTCGACTGGCCACAGCCTCGGCAAGTTCTTCGACTGCCGCGTCGAGTTCGTCGGCGGGCACGACCCGGTTCAGGAACCCAGCGGCCATGGCTTCTGCGGCGCTGAAGGGACGGCATGTCATAACCAGTTCCTTGGTGAGGGCCGGGCCGATCTCGCGTACCAGGCGGGGAATGCCGCCCCAGGCCAACGGGATGCCCAGGTCGACCTCGGGGATGGAGAACGACACGTCGGCTGTGGCGATACGCAGATCGCATGCCGCGCCGATGACGAGACCCCCGCCCACCACGTGGCCGTGCATGGCGGCGATAAGTACCGGTGAGGTTCGCTCCAGGGCGTCGGCCATGAGGCGCCCGGTGTCGGATGGAACTCGTCCTCCGGCCGGTGACGGTCCGTCGTCGCCGAACACCGTGAGGTCGAATCCCGCGCTGAACGCTCGACCCTCGCCGCGCACCACCACTACCCGCAGGTCGGACTGGTGGTCGAACCACGCCGCGGCGTCGGCCACTTCGGCCATCAGTTCGTTGGAGAGCGCGTTGAGCCGGTCGGGCCGGTTCAACGTGAGGGTGCCCCGTCGGCCGTCGCAGGTGACGGCGATGGTGCGGAAGTCGGGTGGGGAAGTGGTGTCGGCCATGGACCGATCCTGCCTGAGGATCCGGATGTTGCCCTAGTCGGCTGAGGGTTCGGCGGCTTCCGGTCTGTGCTCGGTTGGCGCCAGCTCGACGTGGACCGACAGGGTGTCGCCTTCAGACAGGTGGATGTCGGTGGCCCGGGCGGCCGCGGCGACGTCTCCAAGGGCGGGACGCAGCAAGGCGAGTCGTTCCGGTGTGTCGGTCAGCGTGCAGGCGATGACCGGGGTGGCCAGCGAGCGTTTCTCGGTCGTCTTGTGGCGGCGGATCTCGACCAACGCGGCAGCGGCCACTTCGGCAATCGCTGGGTCCACGGGATTGTTGTCGGCACCGTCGCCGGTGCCCTCGGCGGCGGCCCGCAGTTCATCGGCCGACGGCCAAGACTGGCGGTGGATGGAACCGCCCTGCCACCACGACCAGACCTCCTCGGTCACGAAGGGGAGGAACGGGGCGAACAGGCGAAGCAGTGTCGACAGGGCGAGACGTAGGGCATGGCGGGCCGATTCAGCGCCTGCTTCGTCGCCCTCGTAGGCCCGGTTCTTGACCAACTCGACGTGGTCGTCGGTGAATGTCCAGAACCACGTTTCGGTGCGCTCGAGTGCCCGGGCGTAGTCGAACCCGTCGAAGGCTCGGGTGGCCTCGTCGACCAAGTCGGCCAGTCGCAGGAGCATGGCCCGGTCGAGGGGATGGGTGATGGCTGCCGGGTCGATGGCCAGCGGCGTGTCGCCATCGGCACCGAAGCCCAGCGCGAACCGGCTGGCGTTGAGCACCTTGATGGCCAGCCGTCGACCGATCTTCATCTGGTCGTCGTCGAAGGCCGTGTCGGTACCGGGTCGGCCCTTGGCGGCCCAGTAGCGAACGGCGTCCGACCCGTGCTGGTCGAGCAGGTCAACCGGGGTCACGACGTTTCCCTTGGACTTGGACATCTTCTTGCGGTCCGGGTCGAGAATCCATCCCGACAAGGCGCAGTGGCCCCACGGGGCGGTGTCGGCCTCGAAGTGGGATCGCACGGCCGTCGAGAACAGCCACGTCCGGATTATGTCATGGGCCTGGGGGCGGAGGTCCATGGGGTAGGTGCGGGCGTAGAGGTCGTCGTCCTCTTCCCAGCCGCAGGCGATCTGGGGGGTCAGCGATGAGGTGGCCCATGTGTCCATCACGTCGCTGTCGCCGATGAAGCCATTGGGTTGGCCGCGCTGGGATTCGTCGTAGCCGGGGGCGGCGTCCGATGAGGGATCAATGGGGAGGTCGGCTTCGTCAGGGGTGATGGGGGTGTCGTGGACGGGCTCGCCGTCGGCGTCCAGTTGGTACCAGAGCGGCAGGGGCACGCCGAAGAAGCGTTGGCGGCTGACCAGCCAGTCGCCGTTCAGGCCGTCGATCCAGTTTGTGTAGCGGGTCTGCATGTAGGCGGGGTGCCACTGCATCTGGTCGCCCCGGGCCACGAGCTCGGCCCGCAGGTCGACGTCGCGGCCGCCGTTGCGGATGTACCACTGGCGGCTGGTGACGATCTCGAGCGGCTTGTCGCCCTTCTCGAAGAACTTGACCGGGTGGGTGATGGGTTCGGGCTCGCCGATCAGATCGCCGGCCTCACGGAGGAGTTCGACCATCTCGGCCTGAGCGGAGAAGACCGTCTTGCCGGCCAGGCGGGCGTAGGCGGCCAGTCCGGCGTCGGTCTCGATGCCCGGCGGCGGTTCGGGGTTCACCCGGCCGGCACGGTTGATGATGGCCCGGACGTCAAGGTCGAGCTCGCGCCACCAGGTGACGTCGGTGGTGTCGCCGAACGTACAGATCATGGCGATGCCGGTGCCCTTGTCGGGGTCGGCCAGCTCATGGGCCATGATCGGCACCTCGACGCCGAACACCGGCGTGGTGGCTGTGGTGTCGAACAGCGGCTGGTAGCGCTCGTCGTCGGGGTGGGCCACCAGGGCCACGCAGGCGGCCAACAGCTCGGGGCGGGTGGTGGCGATGTGGAGGTCCCCACTGCCGTCGTGGTTGGTGGTGCCGGTTGGCAGGTGGAAGGCGAGCCGGTGGTAGGCGCCGGGACGTTCGCGGTCCTCGAGTTCAGCCTGGGCGACCGCGGTGCGGTGGGTGACGTCCCAAAGCGACGGTGCCTCGATCTGGTACGCCTCGCCGCGAGCCAGATTGCGTAGGAAGGCCCGTTGGGAGACCCGTTGGCAGCGTTCGTCGATGGTGGCGTAGTGCTGGGTCCAGTCGACGGACAGGCCGAGACGGCGAAACAGGGCCTCGAAGGCCTGCTCGTCTTCGGCGGTGAGGACGTGGCAGAGCTCGATGAAGTTGCGGCGACTGATGTCGATGTCGCCGCGCTTCTTGATGGCCTTGGGGTCGCCGGCATCGTCGGGGGCGGCGAAGTTGGGGTCGTACGGCAGCGCGGGTTCGCAACGGACTCCGAAGTAGTTCTGGACCCGACGCTCGGTCGGCAGGCCGTTGTCATCCCATCCCATCGGGTAGAAAACCTCGCGGCCGGCCATCCGTTGGTAGCGGGCAATGGTGTCGGTGTGCGTATAGGAGAAGACGTGTCCGACGTGGAGTGATCCGCTGACCGTGGGTGGCGGCGTGTCGATGGAGAAGACGTCGGCGCGGACCTTCGTGCGGTCTAAGTGATAGGTACCCCGCTCTTCCCAGATGGCGTCCCATAGGTCCTCGAGGCCCTCGAGTCCGGGGCGGTCGGGGATGGTGGGGGCGGGCGCGTCGGCCGAGGAGTCGGGGTGGCTCATGACGGCCTGAGGCTACTGGCGAGAGTTCGGGCCGCCGCTAGCGTGCCCGCCGTGAAGCGTCACGATGATGGCCATTCTCCGGGCAGCGGGTCGCGCCCGAAGGCTCCTCGGGGATTCGGTGTGGTGTGGGCCACGGTGGCCATGGACATGGTCGGATTCGGCATCCTGCTGCCGGTTCTACCGTTGTACGCCGAGGATTTCGGCGCGTCACCGGCCACCGCTGCGGCGTTGGTGGCCGTGTTCTCGGCAGCCCAGATGGTGGCCGCTCCGCTCTGGGGTCGATTGTCAGACCGGATCGGCAGGCGGACCGTGCTGGTGGCTGCGCTGGTCGGGTCCTGTCTGGGGAGCTTGGTGACCGGGCTAGCCGGGGCGTTGTGGGTGTTGTTCGCCGGCCGGATCTTGGACGGATTCTCGGGATCGTCGTACGCGGTAGGCCAGGCGGCGGTGGCCGATTTGGCCGAACCTGAAGACCGCCCGAGGCTGCTGGGACTGCTCGCTGCGGCGTTCGGTGTGGGGTTCGTGGCCGGGCCGCTTATCGGATCAATTGCCGCACTGGGCAGTCGGGAGCTCCCGTTCTTCGTGGCGGCTGCCTTGGCTGGAGCCAATGCGATGATGGCGTTGGTGCGCCTTCCCGGCGGTCGACCGGTTGCTTCCGGTACGTCGTCACCGGCGCTGACTGCCAATCGGATAGCCCTCTGGGGGTCAGCCGGGCTGGCGGTTCGTCGCCTCGCTCTGTTGTCGCTGGTCTCGATGATCGGGTTCGCAGGGTTCGAGGCGACGTTCGCCCTGCTGGTGGAACGACGCTTCGAAGCGGTTGGTGATCCGACGGTGTATGGGTTGTTTGCGACGATCGGCGTGCTGATGGTCCTGGTCCAGACCCGTGTGGTTGGACCAGTCAACGCCCGGATGGGGAGCCGTCCGGCGCTGCGTGCCGCGTTGGTGTCGGTGGCCACCGGAATGGCGGTGCTCTCGTTCGGCGGTGGGTGGGCCGGGCTGGCCGTGGCTCTCGTGCTGCTGGTGGTGGGCCAAGGGGTCTTCGGCCCGACGCTGTCCAACGCCACGGTCGAGACGGTGGGTAATGGTGCTCGCGGGACGGCCCTAGGCCTGCAACAGGGGGCGGGGGCGCTGGGTCGAATCATCGGCCCGCTGCTGGCTGGGGTGCTGATGGATCAGATAGGGGTGGGGGCGCCGTACCTGGTGGCCGCCGCACTGGCCATGGTGTCCATCGCCCTCGTTCCCGTATCTCAGGTGCCGGTTGCCGAAGATCAGGTTTGAGGTCTGTACTGGCGCTACAAGTTACCAATGGGTAACCTGCTGGCGTCCGCCCGCTAGCCATCCGGCCGTGGAGCCACTGACATCGGGAGCAACACCTTGAACGAGTTCAGCCTCACCCTGACTGACGAGCAGGAGCAGTTGCGCGACTGGATCCACCAGTTCTGCGTGGACGTGGTCCGACCGAACGCCGAGGAGTGGGACGAGCGCGAAGAGTTCCCGTGGCCCATCGTGCAGGAGGCGGCGAAGATCGGCCTGTACGGCTGGGACTTCCTGGCCCAGGGAATGATCGGCGACAAGACCGGCCTGACCATGCCGGTGGCCATCGAGGAACTCTTCTGGGGTGATGCCGGTATCGGCATGGCCATCATGGGTTCCGGCTTGGCCGCTGCGGGAATTGCCGCATCGGGCACGCAGGAACAGGTCATGGAATGGGTACCGCAGTGCTACGGAACCCCGGATGATGTGCGTCTCGGGGCGTTTTGCGCCAGCGAGCCGGATGCCGGATCAGACGTCGGCGGCTACCGCAGTCGGGCCGTCTACGACGAGGGGACCGATGAGTGGGTGCTGAACGGCACCAAGGCGTGGATCACCAATGGCGGGATCGCCGACATCCACGTGGTGGTCGGCGTGGTCGACTCGGAGCTCGGATCGAAGGGGCACGCCTCGTTCATCGTGCCGCCCGGGACGGCGGGCCTCAGTCAGGGCCAGAAGTACAAGAAGCACGGGATCAAGGCCAGTCACACCGCCGAGGTGGTGCTCGACGACGTGCGGGTGCCTGGCCGGTGCCTGTTGGGTGGCAAGGAGAAGCTCGACGAGCGCCTGGCTCGGGTGCGTCGTGGCGAGAAGGGCAACGCCCAGGCAGCCATGCAGACATTTGAGGCGACCCGTCCGGCGGTGGGTGCTCAGGCGCTCGGTGTCGCCCGGGCTGCTTACGAGTACTCGCTGGAATACGCCAAGGAGCGCCACGCGTTCGGTCGGCCGATCATCGCGAACCAGGGGATCGCCTTCATGCTGGCTGACATGGCCACCGAGATTGATGCCAGCCGGCTGCTGGTGTGGCGGGCCGCGTGGTTGGGCAAAAACGGTTCGTTCAAGAACGCTGAAGGTTCGATGGCGAAGTTGAAGGCGGCCCGGACGGCGACGTGGGTGACCGAGCGGGCTATCCAGATCCTCGGCGGGTACGGCTACACCCGGGAGTACCCGGTGGAGCGGTGGCATCGGGATGCGAAGATTCATGACATCTTCGAGGGCACGGAGCAGATCCAACAGCTGGTGATCAGCCGGGCCATCTCCGGCATGCGCATCGAGTAGCTGTCGGTATCGGGATGCCGGTACCGGTAGATCCGCCGGGTGGAACACCATGGCGCGGGCCAGCCTCAGGCTGATTTAGACCAGCCCAGCGGGAAGCGGTCATCGTCGGCGGGGTACTCGCCGGGGACGGAGGTGGTGTCGGCCTGGGTGACCGTCGGATCGCACCCCGGGTGCGGGTGCCAGACGGCGTCGTCGCCTAGCCACCGGGTGGACAACGCGACCCGCCGACCGGCTCCGGCGTTACCGGGTGAACCGTGGACGATCCACGATGAGAACACGATGGCGTCACCCGGCTCCACGTCGAAGCCCACGATGTCGTATCCGTCCCGGTCGGACTCGATGTCGGGCATTGGCTCGCCGTCGAAGTCGCCGGTCCAGCCGGCGGTCCCGTCAAACGACTCGGGGGCGAAGTACTTCTCCCAGCGGTGCGAACCCCGAACGAACTCCAGTGAACTCTCCGCGACAGTGGACGCCGAACAGGCCACCCACACCGAGCAGATCGACTGACCGAGGAACGGCCAGTATGGGATGTCCTGGTGCCATGGGGTGGGCGACTCGGTCCTCGGTTCCTTGACCAGCAGATGGTCGAAGTAGAGGCGAGCCGATGACGACCCCATGCAGGTAGCGGCCAACTCGGCTACCCCCGACTCGAAGGCAAATCGATTCACCACCGGTTCGTCACGCCACAGGTAGCGCGACGTGAAAAGCCGACCGGGGACCGGGTCGTCGGCCGTGTCGGTCACCCACGGACCGGGATGTGCCAGCTCGCGGTCGGCCAGGGCGAGGACCTCGTCGATCAGGTCGGTGTCCACGGCACCCGGCACGTGGACCACCCCATCGGCGGCGAAGGCCTCGACCTGGGCTGTGGTGAACCTGTCGGCTCCGTGGGTGGTCATGGCCGCACCGTACGACAGGTGCCGGGTCGGTGGCCCTTACCGGTCCCCACCCCGGACCAATAGCCTTGGGTTATGACCGATGCCGTGTATCCAACCGAACCCACCCTCGAGGCCGCTGCCTGGTGGACCCGCGGCAAGGCCGCCATTATTGATGCACTGATCTTCTTCGCAGCCTTGATCGCTCCGATGGTCCTGACCACCATCGGATTCGTCGTGGCGTGGGATGAAAACCGGGACGACTTTGACTTCACTGCGGCCTCGGTGCTCATGGTCATCCTCGGCCTGGGATTGGCGGCTGCCGTGGTCGTTTGGGGTGGTTGGCTGTTCGGCTACCGGCAGGGCATTACTGGGCTCACGCCGGGCAAGCGTCGTCTGCGGATCCACCTCGTTGACGCCGACACCGACAAGGTGCCCGGCGGGGCCAAGGGAGTGGGGCGCTGGCTGGTGCCCCTCCTCATCGGTTTCGTCCAGGGCTTCGGCACCGTGATCCAGCTCATCGACATCCTGTGGCCGCTGTGGGACTCGAAAAATCAACGCCTCATCGACAAGGTGCTCAAGACCAGAGTGGTGGTCGGGCAGCCGTCCGACGGGACCGACGACGGGCCAGCGCCTCCGGTCAGCCCCATCAGCTGACGCAGTCGCCCGCTGGGAGGCGGGCAGGAGGAGAGTCCTAACCTCCGGCCATGCCACGACTGCGGAGGGTCCGACGGGCCGATCTCCATCCGGGCGCCCAGCCTGTGTTCCAGATGCTCTTCGGCGACCGCGACCCGATCGACGAGCCCGGGACGCCGACCGGTACTCCCGGAGACTGGTGGTCCACCTTCGCCCTTGTGCCAGACGTGTTTGACCACGCCCTGGAGGGCATCGCCCTGTATCGGAGCCCTGAGCGCCTCCTCGACCCGAAGCTACGTGAGCTTGGTCAGACACGGGTCGGATGGTGCGTGGGCAGCCGGTTCGTCTATTCACAGCACCGCAAGGCGTGCCGCACCGTTGGCCTGACCGACGAGCAGATTGACGCCATCGAGGCGTGGGAGACCGCCGAATGCTTCGACGGTGCCGAACGGGCCGTCTTGGCCTATACCGATGCCCTGTCGATCCAGCACGGGCGGGTACCGGACGGCGTGTTCGACGCTCTTCAGGCCCATCTCACCGACGAGGAGATCCTTGAGCTGACCTACATCGTGGGGACGTACGCCATGCACGGGGCCATGAGCCGGGCGTTGCGCCTCGAGTACGACAATGACCCGCCGGTGCTCGTCGAGGAGCCCGGTGACGAGGAGAGTCTCAGCGACGAGCACACCCGTCGGGAGTTTCGACGGGCTCTGCGGCTCGTCGGCGAGGAACCCGGCGACGGCTGAGCCACCGGTTCTCGCCCCCCGTCGGTGGAGCGTTTACCCCGAACTCAACCGTTCACCGAGAACGACGAGTTCGGGTTGATTTCCCGGTTTCGTCGGTAAAAGCCCATGTCCATCTCGAGTCCGGTGTACACACCGGCGACCACCAGCGGATCGGCATCGTGGTCGTGGCCACCCTCGACCGCCTCGATCAGCTCGGCCATGCAGTACGCGGCCACCGGGGCGTTCTTGAACTGGTTGCCGCTTGAGCCGATCGCCACATAGAAGCCGTCCAGATCGGTCCGGTCGTAGATGGGAATCCAATCGTCGGACACGTCGTACAGGTCGACGATGCCCTTCTTCTCTGACGGCACACCCAACTCGGGCATACGGCGGGCCAGGCGAAGCACCTGAGCGTTCCACTGCTCGTCAGACACCACGGTGTCGTAGTCGTCCGGATCGTCGATCCAGACCTGCGGGTCACACGCAGGGTCCTCAGAGCCGATCAGGATGTTGTTGCCCGACTCGGGTCGGACGTAGATGGCCAGATCTGAATCCGACGAGTGCAGGCCATCGACCTCGAAGTCGATGCCCTCGGGTGAGGGCACGTGGTGGACCTCGTGGCGCAGCGCCTTCGTCTTGATGTTCATCGAGTCATACACGCCAGCCATCTTGTTGATGACGAAGGAGTGTGGGCCGGCCACGTTGACCACCACCGGGGCGTCGACCTCGGTGCCGTTGGACAGCGTGATGCCAGCCACCCGACCGTCGAAGCGGCGAACGTCGACCACCTCGGTATTGAAGCGGAACTCGCCACCCTTGGCCTCCGCGGCCCGCTGCAGGTTGTGGCTGGCCAGCTGCGGGTCGGACACGTAGCCCGAATCCGGGGTGTACAGCGCCCCTACCAGCTTCCCCTCCGGCTCGGCCCAGAAGCGGTCGTCCTCGGGGCGGCACGGCTCACCGTGAGTGCCGTGCTCGTAGAACGGGTACCGCTCCCGGAGTTCCTCGTTGGTAAGGACCTCGTAGGGCACGCCGACCTGGTCGAACAGAGGTAGGACCTTCTCGTGGTGGCCGCCTTCCAGCATGAACAGCACGGTGCCGCACTGCATGTAAACGGCGTGGCCGCGCTCGTCCTCGCTCTCGAGATAGTTCGACCAGTCCTTCCAGTAGGAGAAACCCTCGTAGGCCATGGCTACCCCGTCGAAGGTGGAGTAGTGGGCACGCACGATGGCACAGGAGTTGCTGGTCGAGCCGTAGCCCGAGGCGGGCAACTTGTCGACGTTGAGGGTCTTCCAACCCTTCTTGGCCAACTCGAAGGCCAAGGCGGAACCGATCACCCCGGCGCCGACGATGATCGCGTCGTAGGACAGCTGTTCTGAGTCGCTCATTGCTTCTGCTCCGGAAATCAGGTGCGGCTGTGTCGCCCAGTGACGGCGTTGCCGCTCGATGGCCGGACGCTAGATGGATCTGGCGGCCAACGGAAGGGCTGTCAGTCCTTCAATTCGTCGCTTCTGCTCCGATTGCGTTCGGCCTCTTCATGGGCGGGGAGGGCCCGGCCGAACAGTTGTCTCGTCCGCTCGAGGCGGCCAATCACGTCCGGCTTCTCGGTGTATGCGAGCACTGCGGTGTGCCGGGCCGGTGAGTTGTCGGCCACCTTGGTCACGCGGTGGAGGGAGAATCGGCCGCGGAAGATCTGGAGGTCGCCCGGTCGGATTTGCAACGTTCGGACCGTCGTCAGGTCCTCGTTCTGGCAGGAACGGACACCGTCGAAGTTCTCGTCTCCGGCCGTCCGGATGTTGGGCGAGTACTGGAACAATCCGCCCTCGGAGGCCTCGTCCACGAGGATGGTTACCGCGAAGTCGTTGGTGTCGTAGTGCCAGGCGAACTGCTGGCCGGGGTCCAAGACATTGATGGTCAGGCCGGCCAGCGGATCTGCGTAGCAGTAGACCTCCGGGAGGTCCAGACAGTCGGCGATAAAGGCCAGCAGCGGTGGCCACTGGTAGACGGCGTCGATAGCGCTCGTGGCAGCGAAGGCATCACGGGGGATGAACCCACCCGACCGCTCGGCGAACGTGTTGATGGCGTGGTCCTTGGGTAGCGATGAGTCACCCTCGGAAAAATATGGGTTGATGTGGATCTTCGACTCGTGAAGGAACGGTCGGATCCCGAGGATCTCGGAGCTCATAACGGGCAACGCCTTGCCGTGGAGCAACTGGGGGATCACCGCACAGCCGTCATCGTCGAGTTTGGCCCGAGTCTCGGCGACCAGCGCGGCGTATCGGGGGGAGTCGGGACGGTCAACGGGATGCCGGTCGAGGTTGATCAGTTCAGCGACGGGAATCGGGCATGGGTGCTGCGGCTGGGCGGAGAGGGTCATGGGTGGCCTCCTACTGCTCCCACGGTGGCGTCCAGTCGCCGTCGAGGCGGAACGACAGGCTGGTCTCGTCCTCAATGCGGCGGGCCACGTGGAGTTCACCGACGTCCGGCCCGTAGCGGTCGGCGGCCCGGGCGAAGGTGGCGGCTGCCGCTTCGGTCATCGGGAGGTCGGTGCTCAGTGCGGCCGAAAGTTCACCGATGAGTCCGAGGTCCTTGTTGCAGAGGCCGAGAGTGAACGACGGGTCGTAGTGGCCGGCGAAGATCGACGGGGCGTCGTGGCGAGCCACGAATGAGTCACCAACACTGTCGGTGATGGCGTCCCACAGGACCGACAGTTCGACCCCGTTGTCCATACCGAGGGCGAACCCCTCGCCAATGGCCGCCGCGGCGATAAACCACAGCTGGTTGGTCACCAACTTCACCACGTTGCCGGTGCCCAGTGGGCCGCAGGCGATGACCCGCCCGAGATGCTCGAGGATGGGTGTGGCCCGGGCGACGATCGTGTCGTCGCCACCGATGAACAAAGTGAGCCGGCCATTTCGGGCTCCGTCGACTGCGCCGGTGAGTGGTGAGTCGGCCACCGTGACCCCGGCGGGCGCAGCATCGGCCAGGCGTTGGACCAGCTCACGGCGATTGGTGGTCAGGTCGACCCAGCACGAGCCGGGACGAAGCGCAGCTAGCGCGCCGGCTCCCTCCATGACGGCCTCGACGTGGTCGGGGCGGGGCAGCGAGGTGAGGAGCACGTCGCAGGTGGCGGCCACCTCGGCCGCGCTGGATGCGGGGGTGGCTCCGGCGGTGGCCACCTCGGTAAGTGCCTCGTCGACCAGGTCGTAGGCGACAATGTGGTATCCGGCCTCCAGCAGTCGATGGCACATAGGTCGACCCATGTTGCCCAGACCGATGAAGCCGACCGTTTCTGGTGTGGCGGTCTCGGACACGGGTTTCTCCTTAGGACAGGTCGGTGGTCGTCATGGCGTCCAGTCTCGTCCTCTACTCAACCGATAGAGGAAGCGGGACCAGCGAACGAAACGGCCACTTGGTCGGCGATTAGTGCGCCGATCTCCAGGGACGCGGTAGCTGCAGGTGAGGGGGCGTTCAGCACGTGTAGCGACCGGTCTCCGTCGACCAACGCAAAGTCGTCGAGGAGGGAGCCACGGCGGTCCACGGCTTGGGCACGCACCCCGGCTGGCGCCCGTCGGAGGTCAGCCCTGTCGAGGTCGGGTACGAGCCGTCGGGCGGCGGACACGAACCGTCGGCGACTGAGTGACCGGAGCAACTCTTCGAGTCCGGGCCGCCAGTAGCGGCCGATGAGGCGGGTCGTGCCCGGCCAGGCCACCGCGCCGAGCAGGTCGCGAATCGAGGCATCGGACCACCGGTAGCCCTCGCGGGCCATGGCAAGCACGGCATTGGGACCGGCGTGCACGTGGTCGTCGAGCCCCCGGGTGAGGTGTACCCCGAGGAACGGGAAGCGGGGGTCGGGAACGGGATAGACGAGGCCCCGAACCAGGTCGGCTGACGGTCCGGTTACGTCGAGGTACTCGCCACGGAACGGGAGGATCCGGGCTTCAGGGCGCTGCCCGGCGGCCCTGGCCACCCGGTCGGCGTGTAGTCCGGCGCAGCCCACGAGGAACCGGGCATTGAGCGGTAGCCCGTCGGTTTCGATCCTCCAGCCGGTGACCGTGGAGGTGGCGCGTCCGGCCCGAACCCCGGTGCGGATCTCGCCACCAGCGGCGCTGACCCGTCGGGCCATGGCAGTAGCCACACCGGCGAAGTCGGCCCGCCCCGTAGCCGCCACATGAAAGGCCGCGATCGCTGCTACGTGGGGCTCGTGCTCGTGTGCCTGTTCAGCGGTCAGGTCAGTGATGGTCACACCGTTGGCCCGGGCCCGCTCCGCCAACGCGGTCAGGCGGGGCACCTCGTCGTTGGAGGTGGCCACCACCAGTTTCCCGCACCGGTCGTGGGCCACGTTGTGCTCGGCGCAGAACTCGACCATCCGTGCCCCGCCCCGTGTGGCCAACTCGGCCTTGAGTGATCCCGGGGCGTAGTAGAGGCCCGCGTGGATGACGCCGCTGTTGCGACCGGTCTGGTGGGTGGCGACCACGTCCTCCTTCTCGAGGACGACGATCGACGTGCCGGGCAGACGGGCCTGAAGGGCGTCGGCGGTGGCCAGTCCGAGGATCCCGCCGCCGATTACCACCACATCCACCGTGACGCCGGCGCGGGTTCTCCTCATGGGTCGGACGCTAGCCCCGGTCGAAAATGGAAGACCCCGGCGCCAGATCACCACATTCGTGGGGCGTTCGATGCCGGGTTGTCTCGACGGTCGGTCGCTCCAGGGGGGCGACCGCAGTGTGGAGGTCCTACCGGGCAGCGAGGGCGATCAGCGGCTCGATGTACTCGAGGTCGAACGTCTCTGCAACGGCTCGATCGGTCACCTTGCCAGCGCACACGTTGAGGCCGTTCATGAGGTGCGGGTCGGCCTTGAGTGCGGCGTCGGTTCCCTTGTCGGCCAGCGCCAGGGTGAACGGCAGGGTGGCGTTGGAGAGTGCCTGGGTCGAGGTGCGTGACACCGCACCCGGCATGTTGGCCACGCAGTAGTGGACGACCCCGTCGACCACGTACGTCGGGTCGGTGTGGGTGGTGGCCTTGGTGGTCTCAAAGCAGCCGCCCTGATCGACGGCCACGTCGACGATGACCGAGCCGGGCCGCATGCGCCCGAGCATGTCGCGGGTGACCAGATGGGGGGCTCGGGCACCCTTGACCAGCACGGCACCGATGACGAGGTCGGCGTCGAACACCGAGGCGTCCAGTTCGGCCTTGGTGGAGTACACGGTCTTGACCCGGCCAGCGAAACGCTTGGCTAGCCCATCGAGAACGACGGGGTTGCGGTCCAGCACGGTGACCTCGGCGCCCAGGCCGACGGCCATCTCGGCGGCGTTCTCGCCGACCACACCACCGCCGATGACCACGACCTTGCTGGGGCGCACGCCGGGCACACCGCCCAGCAGTAGCCCGGCACCGCCCTGGGTGGCCTCGAGCGCGTGGGCGCCGGCCTGGATGGACATGCGACCGGCAATGGCCGACATGGGGGCCAACAGGGGCAGGCGGCCGGCATCGTCGGTCACCGTCTCATAGGCGATGCAGGTGGCTCCACTGGCTAGCAGGTCGTCGGTCTGGGGGCGATCGGCTGCCAGGTGGAGATAGGTGAAGAGGGTGTGGTGAGGCTGCAGGCGGGCCCGCTCGGCGGCGAGGGGCTCTTTGACTTTGACGATCATCTCCGAATCGGCGAAGACGTCGTCGGGGGTCCCGGTGATGACCGCGCCGGCCTCCTTGTAGGCGCCGTCGTTGAAGCCGGCGCCGTCGCCGGCACCGGTCTCGATGGAGACCTTGTGGCCTCGGTTCACCAGTTCACCGGCGGTGGCCGGGGTGAGCCCAACCCGCCGCTCGGCCGTCTTGATCTCTCTGGGGACTCCGATCTCCATGGTGCGCTCCTGTGATTGGTTCTGGTGGTCGTTCCGGCGGCTGCCGGGCGTTCGGTGGACAGCAATCCGCTTTCCGATGGGGTAACGGTAGGGATCGGGCCACGCTGTTTGATTGTGGAGTTCGGCGTAAAAAGGGCATGAGACACAATTTGATTGCGTTGAAATAGGATTAGAGGCATGTCAGATGCACTGTCGGTCATGGATGCCGTGGATCGTGCCATTCTAGGTCTACTCCAGAAGGATGGCCGGATAGCCAACGTGGACCTGTCTGAGGCCGTTCACCTCTCTCCGTCAGCCTGCCTGCGGCGGGTCCGGCGTCTGGAGGAAGTCGGCCTGATCGACCGGTACGTGGCTCTCGTTGATCCGTCGGCTGTGGGCCTGGGAACCGACGTGTTCGTGGAGATCACGCTCACGGGTCAGGACGAAACCACCCTCGAAGCGTTCGAACAAGCGGTTACCCGCCGGCCGGAGATCCTGAGCTGCCACCTGATGGCCGGCGACTTCGACTATCTGGTCCACGTGGTGGTTCACGACGTGGCCGACTACGAGGTGCTCCACCGAACCCACCTCGCCCAGTTGCCGGGGGTGGCCCGGATGGTGTCGAGTTTCGCTCTCCGTCCGATCTGCGCCCGGACCGCGTATCCGCTCTAGGCCGGGCCCGGGGGCTGGGTGCCAGCCTGGCTGATGCCGTCGATGAGTAGGTCGATGAGAAAGGCAAAGTCTGCGTCGTGGTCGCCGCGTCCCATGTTGTCGGCGTTCTCGAGACGGGAGAATCCGTCCAAGGCCGACCGGAGCGAGCGCCCGGCCTGAATGGCTGACGTTTCGTCGATGCCGAAGCCCCGGATCACGGCCTGAACGGCGCCGAGGGCCAGGCGGGCACCGGCCCGACGTTCGTCGTCATCGGCGGCGATGGGGAGCAGCGTCATCTCGTAGCGCCCGGGGAACCCGGTGGCCCACCTTCGGTAGGCGTCAGCAAACGACCGGACGGCGTCGGGGCCACTGCGACCGAGCACCGAATCGCGTAATACCTCTCCGAACTCGACGGTCGTCGTATGGGCGAGATCGCGTTTGAGGCCGGCCAGCCCGTCGACGTGGGCGTACAACGACGGAGGGCGCACATCGAGTCGTTCGGCTACGGCGGCAAGGCTCACCGCGTCGATGCCGGCGTGGTCGAGGACGGCCAGACCGGCAGTGACCACGTCATCGCGTCCAAGCCCCCGCTTGCGTGCCATGCACTAACGATAGCCGGGGTTGCATGATCATAGGCAAATGTCTACGATGCATAGTCATGAGCACCAACTACACCCTGATCTCGTCGGACTGCCACGCCGGCGGCAACATGAAGGCCTACGAGGAGTACCTCTCCCCGTCGTACCGTGAGGCGTTTGCCGAGTGGCGGGGTGCCTATCGGAACCCGTTCCGCGACCTGCAGGACGACGGACGGTCGCGCAACTGGGATGACGATCGGCGCAATGGCGATCTCGATGCCGAGGGTGTGGCCGCCGAGATCGTTTTCCCCAACACCGTGCCGCCGTTCTTCCCGACCGGAGCGCTCATCACCTACCCGGCCACCGACCGGGACGAGTACGAGCGGCGCCTGGAGGGCATCCGGACTCACAATCGCTGGTTGGCCGACTTCTGCGCCGCCCACCCGGAGCGTCGCTGCGGGCTGCCCCAGGTGTTTCTTAACGACCTCGACGACACCATTGCCGACCTCGAGCTGGCGGCTGCCAACGGCCACTCCAGCTTCATGCTCCCAGCGGTGCCGCCGGATTCGGGTATGCCCGGGCTCTACCACCCGGTGTACGACCGTGTGTGGGCGGCGTGTCGCGACCTCGACCTGACCATCACCCAGCACGGTGGATCGGGCAACCCCAGCTACGGCGATGCCCCGGCAGCCAGCCTCATGTTCCTGTTGGAGGTGCCGTTCTTCGCCCACCGAAACCTGTCGCACCTGATCATGTCGGGCGTCTTCGACCGGTTCCCCGAACTCCGCTATGTGATGACCGAACAGGGTGTGGGTTGGGTGATCGAGGACCTACGAAGGATGGACGGCTACCACGCCCAGATGGCGTCAGGCCGGGTCGGCGAGCTGGGCTTCCCGGCCGAACTGGTACTACCCGACAAGCCGAGCGACTATTTCGCACGCAACGTCTGGATCGGGGCCAGCTTCCCCAGTCCGTCAGAGGCCTCGGCGATGAAGAAGGTCGGCGTCGACCGGATGATGTGGGGAAGCGATTACCCACACAACGAGAGCACCTTCCCCTACAACCGGCTGCACCTGCGTCGGTCGTTCAGCGACTGGGACGAGGCCGACCTGCGGAAGGTCTTTGCCGAGAACGCATCGAAGGTCTACCGGATTGACATGGATGCCCTGGCCCCGTTGGCCGATCGCATCGGCCCGTCGGTCGAGGAGGTGGCCACGGCGCTTGACGAGGTGCCCCGCGACGCCTTCAGCCCCGCCTTCACCCGTTCCTGATTCCGATCCCCTGTCCGGGCTACCGGTGCCCCGCCGGAGATTGAGCAATCAGGCGGTGATGCCGAAGCGTTGGAGGCCAAATGCCTCGATCGCGTTGCCCCGCATCAGTTTGTAGATCTCGCCGTCATCGAGCCCCGCTCTGGCACAGATTTTCGTCGCCACGTCCAGGGTATGGGGGTAGGTCGTGTCGGCGTGGGGGAAGTCGACCTCGAAGCAGATCTGGTCCATGCCGATGACGTCCCGGTTCTTGAGGCCCGTCTCGTCGTCGAAGATGCAGCCCCAGATGTGTCCCGGGATGTACGTACTGGGCGGCTCGGGAAGGTCGATGCCGAAGCTCGCGTCGCCCCGTTCCTCCCAGATCTTGTCCATGCGCTCGATGACGTAGGGCATCCAGCCCACCTGGCCCTCGGCGTAGGCGATCTTCAACTTGGGGAACCGGACGAAGGTGCCCGAAAGGATGTAGTCGCACATCGAACCCATGGCGTTAGCGAATGTGATGGTCGAGGACACTGCGAACGGGGCGTCCGGCGAGGTCGTCGGCATCTTGGAGCTCGACCCGATGTGCATGTTGACAATGGTGTCGGTCTCCTCACAGGCGAGGAGGAAGGGGTCCCAGAAGCGGTCCTTGTCATGGATAGACGGGAGACCAAGCGGGTGCGGGTTCTCCGAGAAGGCCACGGCGAACGAGCCCTTCTCGGCGCAGCGGTACACCTCGGCGGCTGCGGCGATGGGGTCCCAGAGGGGGATGAGGGTGAGCGGGATGAGTCGGCCGTTGCCGTCGCCGGCGCACCACTCGTCGATCATCCAGTCGTTGTACGCCTGGACGCAGAGCAGGGCGAGTTCCTTGTCCTCGCGCTCCAGGAAGGCCTGGCCGCAGAACCGAGGTAGCACATTGGGGAAACAGATCGATACGTCGACATGGTTCTCGTCCATGGCGATCAGGCGGTCGGCCTGCTTCCAGCCCGCGGGGTGGATCTCGTCGAAGGTGACGGGGACGATGTCGAGTTCGTCAAATCCGGCGGCTGCTGAGAGCTTGGGGAACGGGTAGACGAGGTCGTCGTACATCCACCAGTCGCACATCTGACCGCCCTCAACGCCCTTTTCGTAGGAGAAGACGCCGCCCTCGAAGTTGAACACGGCGGTGTCGCGCTCGACCCGGGGGCCGCGATCGCTGTACTTCGCCGGCAGACGTGATGTCCAGAGGTCGGGGGGTTCGACCACGTGGTCGTCGACCGAGATGATGCGGGGGATGGTCGTCATGGAGACTCCTGAGACGTTTCTGACGGTCCGTCAGATTTGACTACACCATAGCGCCGCCCCCTCCCTACCGTCGGGCTGTGGCAAACGAGACGAGAACAGGGTGACCGACAAGCACCATGCTGGTCAGTGTGTCGGCTGGAACCAGCCGGGTGTCACCGCTCGGCTGATGGGGATCCTTGACGAGGCCTGGGCTGAGATGTGAGACATCGAGCAGTTGGTGTTCTGGGGTCGCCTCGACGACCGACCGGTTCCCGGAGGCCAGTTGCCGGCGATGGGTTGCGGGAGGCTGCTTACACGAGGCTGGTGAGCAGGGCCCGGGTGCGGGCGGACTCGTCGGGGTTGGTCCCGAACTCAAGGGCTGAAAAGTCGGTGACCCCGGCGTCGGCCAACGCTGATAGGCGGGCTGCTACTTGCTCCTCGTTGCCGATGACCGCCACGTCACCCGGCCCGGCCGCGCCTTCACGGTCGAGCATGGCCCGGTACGACGGCAGGAGGCCGTAGATCTCGAACACGGCGTTCGCAGCGGCCCGTGCCGCATCGACGTCACTGGTCACGCAGGTAGGCAAGCTGCAGATGATGCGAGGTGCCGATCGGCCGGCGGTATCGGCGGCCTCGTTCAGGCGCGGGGCAATGTGGTTGGCCACCGTCCGTTCGCCGACCATCCAGAGAATCGAACCGTCGGTACGGCGCCCGGTAACTCGGAGGGCCTGTTCACCGAGAGCGGCCACCATCATCGATGGTGGCCGGTCGGCGGGGCGACCGGTCGCGATGTGGGCGGTGAACGCCTCACCGTCGTAGTCGACCGATCCGCTCTCCAGTAGTGGCTGGAGTACCTCCAGGTAGTCGATGAGGTGGCGGATCGGCTTCTCGAACGAGAGGCCAAGCATGTCCTCGATCACCGGGCGGTGCGAGAGGCCGATGCCCAGCACCAGCGGACGATCGCCAAGGGCCGCCGCCGTGGTCAAAGCCTGACCGGCGAGCGCTGTCGGATGCCGGGGAAAGGTCGGGATGACGGCGGTGCCGAACTCCATGCCGGGGGCGACGTCGGCCAGTGCGGTGAACGCCGTGAGGGCGTCGATCAGCCCCGTCTGGGCCAGCCACCACCCGGAGAAGCCATCCTCAGCGGCCTGGACAGCGTGAGCGCGGAGTCGACCGAGGTCGGTGTGCTGTAGTTCGGCTGAAGCATTGATGGCGATACGCATGTGGGTTCTCTCTCCTGGGCTAAGGCCCGGTTGTTTCAGACTGGCTTGGATCAGACGGCTTCAGCGCGAGCCTTCACGTCGTCGGCGAAGCGGGTTAGGAACGATTCCGCATGGGCCAGGAAGGTGTCCGACGCGCCGTCTGCTAGGGGATCCACCACGATCGACCAAGCCATGAGGCAGCGGTCGCCCTGATCGGTGAATGCCGTGGTTCCCTGATAGAGGGCCACCGGGGCGCCAGAGAGTTCGTACACCCGGCGCCACGGTGGCTCAAAGGAGATGACCTCTTCGGAGAGGTCCAGATCGCCGAGCGTGAACTCGAAGCGGGCACCCAGACCGTGGGGTTCGGGGCTGCCGTCCTCTACCGGGCCTCCGGTCGCCTCACTGATCAGGGCGCAGGCCGCGTCGAAGGCAACCGCCCGGGGAGCGGCGATTCCCCGCTCGGCCACGAACGTCGTGTACTGCTTCTTCGGGTGGGGGTCCCCGCCGATCTCACCGTCGACCAGGTCACGGTCCGAATCTTGGTTGTGCACCGACTGGACCGTACTGTGCGCCGATGGCGGGACCAGCAACGACCGGACCAGAGGCGGGTGACCGGCTGGCCACCCCACGATTCCTCGTGTTGTGCCTGGCGTCGTTCGGCTACTTCACCGCACTGGGCAGTACTTGGCCGGTCGTTCCGGCCTTCGTGGAACACGACCTCGGGGGAGGCGGCGTGGCCGTCGGCCTGTCGGTGGGGGCCTTCGGCTTTTCCGCAGCGTTGCTGCGGCCCCTCATTGGGCCGCTGGGCGATCGACGAGGCCGCCGATTCCTCCTACTTTTGGGTTCAGTCGGGGTCTCGACCTCGTTGTTGCTACTGGTGCCCGCCACCTCAGTGACCATGGTGGTGGCCGCCCGACTGGTGCTGGGCATGGGCGAGGCTGCCTTCTTCATCGGCATCTCGTCGGCCATTCAGGACCTCTCGCCGCCCGATCGCCGGGGCGAAGCCACTAGCTACTTCACCGTCACCCTCTACACCGGCCTGGCCCTTGGTCCGGCCCTCGGCGAGTGGCTAATGGACAACGGTGGGCCGGACCGGGCGTTCGTGGTGGCCGCCGTGTTGGGAGTGGTGCCGGTCCTGCTAGCCCGAGCTGCACCGGGCCGACCGCTTGACCCGCCCGACGTGCCGCTGTTCCGGTGGCGGCTCCACCCGGCGGCCATCCGTCCCGGGGTGATGCTGTTCGTCGGCCTGCTGGCCTACTCGGGCTTCCTGGCTTTTATGGCCCTGCACGCCGCTGACGTGGGCGTCGCTTCGTCAGGCACGGTGTTCGCGGCATTCGCGGGGCTCGTGGTGGCAGTCCGACTGTTCGGAGCGAAGATCCCCGACCGGTTGGGATCGTTGGCCACCACCCGGCTGTCCATGGGATTTACGGCGGCCGGGATGTTGGTCCTTGGCCTGTGGACCCAACCAGCGGGCGTCTACGCCGGAGCGATGGTCATGGCCCTCGGACAGTGCTTCCTGTTTCCAGCCCTCTTCGTACTGGTGGTGGACCGTGCACCTGACGTCGAACGCAGCCATGCCATCGGGTCGTTCAGCATCGCGTTCGACCTGGCTATCGCAGTGGGTGGCTTCCTGGTGGGGGCCGTGGTGGCGCTCACCGACCGACCCGGTGGCTTCCTGTTCTGCGCGGCAGTGGCAGCCGGGGCGTTGGCCCTCACCGGTCCGGTGCTGGGTGGCGTCGGTGCGATAGCTCGCTCCGAAGCCTGAGACGGGTTCACCGACCAGTTCCTCAGTACTGGTCGCCGGGCACTGGTGTCGACGACGCACTGACAGGTTGGCTTCCCGCCGGGGTGGCCCCGCCCCTATCGGGCTGGGAAGATCACGCCCGTAGACCCACACGCTCCTCACCGGGGAGCATCCGTAGAGACAGACATCGAACAGAAAGAGTCATCCGATGGCGACCGATCAGGCGCTGGCTGACGAGATCGTCGGCACCATCCGATCGTGGGTGGACCGCGACGTCATCCCGAACGTGGCCGAGTTCGAACATGCCGACGAGTTTCCGCAGGCCATGTTCGACCAGATGTGCGAGTTCGGCCTGTTCGGCTCGACCATCCCCGAGGAGTACGGCGGCCTAGGCCTCGACATCACCACCTACGCCCGGATCATCGAGGAACTGTCGCGGGGCTTCATGTCGCTGGCCGGAATCCTCAACACCCACAAGATCGGCGTCACGATGATCGGCCGGTTCGGAACCGACGAACAGAAGCAGCGGCTCCTGCCGCGGATGTGCGACGGCTCGTTCCGGGCCGCCTTCTCGTTGTCGGAGCCTGACGCGGGCAGTGACACCGGGGCCCTTCGCTGCAAGGCCGAGCGGGACGGCGACGAGTGGGTGGTGAACGGCACGAAGATGTGGGTCACCAACGGTGTTCGGGCCTCGCTGGTCATGTTGATGGTCCGCACGCCGGACGACCGCATCACCTGCCTGTTAGTTGAAAAGGAGCCCGGCGAGACCTTCGAGGGCATCTCGGTATCCAAGAAGATCGACAAACTGGGCTACAAGGGCCTCGAGACGGTCGAAATGTCCTACGTAGACCACAAGGTTCCGCACGCCAACGTGCTGGGCGGCGACGAAGGCATCGGCCACGGCCGCCAGTACGCACTCTCGGCGCTCGAGTTGGGTCGCATCAACATTGCCTCGCGTGCCGTCGGCGTAGCCCAAGCGGCGTTTGAGGCGGCGATGCGGTATGCCCAGCAGCGTGAAACGTTCGGCAGGCCCATCTACGAGCATCAGGCCATCCAGTTCAAGTTGGCTGAGATGGCAACCAAGCTTCAGGCGGCCCGGCTCATGACGTATGACGCGGCCCGGCGGGCCGACGAGGGCGAGCGAGTCGACATGGAGGCCGGCATGGCCAAGCTGTTCGCCTCCGAGGCGGCGTTTGAGATCGCCACCGATGCCCTGCGGATTCACGGCGGCAACGGCTACACCGCCGAGTTCCCCGTGGAGCGCTACTTCCGTGACACCCCGCTGATGATCATCGGCGAGGGCACGAGCGAGATCCAGAAGATGGTGATAGCCCGTAAGTTGCTCGAGCGTTATCCCGCCGAGTGACCGTCGTGCCCGATCGTCCGAACGCCCATCTGGTGTCGCGGATGCAGGGTCACCGGCTGTCTATCTTTGCCGAAATGTCGACGCTGGCCGTCGAGACGGGGGCCATCAACCTCGGGCAGGGATTCCCCGACACCGACGGTCCGGCCGAGGTCACCGCGGCGGCCATCCAGGCCATCCGGGACGGCTTCAACCAGTATCCGCCCGACCGGGGCATCCCCGAGTTGCGCCGGGCCGTGGCCGACCATCAGGCCCGATTTTACGGCCAGCAGGTCGACCCCGGCGACGTCATGGTTTCCACCGGCGCATCCGAGGCCATCGGGGCGGCGATCATGGCCCTTGTCGAACCGGGTGAGGAGGTGGTGGTCTTCGAGCCCTACTTCGACCTGTACGCGGCGGTCATCGAGCTGGCCGGGGGCGTCCGGCGAGCCGTCACCCTGCGGACGCCCGACTATTCGTTCGACCCGGACGAGCTCGAGGCGGTCATCAACCCGTCCACGCGACTGATCCTGATCAACACGCCACACAACCCGACGGGCAAGGTGTTCTCCGAAGCCGAACTGGCCGAGATCGCCCGCCTGGCCATCACCCATGACCTGTTGGTGGTGACCGACGAGGTCTACGAGCACATGACCTACGACGCGACCCGCCACATCCCGTTGGCGACCCTTCCTGGCATGGCCGAGCGAACGGTGACCATCTCGTCGGGGGGCAAGTCGTTCGGGTTGACCGGCTGGAAGGTGGGGTGGGCCCATGGCCCCACGGAGCTGGTCAACGCGGTGCACACCGTCAAACAACACCTGTCGTTCACCAGCGGGGCCCCATTCCAGCGGGCCATGGTGACCGCCCTGACCCTGGGTGACAGCTACTTCACCGTGCTGGCCGACGACCTGTGTGCCAAGCGTGACCTGGTGGCCGACGGGCTGCGTTCGGTAGGCCTCGACGTGTTGCCAGCGCAGGGGACCTACTACGTGACGGCCGACGTGGCACCGCTGGGCTACGACGACGGCATGGAGTTCTGTCGTGACCTGCCCGGGCGGTGTGGCGTGGTGGCCATCCCCAACCGGGTCTTCTACGACGATGAGTCGGCTGGGCGTTCGATCGTCCGGTTCGCCTACTGCAAGCAGTTCGAGGTGCTCCACGAAGCCGTCGATCGCCTGTCCCGTCTGACAGCCTGATCACATGAAGATCGCCGCCCTGCAGCACAACATCGCCTGGGAGGACGCGCCAGCCACCTGTACCCGGGTGGCTCCGATGATCGCCGAGGCGGCTGCCGACGGGGCCGACATGGTCCTGCTGACCGAGATGTTCGGACCGGGCTTCTCGCTGGCCGCCGACCGGATCGCCGAACCGCCGGGTGGACCGACCGAGCAGTTCATGGCCGGACAGGCCGCGGTCCACGACATCTGGGTGGGTGGATCGATTCCGACACGTGACGATCCGGACGGCGAGCCCGGGGCGCTGCCGGTGAACCGGTTCCTGCTGGTCGGCCCGGACGGCACCCAGCACCACTACGACAAGCTTCATCCGTTCACGTTCGCCGACGAGCACGAGGCCTACCGGGCCGGTGACACTCCGGTCACCGTCACCATCGACGGCCTCCGGCTGACCCTGTTCGTCTGCTACGACCTGCGGTTCGCCAACGCCTTCTGGGATCGGGCGCTGGACACCGACGCCTACCTGGTAGTGGCCAACTGGCCCGAGTCGCGGCGCGACCACTGGAGTGCCTTGCTGGTGGCCCGGGCCATCGAGAACCAGGCGTACGTAGTGGGCGTCAACCGGGTGGGGGAGGCCAACGGGCTGACCTACTCGGGTGACACGGTGATCGTGGACCCGTCCGGCGAGGTGGTGGCCGAGGGCGTCGACTACACCGAGGGTGTAGTCATGGCTGACGTGAATCCGGCCCGGGTGGCTGAGGTACGCGACGCTTTTCGCTTTTTGCCCGACCGGCGGGACTGATGGCGGCGGTTCCGGCGGTCCTCGTACGGGCCCGAGAGTTGGTGGAACCGGCGCTAGTGGCTGCCGTGGATCGCCTGTGCGACGAGCTTCGCCTACCCGCCCGTTACCACTTCGGATGGGTGGAGGCCAATGGGTCGCCGTCGACGGCCGGACCAGGTAAGGGCCTGCGTCCTGCCCTGGCAGTGCTATCGGCCGAGGCGGTAGGCGCCGATGGTGCGGTGGCGGTGCCCGGAGCGGCCGCTGTGGAACTGGTGCACAACTTCTCTCTGGTGCACGACGACATCGTCGACGGCGACGTGGAGCGACGGCACCGTCCGACGGTGTGGGCAGTCTTCGGGGTGGACGACGCGGTGATCTCGGGCGACGCCCTTCACAACCTGGCCTTCCAAGTACTGCTCGACACGCCTGCTGGTCAGTCCGGCGGAGAGCCCTCAGCCGAGCGAGTGAGGGCCACCATCCGGCTGTTGACGGCTACCACGGCGATGATCGCCGGTCAGTCCGCCGACATGGCCTTCGATGACCTCCCCGAGGTTGACCTAGCGGCCTGCCTGGCCATGGAAGCCGACAAGACCGGCGCCCTACTCGGGTACTCGGCATCGGTCGGTGCCGTGCTTGCTGGGGCGCCCACCGACCAGGTCGACGCGTTGGAGGTCTACGGGCAGGAACTTGGCCTAGCCTTCCAGGCCGTCGACGACGTGCTGGGCATCTGGGGAGACCCGTCGGTGACCGGTAAGGCGGCCGGCAACGACCTCCGGGAACGTAAGAAGTCGATGCCGGTGGCCTGCGTGCTGTCCGGCGGAGGAACAGCGGCCGCCGAACTCCGGGCCGTCTACAACGTGGCTGGCGATCTCTCCGATGATGACGTAGATCGGGCCTCTGCTGTCATCGAGGCAGCCGGTGGCCGAGAGGACACGATTGCTGAAGCCCGCCGCCGCCTGGACGCTGCACTGGCCGCCATTGACGGGGTAGGTCTGGAGGTCGGAGCAGTTGACGAGTTGACCGGCCTGGCCCGTTTTGTGGCCGAGCGGGAGTTCTAGAGCCGACGGATGGCACCGAGGCGGACCACGGCCCGGCCTTCTTCGCGGCTGGCCTCCAGGTCGACCTGACCCTCGAGCACCCACTCGTCGTGCCCCTTGGGATCGGCAATGGTCTGGACGACCGGCCAGCGGGCGGCCCCTACTCCACCAGAGTCATCGAGCACAAAGAACGTGCCTCCCCGGGCGTGGCTGTCGGTGGGAAGCACGGAATGCTCCTCCCAGTAGGGGGCAATGGCCTCGGCGACGTCAGCGCCGGTCCGGCGGGCGTCGTCGACCGCGGGAACCTCGGCCAGGGATTCGTGGTCATCGAGACGACGGCGCGACAGCAACTGCACCCAGCGGAACACCTCGTTGCGGACCATGATCTTGAAGGCCCGGGCATTGCGGGTCACGTCGGGTCGTTCTGGGCCAGTGTCGGCTGCTTTGCCCTCGGGCGATGGGTCTTCGGGGTTGCGGAGCTTCTCCCACTCGTCAATGAGGCTGGAGTCGACCTGACGAACCATCTCGCCCAGCCACGCCTCGATGTCTCGGATCGCCTCGGTTCGGCAATCTTCGGGCACCGTCTGGACCAGTGCCTTGTAGGCCTCGCCGAGGTAGCGAAGCACCGTGCCCTCAGAACGCTTCAGGCCATGGTGTTCGATGTACTGGCGGAAGTCGAAGCCAGTCTCGTAGAGCTCACGGGCCACCGCTTTGGGCTTCACGTTCTCCGTGCCCACCCATGGGTGGTGGCTTCGGAAGACGTCGAAGGTTCCGTACAGGAACTCCTTGAGGGGGCGGGGTTGCTCGACTTCGGCGAGCCGTTCCATCCGCTCTTCGTACTCGACGCCTTCCATCTTGAGACGGGCCACCAGCTCGCCCTTCATCTGATGGATCTGGGCGGCGATGATCACGCCCGGATCCTCCAGCACTGATTCGATCACCGACAGCACGTCCAGCGCGTGTTCGCGAGCTGAGGCATCCGGATCAGCATGGCGGGCGGCCTCGCTGGCGGCCTGCCTGACGGCCTGCTTCTGATCCTCAGCGTTCTCGCTCGGTTCAGGGTCGGATGCGGGTTCGGGCTCCGGGCGGTCGGCCAGTTCGGGAATGACCTCCAGAGCGAACAGCGAGAGCGGTTGGTGGAGAGCGAAGTGATTCTGGAGATCCATACCGACAGAGACGAGACGCCCCTGGCCGTCCGGCTGGTCGAGTTCCACGATCACCCCGGCATCACGCAACGACCGGTAGATGCCGATGGCCCGTCGGATGTGATGTCGCTGGCGGTCCCGGGGCTCGTGGTTGTCCAGCAGCAGGCGCTTCATGTCCTGTCGGCCGTCGCCTGGCCTTGACAACATGTTGAGAACCATTTGGTGGGTCACGTCGAAGCTCGAGATCAACGGCTCAGGGGTGCCGTCAACAAGCTTCTGGTATGACACCTCGTTCCAGTGGGCGTAGCCACGATCGGGTGGCTTCTTCTTCACCAACTTCTTCTTCTTGCCGGGGTCGGCCACCACCTTGGCCTCGGCCCGGCGGTTCTCGATCCAGTGGACCGGCGCCTGCACCCAGACATGGCCCTCGTCGTCGAAGCCCCGTCGCCCGGCCCGGCCGCTGATCTGGGCAAACTCCCGGTTACCGAGCAGGCGGGTCGAGACGCCGTCGTACTTGCAGAGCTGTGTGAACAGCACGGTGCGGATCGGCACATTGACGCCCACCCCAAGGGTGTCGGTGCCGCAGATGAGCTTCAGTAGTCCGGCCTGGGCCAGCTTCTCGACTAGTAGGCGGTAACGGGGGAGCATCCCGGCATGGTGCAGGCCGATGCCATGACCGATAAACCGCTTCAGGTCCTTGCCGATCGGCGTGTCGAACCGGAACCCGCCCACCTCGGAGCGCACAGCGGCCTTTTCGTCTTTGGTGAGCACATCGAGGCTGCAAAGATCCTGGGCCTTCTCGGAGGCGGCCTTCTGTGTGAAGTGGACGATGTAGACGGGCGCACGGTCGACGTCGACCAGTTCGGTGATCGATTCGTGGAGCGGGGTCTCGCGGTATTCGAAGGTGAGCGGTACCGGTCGGACCGTGCCGGCCACCGTCACTGCTGAGCGGCCGGTGCGTCGGGTCAGGTCCTCGGTGAAGCGGGCCGTCGGGCCGAGGGTGGCCGACATGAGTAGGAACTGGGCGTTGGGCAACTCCAATAGAGGAACCTGCCATGCCCATCCCCGTTGGGGGTCGCCGTAGAAGTGAAACTCGTCGGCCACCACCAGGCCAAACGGGCACTCGGCCCCTTCCCGGAGGGTCTGGTGGGCGAGGATTTCGGCGGTGGCGCAGATGATCGGGGCACCCGGGTTGACCGAGGCGTCGCCGGTGACCATTCCGACGTGTTCAGGGCCGAAGTCGCGGGCTAGAGCGAAGAATTTCTCGCTGACTAGAGCCTTGATGGGTGCGGTGTAGATGCTTCGCTCCCCCCGAGCCATCGCTGCTGCATGGGCAGCGGTAGCCACCAGAGACTTCCCCGAGCCGGTGGGGGTAGCCAAGACCACATGCGTGCCCGACAGCAGTTCGAGGATGGCCTCTTCCTGGGCCTCGTAAAGCTCCAGGTTCCGCTCGGCGGCCCAGTCCACGAACAGGTCGAGGAGTAGGTCGGGGTCGGTCCCCACCGGGATGCGGTCGGCCAACGTGATGGCCTGGGCAGCGGCGTCGGTCATTGTCCGGGCGTCGCCGGAGGGATTAAGCCGAACTGCTGGGCTAACAGTTCGTAGGACCGGACGCGAGCCTCGTGGTCATGGCAGATGGTGACCACCATGACTTCTTCGGCGCCGATGGCCTGGTTCATCTCGGTGAGCCGGGTCGATACCCGATCCGGTGTGCCGGTGGCGATCGACCGGCGGCCCGGCTGGACTGTCAGCGGTGCCGGTGTGACCGGCGGTGTCGCTTCGTCGGAATCCGAGGTGGCACGGGCGGCGGGCACCGGTCCCCGGAGGCCGGAGGCCCGCCACGTCCGGACGGCAGCCACGATGATCTCAGCTTCCTCGTCGGTGTCGGCGCACACCGCGCTGGCACACAACAGAACCCGTGGTTCGGCACAGCGGGCCGACGGGCGGAATTGGCGGCGGTATGCGTCGATGATCGGGGCGCCGTCCACCTGGGCGATGAAATCGGCCCAGCCCAGCGGCAGGCCGAAGTGGGCGGCAAAGGCCGCTGAGTCAGCGCTCGACGCCAGCAACCAGATCTCCGGCGGCTCGTCGGGTCGGGGTGTGGCCCGTACTCCCTGGATCGGGCTATGGGCGGGCAGCGTGTCGTCGACCAGGTCGACCAGTTCCTGGACCTGGTTCGGGTAGTTCTCCAGCGGCGTGCGTGCACCACCGCGGGCCAGGGCAGCGGCGGTGAGATGGTCTGAGCCCGGCGCCCGACCGACGCCGAGGTCGATGCGACCCGGGTGAAGCGAAGCCAGCACGCAGAATGACTCAGCGACCTTCAACGGGGCGTAGTGGGTGAGCATCACGCCGCCAGAGCCGACCCGAATCCGGTCGGTTGCTCCGGCGATCGAGCCGATGAGCGCCTCGGGGCTGGAGCCGGCCAGCCCGGTCATGCCGTGGTGCTCGGCCACCCAGTACCGGTGGTAACCCATGGCCTCGGTGCGACGGGCCAGGTCGAGCGTGTTTCGCAGGGCATCGCCGGCGGTCGAGCCCTCGGGCACCGGCGACTGGTCCAGCACTGAGAGGCGAATCACGGTGTTGTTGCCGGGTCGACGTGCGGTACCGGTCGGACGAGGGCCGTCCGCTCAGCGGCCACCACGGCGTGCAGGTCACAGCCGGGGAGGTGATCGTTGACCATGCCCATGGCCTGCATGAGGGCGTAGATCGTGGTCGGGCCCACGAACGACCAGCCACGGTGCTTGAGGTCGTGGCTGAGTGCGGTGGACTCCGCGGTGGTGGCCGGAATGTCGTCTTGGGTGGCCCGGACCGGACTGTCGGGTTCGAAGCTCCATATGTAGGCGGCCAGCGAACCGAACTGGTCGATGATCTCCAGAGCGCGGGCAGCGTTGTTGATGGTCGACTCGATCTTTCCCCGGTGGCGGACGATGCCCGCATCGCCCAGGCATCGCGCCACGTCAACATCGGTGAAGTGGGCCACGACCGCCGGGTTGAAGCCGGCGAAGGCGGCCCGGAAGTTATCCCGCTTACGGAGGATGGTCAGCCACGACAGACCGGCCTGGAATCCCTCCAGGGAAGCCTTCTCGAACAGGCGGACGTCGTCGACCACTGGTCGGCCCCACTCGTCATCGTGGTAGGTGCGGTAGTCGGCGTGGTCGCCGGGCCAGGGGCAGCGGGTCACGCCATCGGCGCCGGTGACCGCTCCGTAAGTGGCTGAGCGGTCAGTAACCGGGACCTCAGCCACAGGATCTCCGCTTCCGTCAAGCATTGGGGCCGAGAGTACGCTTCGCCCCGTTCCAAGAGACCCTCGGAGGCCCTAGTCCATGATCATCATCGCCGGTTCCATATCGATTGATCCTGAGCGGGTCGACGCCATGTTGGAGGCCGTCGTTCCTTTGATGCAGGCCACCCACGCCGAGGAGGGCTGCATCGACTACGTGCTGAGTGCCGACCCGGCAGAGGCCGGCAAGATCAGGATCTTCGAGAAGTGGGCGTCCGACGAGGCGCTGGGGGCGCATATGACGGCCCCCCACATGGGTGACTTCCAGAAGGCGCTCAAGACCGTTGGCGTGACCGGCATGTCGGTCCAGCGCTTTGACAACGCCGAGGAATCCAAGCTCTTCTAGGCGGCTCTTGCGAGCCGTGGCCGGTCAGTCGGCGTCGGCGAGGTGGCGAGCCACGTCGGACCAGCGGTCCAACAGGTCGGGATCGCTGCGCCAGTGGTCGAGCGCCGTGTAGGTCATGACTCTGGTGTGAGGGGCTATGCCCCGGTAGCGGTCGGCCAGCACCCCACCGAGGTCAGACCACGTCGCTGACACGGTGTAGTGGTCCAGCACGTCGTCGTCCACCAAGCTGATCATGGTGGCCATGTCGCCCGATCGCTGGCAGGCGTTCAACTCGCCCTGCAGGCCGTCGAACCCGTGATGTTCCAGCACCGGCGCGTAGTTGGGTGTCGATCCGTAGAAGGCGATGGTGGCTCGATTGGCGTCGCGGGCTGCGGCGATCTCCTCGTCAGTGTCGCCGACGGCGATGATCACCGGGCATACCACCATCACGTCTTTCATTGACCGCCCGGCCGACGCCGCGCCAGCAGCCACCTCTGGGAGCTGCACGTCGGCGAGCCAGCCCGGGGAGTGCATGGGGTGGATATGGATTCCGTCGCATTCCGCGCCGGCCATCCGGCTCATCCACGGCAGCACGGCCGAGATGTAGACGGGCGGATCGGCGACATCGATGGGGCCCGGTGACCACATTCGGGGTAGGAGGTTGAACGAGTAGTGCTCGCCTTCGAAGGTCAACTTCTCCTCACCCCGGAAGGCCCGGAAGATGGCTTTCATGGCCCGGACATATTCGCGAAGACGGGGCCCTGGTGGCGCGTAGGGACTGGAGTAGCGGCGCTCCACGTGGGCCTTCACCTGGGTGCCCAGGCCGACTACGTAGCGGCCGCCGGTGGCCTCGGCCAGTTCCCAGGCCATCTGGGCCGTGACCATCGGGCTACGGGGGAAGGCCACGGCAATGGCCGTACCTAGGCCGAGCCGTTCGGTGGCCAACGCGGACGCGGCGCACGACAGCGAGGCGGTCCGCGCTCCCTCGGTGAACCACATGGCTCCAAAGCCCGCCGACTCGGCCCGCCGGGCCAGATCGCCGACCTGTCGTAGCGGCAGGGGCGAAGCCATCATGTCGAGTGTCAGGTTGGTGGCCATGGACGGACGGTAGTTGCGGTCCAGCGGCCTGCCCGCAATCGGCCAATCTCGCCGCCGCCAACCCTTCTGCACGCCTTTCTGGGGGCGAGCGAGCCGGTGTAGGTTCACCGACCATGGACTCTTCACTGGTTAAGAATTTCGCCGACATCATCGATCTTGGAGCCGCGGCCCGTGGCGACCAGGACATGTTCGTCCTTGGAGACGACCGGATCTCGTGGAACGAGATGCAGGCCCGGGCCGGCAAGGTGGCCAACGCCTTGGCCGCCGAGGGCGTGGGCAGCCAGGACCGCGTGGCGTTCATCGACAAGAACTCTGTCGAGTACTTCGAGGTCCTGTACGGCTGCGCCTATCGAAACGCGGTGACCGTCGCCGTCAACTGGCGTCTCGCCCCGCCGGAGATGGCGTACATCGTCAATGATTCACAGGCCACGGTGCTGGTCATCCACGAGGAGTTCGCCGACCATCTGGCCGCCTTCCGTGGCGATCTAGCCCATGTCACGACCGTCGTGGTGATCGGCGATGGTGGTGATGACGCGTCGTACGCCGCCTGGAGCGACGCCTACGGCCCCGAGTGTGAGAAGACCCCGTCGAGTGACGACGATGTCTGCTCCCAGCTTTACAGCTCCGGCACCACAGGTCATCCCAAGGGTGTGCAGAGCACCAACGCCAACTTCCAGGCTCTATTCGCCACCGTGGACTGGGACATGGACGAGGAATCCCGAAACATGGCAGTGCTGCCGTTCTTCCACATTGGTGGGGGCGGCTGGGCGCTGTTCGGGATGGTCAACGGGGCCACCACTTTCACCGTGCGTGACTTTGACCCGGCGGGGGTACTTCGGGGGATCGAGACCGAGGGCATTACCCATGCCATCTTCGTGCCCGCCATGCTGCAGTTCTTCCTGATGGTGCCCACCGACTCGATCGACCTCTCGTCGATGGAGCGCATTGCCTACGGTGCCTCGCCGATCACCGAAGACGTCCTGGTCAAGTCGATGGCGCAGTTCGGCTGCGAGTTCTTCCAGGTGTACGCCATGACCGAGACGACCGGCGCCGGAACCACCCTGCCGCCCGAGGACCATGGGGGCGACGCCGATCCCAAGCTCCTGCGGTCGGCTGGCAAACCCATCCGCGGCATGGAGATGAAGATCGTCGACCCGGAGACAGGCGAGGAGGTGCCCGACGGCGAGGTGGGCGAGGTCTGGATGCGCCACGGCGGGAACATGTTGGGCTACTGGAACCTTCCCGAGGAGACGGCCAAGGCTCTGCCCGGGGACGGCTGGCTGCGGTCTGGTGACGCCGCCTACCTAGAGGACGGCTACCTCTACATCCACGATCGGGTGAAGGACATGATCGTCTCCGGTGGCGAGAACGTGTACCCGGCCGAGATAGAGAACGCCCTCATGTCCCATGACGGGATTGCCGATGTGGCGGTCATTGGTGTACCCGACGAACGGTGGGGCGAGGCCGGCAAGGCCCTAGTCATAGCGGTGCCCGATTCAGGGGTGACCGCTGATGACATCCTCCTCCACGCCCGCCAGCACCTGGCCGGCTTCAAGTGCCCTAAGACGGTCGAGTTCGTCGAGGAGATCCCCCGCAACCCGTCCGGCAAGATCCTCAAGCGCATCCTCCGTGAACCCTATTGGGAGGGTCACGACCGCCGGGTCGGCTGAGCCGATGAGCTGACGTGAGCCTCTCCGCTCCCGCTTCGGGTAGGCAGAGGGGGTCCCCCTAGGGTCGCCGTCCATGGACATCAGACTGGACGGCAAGGTCGCCATCGTCACCGGCGGCTCACGGGGAATCGGTCGGGGCATCGCCGCGGCTATGGCGTCGGCGGGGGCGAAGGTGATGATCACCAGCCGGAACGAGGAGTCGTGCGCGACCACCGTCGAGGAGCTTCGGGCTTCGACCGGCGGTGACCTTGCCTACGTGGCCGGCCACGTAGGCAAGGTCGAGGATATGGATCGGGTACTGGACAGCACACTGGAGGCCTTCGGGGCCATCGACGTGCTGGTCAACAACGCTGCGACCAATCCCTATGCCGGTCCTGTCATCGACATTGATGTGCCGCGCTGGGATAAGACGTTTGCCACCAATCTGACCACCCCGCTGGTGTGGACCCAGGCGTGTTGGAACCGGTGGATGAAGGAGCATGGCGGCTCGGTGGTCAACATCTCGTCGGTTGGGGCCTTCGGTACCAACGCCATCCTCGGCGTCTACGACCTGACCAAGCGGGCGCTCATCCACTTGACCGAACAGCTGGCCGCTGAGGTGGGTCCAGGCGTGCGGGTCAACGCAGTCTGCCCGGGCCTTATCCGGACCGACTTCGCCAAGGCGTTGTGGGAGGACGGCAGGGGCGACGCCATTGCAGAGGCGCTTCCCATGAAGCGGCTCGGTGAGCCGGAGGACATCGCCAACACGGCGCTCTTTCTGGCGTCGGATGCGGCCTCGTGGATGACCGGTCACGCCGTGCTGGTCGACGGTGGTCAGCTCATCAACATGAACTGACCCTTATTGCCGGGACCGAGCTGGGAGACACCGGGGGTGGATCGTGGAACTGGTCATGTTGGGTACTGGTGGCCCGTTACCTGACGTCCGTCGAGCCGGTCCGACCAACCACCGTCTGGGACGCCCAACAGTGGCTGACGCGGCCCGAGTCGTAGTGGGCGCCCTGACGCTAAACCACTGCGTCTCGCCGGTCGGCGTGGCCCCGGACACGGCGAACGGCCGTGTCGAGTGGTTGGCCCTGGCCGCCGCTCAGAATCGAATCCCCGTCGGGAACTGAGTCCGCTTCAGACCTCGAGTTGGGCGGCTACGGCCTGGGCGGCGTCGATGAACTCCTCGACCATGTCCATCACCACCTGGCCGGCACCCCGGCTGCGGTTCATGGTGCCCACGACCTGGCCCACGAAGTAGGTGGCCAGGTCCTCGGCGCCCGATCCCTCGTGGTGGGCGGCACGGTTGATCCGATCGATGGCCGCGCCGGTGAGCATTGGCTGAAGCGGCATGCCCAACGGGGCGGGCGTGTCGTCGCGGTCCCACTCCTCGGTCCACGCGGTGCGCAACATGCGGGCCGGCTTGCCGGTTATGGACCGTGAGCGAAGCGTGTCGCCTGAACCGGCAGCCAGCATCTTGTCCTTGACCACCGGGTGAGTTTCGGCCTCCTCGGTGGTCAGCCACACCGAGCCGCACCACACGCCTGCCGCGCCGAGGGCCACGGCGGCGGCCATCTGACGACCTCGCCCGATTCCGCCCGCGCCGAGTACCGGCACCGGGGCCACCGCGTCGACTACCTCGGGCAGCAGCACCATGGAGCCGATATGGCCGGTGTGGCCTCCACCTTCGGTGCCCTGAGCGATGATGATGTCGGCGCCGGCGGCCACATGGCGTTCGGCATGGACCTTCGTGCCGGCCAGGGCGCCCACCTTGACGCCGGTCGCGTGGCAGCGTTCGACCATGTCTCGTGGTGGCGGGCCGAGGGCGTTGGCCACGAGAACGGGGCGGTGGGCCAGAGCGATGTCCAGCTGCCGGTCGGCCCGGTTGGCCGAGAACGGGGCGTCACCGGGGCGTTCGGCCCATCCGGCGGAATCCGGATTTTCGGGCACGCCGTACCGCTTGAGCAGCTCGTCGAGGAATTCGCGGTGGGCACCGGGGATAGTGGACACGAGGTCGGCCACCGAGAGTCCGCCCTCGTCGGATCCGGCATAGCGGGCCGGAACGATCAGGTCGATGCCGTAGGGGCGGTCGCCTAACTCGTCTTCGATCCAGGCTAGGTCGGTCTCCAGTTGGGTGTCGCTGTGGGCCACCGCGCCCAACACGCCCAGACCACCGGCCTTGGAGACGGCGACCACCACGTCACGGCAGTGGGTGAAGGCCACGATGGGGAACTCGATGTCGAACATCTCGGTGATCGGGGTCTGCATGGGATCTCCTGATTCTCGGAATGGGTTCTCTCTGGCTGGGCTCTCTCTGGTTGGGTCAGAGAGAGATCAGACCGGTGGGGTCTAGATCGCACGGCTGGCCGACGCGGTCTCCGTCCAGCAGCGTGTCGAGCGTGGCACGGTCGGTTGTACCGCCCCACACCCGGGAACTGTCGCTGTCACTTTTACTGTCGCTGCCAGGGGTGAGGGCAGCAACCAGAGCCTCGGTTGGTTGACCGTGGCGGTCGTGGCGGACGGTGTAGCCGTTCACGATGGCCGCTCCGGCGAAGTCGGGGTCAGGGGTCCTGGTGGGCTGGTCGGCCACCTTGGCTGCGCCATCGATCGACTGGAACGTAGTGGCCGGCGGCTCGGTGCCGTAGATCCCGAAGGCGTGTTTGCCGAGATATCCGCCGTTGGCGTACAGCAGGCCGGTTCCGGGAACCTCGCGGAGTCGACCCACGAGGGTGGCCAGCGATTGGCCGACCGAGTTGGAGTGTGGACCGCCGGCAAAGGTCAGCCCGCCGTTGGTGGTCAACGGTCGGGTCTCGCTGTCCACATCGAGGCCCAGTTCGGTGGCGCACACCTGGACCGAGGAGGGAAAGCAGGCGTACAGATCCAGATGATCCACCTCGTCGAGGTCCAGGCCCGCTGCTGATAGGGCGCTGGTACCGCTGATCCGGATGCCTGGCGATCGATGGAGGTGCATCCGGGCGCTCGGCGACCCCGGGTCGTCGGCCCGGGTGGCCACATGGGGGAACACCCACCGGTCACGGGGTACGCCGAGGGCTTCGGCACGGGCTACCGAGGTGACCAGTACGGCACTGGCTTGGTCGACGTTGTTGTTGGCCATCATGGCCCGGGTATACGGGGCGGCGACCATGCGGTTGTTGCCCGTCGGGGTAGTGATGGCCTCGGCGTCCATGGGGGTGCGACTGGCTGCATGGGGGTTGGTGCACGCCACCTTGTTGAAACGGGCCCACAGAGCGCCAACCCGTTGACGGTGCTGGTCGATGGTTTCGCCCCGGGCATGGCGAATGGCCGACTCGGCCACCGGATAAAACACGCCTGGCTCGACCAGGCCACGGGATTCCTCGTGAGGGGTGGACATGTCTAGGCCGTCCTCGAATCGTTTGGCCGGCGCCAGGGATTCGTCGACGTCGCGGCGGACGGCCACGTCTAGTCGGCGGGCCCGGCGTCGAGACCGGAACACCTCGCCGCCCACCATGAGCGCTGCGTCGAGTTCACCGGCGGCGATGCGTGTCGAGAGGTGCGCCAGCAGGCGTTGAGGTGAGGTGCCCGACAGTCCGGTGAGCAGCGTGGAGGCTGCTGATGCGCCAAGGGCGCCGGCTACCTGTCGTCCCGGATCTCGGTAACTCCAGATGCCGCCGACCACGGCGACGATGTCCACCGAGGCTTCGCTTCCGGCGGCGCCGGCGTCGATCACGGCTGAACGGCTGGCATCGATCATGAGTTCCAACGCGGTTCGGGCCGTTGACGGATCGTCGACACGGTCGGTGACCTGGGC
>PVBE010982258.1_pt1 | contig 43762 bp, 31 predicted proteins | sample 1631181 | NCBI WGS metagenome assembly PVBE01 (sample SAMN08397723, study PRJNA350692) | Marine metagenome, whole genome shotgun sequencing project. | isolation source: water | place: Pacific Ocean | collected 2012-04
GAGCCTCAGCGCGGACGGCCTGGAACTCTTCTTCGTGAGTACCCGCACTGGCAAGACGGGCGTGTCGGATGTCATGGTCTCGACGCGACTCGCGCCGCCGCTGGCGTGGGGTGCGCCCAAGTTCGTCACGGGATCGATCAACGCGGCCAACAAGGCGATCGACGACCCCGCGCTCACCGAGGATGGGCTGACGATGTACTACACCGTCGCCGTCCAGGACATCTACTGCTCGACACGGACGAGCAAGACCGCGGCGTGGGCGAACGAGAGGGCATTCGCGCCGGCCAACAACCTCGGTGCGGTCGAACACTCCCCGACGCCACATGCGAACGGCAACATCATGGTCTTCGCCAGCACGAAGTCGGGAGGCGCTGGATCGGCGGACTTCTACATCACGTACCGCAACAGCAAGACCAACACGTGGTCCACGCCGACGAACATGCGGGAGATCAACCGCACTGGCTGGGACTCGAACGCCTCGTTCTTCGATCTCACCGGCCAGCTCTACTGGTCTGACTGGACGAGCGGAGCCCAACCCATCGTGCGGTGCGCGTGCTACAAGCTGGCCTCTCTGTTCGTCGATCGGCAACCCGCGACTTCACTGGTACCGTTTTCCCGTAGCTACTGGCCGACGCCGAGCGCGTTCGCCTGGCGTTCGACGTGGAGCTTCAGCACCACCGTCCGCCTCAACTTCTTCGACTGCCGCAAGGTGAGCACGTGGTTCCTCGGTGTCGCGGTCAAGCAGGGGCCCGGGACTCGGATTCCTGGCCTGATCGGTGGGCTGGAGCTGGATCCGACGCTCTTCGAGCTGATCCCATTTCCAGGGACGAACGGCGTGCCGTTCACCTTGTCGATCCCGGTACCGAAGTCGGGCACGTTCCCGGTCGGGACGGTGATCTACACCCAGGGCTTCGCGATCGCGGGCACGAACATCGTTTCGACGGACTTGTACGAGGCCGAGATCCGGTAGCCGTCGCGAACGCGCGAACCTCGGGATCCTGACACTTTTTCTTGGGTGCGCTGCCGGATCTTTCGGCGCGCGTTGCCTGGGCGCTTTCGGCGGTTGTGCGCGCCGGTTCTCCTGGCAGAATCGGCGCATGGGAACCAAACGAATCGCCGCGTCACATGACGTGGCCGCCGCCACGGCACGAGCCGGACGCATCTACAGCGAATTCCTCGAAGGGCTCGACGACCGCCGGGTAGCGCCGCAGGTCGACCGCGAGTCGCTCCGCGCGCGGATGCACGGCACGATCGGCGACGAGGGCATCGGCCTCGATGGGTTGCTCGACGAGATCGAGAGCGTCATCCTGCCGAACGCGATGACGACGCCGCACCCTTGCTATGCGGGCCTGGTCAACTCTTCGCCGCTACCCGCCGCGCCGATCGCGGACCTCATCGTGTCGATGTTGAACAACAATGGTGGCGCGTACCACCAGAGCCCGCCAGGGACGACCGCCGAAGAGGAAGTCGTCCACGCGTTTTGCGGCGTGCTCGGATATCCGTCGGACGCTGTCGGGTTGCTTCTTCCCGGTGGAACGTTCGCCAACCTGCACGGGTTGATGCTCGCGCGCACCGCGCACTTTCCCGACTGGCGGCGAAAGGGTCCGGAGGCCGCCCGGACGCCGCGGGTCTACACCTCGGTGGCGGCGCACTTCTCCATCGCCCGGACCGCGCACGTCCTGGGGATCGGCGAGGACAATGTGGTTGCGATCCCGACCGTCGGTAGGGGTGTGCTGGATACGTCGGCCCTGCGGGATCAGATCGTCGCGGATCGCGGGGCGGGAGCGACGCCGTTTGCCGTTGTGGCCACGGTCGGGACGACGGGGACCGGCGCGATCGACGACCTGGCCGCGATTGCTGACGTCTGTGGTGAACTCGATCTCTGGTTGCACGTCGACGCGTGCTACGGCGGTGCCGCGGCGCTGCTCGAAGAACTAAAGCCGCGCTTCGCCGGCATCGAACGCGCGGACTCGCTGGCCATCGATCCACACAAGTGGTTCTTCCAGCCGATCATCGCGGGCCTCGTGATGACCCGCCGGTCGGAGGTCGAGCACGCTGCGTTTGGCATCGACGTGTCCTACATTCCGACTGGCGACGAACCGGATTCGTTCGTGCGCGCGATCCCGACGTCCCGCCGCAGCAGCGGGTTGATGGTGTGGGCCGGGCTGCGCGCGCATGGTTGGAACCCGATCCGCGACGCCGTGCGCCGCAATATCGATCAGATGCGGCAACTCGAAGCGCGTTTCGCGAGTGCCGGGTTCCGCGTGTTGCCCGACGGTGAGCTCTCGATCGCCTGCGTGCGGCTCGAGCCGGACGGTCTCTCTAGCGCCGAGGTCGACGCATTGCAGGGCGAGATCGCTGGCCGCGTGGTCGAGTCCGGCGCCGCGTGGTTCTCGACGACGGTGCACGACGGCATGACGTGGATGCGTTTCAACATCGTGAACCTGCACACGAGGGACGCCCACGTTGCGCGAATCGCCGACGCGGTCATCGCAGCGATGCCCTGCACTGGCCGTACATGAAGCGAGTCACGATCGCGATCCATACCTGTAGTCTGGGGTGATCGACGGCACGATTCCGGCAGGCGCCTACGAGATTCGGGTCCACCCGAAGCGGTTGGCCACCGCCGCCGCCCGCGCCACGTTTCGTGCCGAACGAGCCGGCGATCCTGGTGCGATACGATGGGTCCGGTTCTTCGTGCGGGGGGTGGAGTTCAAGGTCGGCGAGACGTCCCGAATCGACGTGCGCCTGCCGTCGAAAGTGGGTTATTAGCCCGATCCGGCTCGAACTGGGAGTGCACGCTCGTATTCGGGTTGTCCGCATTCCGTAACGGAGTTGCACTGATGGTCGGGAACGGTCCATCGCCGGTGTATTCCCCTGCCTGCGACCGTTCTGCTGGATGTGGTTGTTAGACTCGACCCGGATCGCTCCCAACCACACTCCTGGAGAACCCATGAACCCCAACATCACTTGCCTGATCGTCGGCTTGTTCGCCACTTCCGTCGCCGCGCAGGGAGTCCGCGTAAAGATCGCCCCGTCCGCCAGCGACGTCCTGAAGTACACCATCAACTCGAAGTCCGAGATGAAGACGGACACCAAGCGCACCATCGACGGCGAGGAACGCCCGGCGCGAGGTGCCGGCGGCGCCACGAAGAGCGAGCAGACCGTCGTGTTCCAGGAAGGGCCGGACGGTTCGAACTGGCGCAACTACATCACTGCCGCCGCATCAGTCACGAAGCCGACGCGCCAGGGCGAAGACCAGAAGTCGAAGATCGTCGGGGCCGTCGCGGGCAAGACGATCTTCATGGTCAAGGATGGCGAGAAGACGGTGTTCAAAGCAGGTAGCGCGACTGGCGAGGCGCTCCCGCGGGCGACCGTGCTGGGGATCCCGGCGAAGCTGACCCTCGGCGGCTTGCTGCCGGCCAAGGCGGTCGAGGTGCAGGGCAAGTACGAGCTGAAGAAGAGCTTCGCCCCGGCGCTCCGCAAGCTTCTGCAACCGGTCCGCGCCGCGCGCCCCGCGAATGCCCAGGGTGGGAATCGCGGTCAGGGCCGTCGTCGTGGTCAGGGCCGCGGCAACCCCAGCACCTGGAATGCCGTCGCGGTGCGTCTCCTCGGCAGCAAGAAGCTGACGACCAAGGGCACCGGCCAGCTGGTCTCCGTCACCGAGAAGGACGGCACGACGCTCGCGGTCCTCGAGATCGACGCCGTGCTCTCCGGTGCAGGGACGCCGACCGAGCTGGGCATGGGCCGTCAGAACCGCCGGCGTGGCGGTGGCGGCGACAAAGAGGACACCGGCAAGGCGTCCCTCTCGATCAAGGTCACCGGCCAGATCGTGGTCAACCAGACCCAGCAGAGGATCCAATCCGTGTCCCTCAAGGGCATGCTTCAGTCGAATAGTGAATCGAGCCGGACCACGGAGCGGAACGGCGAGAAACGCAAGATCGACACAGTACAGTCCACAAAGGGCACGTTTGTGGTAGACGTGGCGACCGACAACATCGGCCCGGCGCCGAAAGAGATCAAGAAAGAGGCGACAGCCACGATCAAGTAGGTGAGCCAACTCGAAATCGTTTCAATAGGATCTTTGACCAGATGAGAAAGCACTTCTCCCTTCTGTTCGTTCTCCTCGCCGCCTTCGGCGGTCTCGCGGTCTACGCCCTGCAGGGTGATGATGATTCGTGGGACCCCCCGATCGTTGACAAGATGTCCGCCGACGATGCGAAGTCGGAAGGGGCAGCGAAGTCGCTGACGGGGGATGCGGCGGCGCGCGAGGTGGTGGAGGCGAGCAACAAGGAGGTCAAGCTCTCGATTCAGGGACGCGTGGTCGACAAGGCCGGCGCCCCGGTCGCCAATGCCGAAGTCTCCCTGGCTGCGCGGGCAGATTTCCGCTCGTTGTTCAGCAACTCGGAGCGTGGTGACCGTGGCGAGCGCCGCGAGCGTGGCGGTCGCGGAGAGAACCCGACGGAACGGACGGATCGCGGTGGTCGGCGCCGCGGCGGGAATCGCACCGGCGATGGTGAAGATCAAGGTGGTCGCACAGGCCGCGGCGGTCGAACTCGCGGTGGTCGAGGTGGCAGCGGTCGCGACCGTGGTGCTGCCGCAGAAGGCGGCGAGTCCAGTCGTGACCGCAGGAGTCGCGGTGCGAGCTTCCGAGAAGCGCTACGTCCGCAGAAGATGGCGGGATCCGTCAGGACCGATTCCGACGGTGGATTCGCGCTGACCGGCTACGCGCCGACGGGCGGATCTCTTGAGATCCAGGTCGATCACCCGTCGTTCGTCCACAAGTCCGCCCGGGCGCGGATCGAGAAGGACAAGACCGATGTGAAGGTCAAGGACATCGTGCTCCAGCGGGCTGCCAATGTCGCGGGCATCGTGGTCGACGAAACTGGCCGCGCAATCGCCAACGCAACGGTCCAACTGAGGAGTTCCCGACGCAGTCGCAGCCGCGATGGCAACGAAAGCTCCAGCATCGCTGATCTGGCCGAGCGTTTTCGTCGCGGCGGTCGCGGCGGTCGCGGTGGCGAGCAGGGTGGGAGCCAAGGCGGGGGGCAATCAGGTCAGGGCGGCGAGAGTGGTCGTGGTGGCCGACGCAGTCGTGGCAACCGCGGTGGTGGCGGTTTAGATCGCAGCAATCTGGAATCGATCCTCGAGGGATTTGGGGGAGGTTGGGGTCGCACTGAGAGAATCGCAGCGGTGGCGACGGATGAGGACGGGAAGTTCGCGATCTTCCGGGTCCCCGCAGGCGGTTTCACCGCCGACGCGAAGGCCGACAAGCACCTTCCGGGCAAGTCCGACCGATTCGATCTCATCGAAGGCGACAACCGCAACGACGTGCGGATCCAGCTCGGGCTCGGTGCCGAGTTGGTGGGCGTGGTCCTGAACAAGAGCGGCGACCCGATCGTCGGCGCCGCGGTTGAAGCGGCGTGGACGCCTCAGGAGAAAGTGAACGAGGCGGCGAAGACGGGTGAAGCGTCCCCCGCCGCGAACGCAAACCCGAACCCCGACGAAGGCGGACGCCGGAGTCGGCGAGGTCGCGGTGGATCTCGCGGTGGTTTCGGAGGCCGCGGTGGACTCACCGGTGGTTTTGGTGGCTTTGGCAACCGCGGCGCAGCCAGCCGCGTCGAAGAGCTCACGAAGACCGACAAGGACGGCAAGTTCGTCCTCGACTCCTTGCCTCGTGGTGAGTTCAAGCTGGAGATCAAGCACAAGGACTACGTCGAATGGGAGGACAGGAAGTTCTCCGTCGCGAAGACCCCCAGCGTCGAGGTGCGGATGGACGGTCGGTTGTTCCTGGTCGGCGTCGTCGTCGACAAGAGCACCGGCGAACCTATCGAGAACTACGGCATCGTGGCGCGTTCCGTCCGGGACCGCACCGAGGCCATGAGCCGCATCCGTAGCATGTTCGGTGGTGGAACGGGAAACGCTCCCGGCGGCGAGAACCAGGCCGGCGGTAGCACCCGGGAAAGTGGTCGCAGTCGTCGCGGCGGCAGGGAGCAGGATCCCGTCCGACAGGCCGAGGAGGCGACGCGCCGCGCCGAGCGCGAGAAGGTCCGTACGGCCGAGAAGGCGTACATGGTGAGTCGCCTCGGACCGACCGGCAAGGCGCCGGGTCGCATCCCGAAGCCGACCGAGCACCCGAAGGGTCAGTTCAAGCTCGATAAGCTCGTGCCGGGCACGTACATCATCGATGTGCAGGGCGAGGGCTACGTGAAGATGGCCATCGTGCAGGTGAAGCTCGAGACCGGCAAGGAGCATGAGCCGCTCACGCTCGAGTTGCCCCGCGGTGGTCTGATCGAAGGTCAGGTCGTCCACAAGCAGACGCGCGAGCCGATCCGGCGCGCGAAGGTCGAGTTGACCCTGCCGTCGCTGACGCCGTCGACCGCAGGGAACACGGCCAGCAACACGGGCCGCGGCGGTCGGGGCGGTCGCGGTAGTCGTTTCGGTCGCGGTGATCGCGGCTCACGTGATCGAGTCGTCGACGAGGCGCGGACCGACAAGGAAGGCAAGTTCTCGTTCGATCGACAGCTCGCCGGCATGTTCGAGGTTCGCGTGTCCATCAGCGACTTCCCCGATCAAGAAGTGACCGCGGTGAACGTGCAGGCTGACCAGGACATCAAGGACCTGGTGATCGCCGCCAGACCCGGCGCTCGCGTATTCGGCAGCGTCGTGGATCTCGAGAAGAACGAGCGCGCGACGGTGACGTTCACGCACACCGATGGCTCGAAGGAAGAAGCGAGGTTCGATCGCCGCAAGGTCGAATACGAGATCAAGGGCCTGAAGGACGGGGCGTACTACGTCATGGTCGAGAAGGGCAGTGGTCGCAGCGACCGCGGTGGCCGAGGCGGTCGTGGTGGATTCGGTGGATTCGGTGGGTTCGGCGGCAGTCGCGGTGGACAGAGCACTGAGCAGATCGGCCAGCCCGACATCGTCGTCCGCGATGGTGATGACGTCCGGTTCAACGCGAGCGTGGCCGATCTCGACTACGGTTCCGTGAAGGGTTACATCACGCTGAACAACAAGCCGGCGAAGGGCGCTTCGGTCAGGTTGCAGGCGAAGAGCAAGCCGGCGACCGAAGAAGCCACTCCCGCGGACCAGGGCGGTCGCCGTAGTCGACGTGGCAGTCGCGACCGAGGTCAGAGCTTCTCTGGTCGCGTCGACGATCAGGGTCAGTTCACGATCGAGAAGGTCCCTCCGGGGGATTATCTGCTCAGCATTACCGCGAGTCGCGGTGGAAGCGACGGCGGTCGCGGCGGTCGCGGTGGCCGCGGCGGTAGTCGTGGAGGCAGCAGTTCGATCTACAAGGAGACAATTCGTGTTGACGCCGGTCGCGCGACCGAGACCCGGGTTTCGGTGGCGACGGGTCGTCTGCTGATGACCCTCACGTCGCCGGAAGGCGCCGAGTCTGCACCTCGAACGACGGTGCTGCTCGCGCTCGCGTCGGAGGCGGCGGAGAAGGATCCCCAGAAGTGGCGTGAGCTCCCGTCCTATTCGCGGCAGCGTCCACGGAGCGGGAAGATCGACGTGGCGGACTTCAAGATCGGGACGTACGCGTACGCGATCAGCGGTCGCGAAATCAAGACCATCAAGGGTCAACTCACGGTGGCGGCTGGCAACGAAACCCCGGTCGTCGTGCAACTCGAAAAGGGTGAAGGTGAGGATCTCGGCGGACGCGGTGGCATGGGGCAGTTCTTTGATCGAATGGACAAGAACAAGGACGGCAAGCTCTCTGCCGATGAGCTGGGCGAGCGGTTCTCCCAGCGAATGAAGGATCTCGACAAGAATGGCGATGGCGTCCTCGACAAGGCAGAACTTGAAGCGATGACCAGCGGCTTCGGTCGCGGCGGCCAGCAGGGCGGCACGCGTGGTGGCGGCAGCAGCCGTGGTGGCGGCAGCAGCCGTGGTGGCGGCACTGGCAGGGGCGGATCGTCCGGACAAGGCGGCGGTCGGCGGCGCTAGTCGTCGTTTCCATGCAGGTTGGTCACTCGGGATAGGGAGTACTGCTTTCCTCGACCTCGGGCTCAAGGCGACCGGGCCTGGCGCTCGACGCCTTTGGCAGTCGCAAGCTGAACCGGTGGCGCCGGACGTCAGCCGCCCGAACCGAGAGAGCTGCACCCCGCGTTACCCTTCCTGCGCGTCGAGTTGCTTGACCAGTCGCTTCAGCGCGATGACGCGGTAGCTCTCGTCCATCCAGCCAGTCAGCAAGTCCATGTCGGTCTTCTCGTCGACGATCTTCTTGCCGTTCACGATGACGCCGCGGTGCGTGGAAGTCTTGGTGCTGCTAGATCCGACCTTGGCTTTGGCCTTGGCATCAGACTTCTTCTGGGCGCCAGCGTCACCGTGTGGATCGCCGGCACCCTGGCGACCGTGGTCGGAGCACTCTGGCTCGGCTTCATGATCGGACGGGGCAGGCGCCGCGCCTGATCAGGACCCTGCGATGCAGTAGAGGAACTTGTCGGAGCGCAAGTAGACGCGATCGCCGACGATCGCTGGGGACGCATTGAACTGCGCCTCATCGTCGATCTTGTTTTGCGCGATCAACTTGAACTTACCGTCGGCGGAGTAGACGAACGTGCCGCGTTTGCGGCTCACGACGTAGACGCATCCTCCCGCGACGATCGGTGAGGCGTAGACGCTTCCGGTGCGACCGTCGAGGCGGCCCTTGAAGATCTCTGCTCCGTCCTTCTTCGACAGGCACGATGCCGTGCCGCTCTGGCTCACGAGGAACAGCATGTCATTGAAGAGAACAGGCGACGGGATATCGAGGTTGTTGCTCTTCCACGCGATCCGTGGTGAGTAGGGGACTTTCGGGAGCACGATCCCCTGCTCGCTCTCGGGTTCGGTGTCCGCCTCTTCCTCGGTCTTGGGATCCGGTTTCTTGAACTCCGACGCGTCGATCTCGCCGAGGCGCAGCGCGAAGCTCTTGCCGAGTCCGCCGAACGTGTAGACGAGCTCGCCGTCGGACACTGGTGTCGGTGACATCCCGCCCCGGGTGCCGGTCTCGACGCGCCACGCCAGCTTGCCGGTCTCGGGATCGATGCCCCACACCTCGCCACCCAATCCCACGACGAGGACTCGGGCGTCCTTCACACCGGCGATCACCGGCGACGACGCGCAACCCTCGAGGTTGGGCGACTCGTACTTCCACCGCAGCTCGCCGGTCTTCTGGTCGAATGCGCGAATCGAATTGCTCTCCTCGGAGGCATTGACCAGGACGAGGCCGTCGCAGAGAACCGGGCTCGACGCCGCGCCCCAGCGGAGCTTCAGGGCCTTGCCTTCGCGGATGACCTGATTCGTCGGCGTCGCGTCCCCTGGCGGCATGGTCCCGGTCGAGCGTTGCCACAGGGTCTTGCCGTCGAGGTCGAATGCGACCACGCCTGCCGTGCCGAAGTACGCGAAGATCCGCTTGCCGTTCGTCGCCGGAGTGGGCGTGGCGAAGCCGTGGTGGACCAACTGCATCCGCGGCGCCTCTTTCTCGCGCTCCCCGGGAATCGTCGTGTTCGCGATCAGCTTCCCCGTGTTTCGGTCGACGATGGTCAGGTGAAGAGCCAGCCTCTTCGGCGCTCCACCGTCGTCAAGGTAGTGGCCGTAGCCCGTGTAGCAAGTGACGTAGATCCGGTCGCCGACGACGATGGGACTCGACGCCCCGGGTCCGGGTAGCTCGAGCTTCCACGCGAGGTTCTTCTCGTCACCCCACTCGGTCGGCGGGTTGCCCGCAAGGGCCACCCCGTTGTGATTCGGCCCACGAAACCCAGGCCACTGGGATTCCTGGGCCGCGAGGGCCGGAACCGCAGCGCACAGAGTGAGCGCACCGGCGGCGAGGAGAAGGGGGTTCATGCGAACCGTCTGCTACTCGACTTCCTTCACCAGCAACTCGATGTCTTTGAAGTGGACTTCGACGTTCTGGCCACCGTGAAGTTGCAGAGCGATGAGACCTGCCTTACGACCCGGGTCGTTTTTCAACTCAGCGGACTTCTTGTCGTTCACGTGGACGACGATGCGACTGCCGTGCGCGCTGACAGTCATCTGGTTCCACTTGCCAGGCTTGAAGAACTTCTTGATCGCGTTGGGCTTTGGCTTGATGACCCACCCCCGACCGCTCGTCTCGTAGAGCCCGCCGATGTCCTTCGTCGCGTCGATCTCTGCCTGAAAACCAGCGATGCCGATGTTGCCCTTCTTCTTCTCGGTGCGGAAGTAGAGGCCGCTGTTCCCGGCGATGGCCTTGAACTTCAGACGGATCGTGAAGTCGTCCTTGGGCGTGTCGAGGAACAGGTGCCCGTGCGCACGTTCGCTCCTCACGTTCGACGCCACGAGCGCGCCGTCGGCCACCTTCCAGTTGCCGCCACCTACTGGCGTCCACCCGGCGAGGCTCTTGCCGTCGAAGATGCGCTTCCACACGTGGCGACCGAGGTCCTTGATGCGGAGGTTTCGCCACCGAATATCCATCGGTGTCTTGTTTCTGCCAACGCCGTGTACTTGCAGGCCGATGAATCCGCTCAGGGTCATCGAGTCGACGAGGTCCGCGGCGGCGACGCCGTTGATCCACGTCTTGAGCGAGTCACCGGCGGCGACGACGCGGATCTTGTTCCACTTCTCGGGCTTGAAGGCCTTCCGCGCCGGCTCGTTCTGTTGGAGGTTGTTCAGCCATCCGCGGCGTGACTCGTCATAGATGCCGGCGGTCCACATGCGGTTGCGTTTTACGTCTGGGTCGATCTCGACCTGGTAGCCGTGGACGCGTCCCTTCCTGAAGTTCTTCAGGCTGTGGCTGCGAATCTGCACGCCCGAGTTCAACTTGCCGTGGACGAGGAATTCGTATTCCAACACGAAGTCGCCGTAGTGCTTCTTCGTGCAGAGAAAGGAATTCGGCGTCGACGGGACGCATGTGCCGACGATCGTTCCGTCCTCGGCTTGGTACTTCGCCTTGCCGCCCTTCTGCTCGAAACCATCGAGTGATTTGCCGTCGAACAGCGCCACGAATCCTGGTTCGGTCTTCGTCGTCTGGCAAGGCAGGACGACCGCGAGGGTCACGGACGCGAACATCGCGAGAACTTGGTAGGGGATCTTCATTCGGATGTGGGGGCGTGGAATGGGGAGGCGAGGGGCGCGCAGGATAATACGTCCAACCCGATCAAAGAGTAGCGGACGACTACGACTGCCCGTCGCGTAGAGGTATCTCCGGCCTCCGCAGGATAGTCGGTCGCCACGACCGACCAGACGATCAGGACCGGAGCGAGCTGGCTACTTCTGTCCGCTCTTCTTGGACTTCTTCTCGCCGAGGTGCGCGACGAGCGCGGCGGTCAGCTTGTGCTTGCCCCAACGCAGCGTGAACGTGCACTTGGTCGGGTCCTTCTTTCCGGCGGCGGCGGTGATCAGGAGACTCTCCTGCGATTCCTCGACCTTCTCGTGTTTGAGGGGGGCGTTGATCTTGGCCTTCACGCTCGAAGTCATCCACGGGGGAACCATCTTGCCGCGCAGCGCTTTGGCCTCCATGACCATGAGGGAGTACTGGTCCTTGGTCTTGTTCAGGCCGAGGTACCAGTTCCCGGCGGTGATCTTCACGCCGCCGAGGGTCAGCGGCACGCTGGTGTCCAGACGGGCCCAGCCGTCCTTGCCCAGTCGCATGCTGCCGGTCGCCTTCTCGTGAGCGCCCTGCCAGACTGGTGATCCGTAGCTGAACTCGAAGCTGCCGGCGAGCTTGTTCTCGGCCCGATTGTAGAAGAAGACCGTGCTGGTCTTGCGCTCGCCGTTGCCGCCGAAGGTGACGATCTGGGCCGAGGTTGCGGGGGTGAGAGCGCAGGCAGCGACCAAGCCGGCGGCGAAGCTAAGAGGTTTGCGGAACATGGATTCTCCTGGATGAGGGGGTGTGTGGTTGTGGATGAACCGGCGCACAGCGCGGGCCGGTCGGACCGGGCCATACGGGACTCTGCTTCCGCATGACGGTCCGATTCGGAGTTTCCTGATTGCGGCTAATTCTGGATTGTCAGTGTCAGGCCTGCCGACGCGAAGAGCGGTACCCTACCCCCGTTCTGGTTGAAGAAATACTGGCAGTGCAGCACGGCGCCCGCCGGGGTGTTCGCGGGGATGGAGGTGGGAATGTAGATCAGGCCGCTGGAGTTGCCGATCAGCGGACGCAGTGCTTGGCGAACACTCCCTGGGCGGCGGTCGCGGTGTCCGTTTTCTGCGCCAGGGCGAGCGACGAGAGAGCGACCGTGGCGAGCGCGGTTCGTACGAGTTTGGCGGGCGCTTCTGAGCGATCCGTCACAACGGAAGAGAGTGTCGAGCAACGCATCGTGTTCTTCAACCCGGGTCGTGGCGTGGCGTGGTTGTGCGATTCCGGCGATCCGGTATCCTGGGTTCCCCTGCCTCGTTGTCGATTTTCGGACCTTCTATCCCACGGAATACCCAGATGCGTTACCTACCGGTCGTCGTGATTGCAGTTTCCGCCTGCGCCGCAGCGCAGACGACGTACTCGACTTCTCCCGCCGGAATGCTGGCGCGCGAAGGCGCGTCGTTCTTCGCGATGGTCAACGGGACCCGCTACCAGGTGGTCGACCAGACGCAGGCCAACCGCAAGATCAAGATGATCCAGTCCCTGACCTTCCGCCGGAACGGCAACACGCTTGTCCGATCGTCCGGTGGCTCCGTCCACATCGGGCTGAAGGTGGGGCTTGGCGTACCCATCGCACGCATCTTCGGTGACCCGAGCAAGAACTGGTTGGTGGCGCCGACGACCGTTCACAACACGCGGACCAGCTTTCCGAATTGGGCCCTCCTGCCGCGAATTCCGCCGGCTCCGTTCGACTTCGAGATCCCTTTCGCTTCGAATTACCTCTACGCGGGCGGCCTGCCCCTGGCGTGGGAGATGACGTGGACCGGCCACATGACACCGAACAGTCGCTTGGCGGCCCAGCACTTCGATAGTGCGATGCGCAAGAACGTCCTGGTCGATTCCGGGACCCACGTGGGCACGGGGTGCGGGAGTTTCGACACGCAGTCGAAGTTCCTGACGGCCGGCCCCGCGGGGAAGAGTCTCGGGATGCAGGTGAGCATCTCCGGCGTGGGCGGTCCCGCCGGTTCACCAGTGCTCTGGTCGATCGATCTGAAGGATTCGAACCTGACGATCCCCGGATGGTGCGCGAAGGTCCACGTGCTCCCGACCGTCCTGATTCCACTCGGCACGGTCGGTCGAGGAGGGATGACCGCGGTCCACGGCTTCGCCTTCCCCTACAACAAGGCGATCGAGGGCGCGTCGGTGTTCTCGCAGCTCGTGTCTTCGAACTCGGGCAACGTCGTGCTCGCGCGCGCGAACAAGAACACGATCCCGGCTTCGAACACGAACAACGAGGCCTTCGAATCGGCGCAGATCTGGCACCCCCTGACAACTACGACCGCGGGGATCGTGACGTACGGCGGCTCGATCGTGGCGAGACTGAAGTACTGACCGTGAAGCGCTAGTCGCTGCTCGCGTCTGCCAGGCGGCGTTGCCGGAACCGCAGCGCCCGACGGTGGTGCACCAGGGGGGGGCGAACTACTTCCGGCGTCGCGACCGTTCGGTTTCCTCGCGGGCGCGCTTGATCCTCGCCTGCAACTCTTCGATCTGGATCCTCAGCTTGTGCATCGCCTCCTCGCGTTCGTTCCCACGCTGGCGATCGCGTTCACCTTGTTCGTGTTCCTTGTGAGCGCGGCGCCTCTTCCCGAGTTCGCGCGCGATGTTCAGGAGATGCTGGGCCTCTTCCTTGTGCCCGATCTCGCGCAGTGCGTGGATGCCCGCTTCGAGGCCATTCATGACCTTCGAATGGTCATGATCGCTCCGGTGGTCACGGTGCTCGTCGTGGCGACCGTCCTCCTCGTGGCGACCGTCCTCCTCGTGGCGACCGTCCTCCTCGTGTGCGCGCTCTGCTTCGTGTTGGTGCCGTTCGTGCTCGGCGTGCTCGAGCTCGTTTGCGAGCGCGTGTGCCTTCTCGCTGAGCTGGTGGGCCCTGTCGTGCTGACCGCGGGCATGGAGTTGCTCGGCGTCGGCGTGCAGCTTGTGGATTCTGGCGCGCGCCATGTGCACTTCATTCTCATGACTGTGAACGCGGGAAGGTGATTCGCACGCGGGCATCAGGATGCTGACGGTCGCGAAGGCGAAGAGAGTGGTCCGAAGGGTCATGGGGGTTGTTCCGTTGGTCTTTGTGGTGAATCCGGTGGCCATCATACGCCGCGAACCTCGGGAGGTAGTCCGAGTACATTACATAATGGGGTTCTTCGGACGTACGGATGGGATCCCTTGATCACCGCAATGGCCAGCGTGAGGAGCGCAGGTTCGTGATACCGCGTCGGGATCGTGTCAGGCCGGAGGACAGCCCGCGATCCAATCCCAGTTCACTTCCTGTGCTGCAGTTCTGATCGATCGGACTCGCGTCGCGTGGCGGCCATCACCTTCGCGAATCGCCGACCGAACTCGCGCAAGGAACGCGCATCGAAGTGCGCCGCGTCGCCTTTCTTGTTCGAGAGACCCTCCGAGGAGACGAAACCGACGCCCGCCTTCTTCGCCTCGTTGGACAGCGTCGCGTTGAGTTCCGCGGTGTCCTCGCGCCACCTCCCGAGTTCTCCCGCGACGAAGGGTACGTTCGGTGCGCGAAGGTCGCGCCGCAGATCGGCGATCAGCCTCTGGAATCGCTGGCGGTACTCCGGGGTCGGCATCTTGCCCGCGTCCGACTCGCCCTGGTGCCACAGGATGCCGCGGAGCGTGCCGTCTCGCATCGCGAGGCTCGCGCGGCGGATGGTGTCGTCGTACGGATGCGTCTTCGTCCCGCGGTGAAACCCACCGCGCACCCAGAGCTTGATGCTGCTCCCGCCGATGGCGCACGGCACGAGCCCGATGCGCGTCTGCGGATTCTCTGTGGCCATCACCTTGCCGAACGTCAACCCTAGACCGACGCCCGCGACTCTCTTGTCGAAGTGGATCGGGTCCCTCGCAGGCTGCCACTTCCCGTTCTTCGCGAGGGTGAGCACGCGTGGGTGGACCGCGCGGTCCTCGGCGGCGGGCTTGCCCCGACCGGCCATGTTCGATTGGCCGATCAGGAGGTAGACGTCGATCCTCTTCGCGTCTGGTTTCGGTGGCGTCAGCAGCCCGCGGTCCTTCAGCCAATCTGCGAGCCGGTGATGCCACCGCGATACGGGGAGTCCGCGCGGCAGGATGCCATAGCCGTGACCGCCGCGTTCGTACACATGGACCTCCGCGGGCACCGAGTGTCTGTGCAGCGCCTGGTAGAACGCGAGGGCGTTCTCGACCTTCACCCAGTCGTCGCTCGTCGACACCAGGAATGTCGGTGGCGTCAGGTAGTCCACGCGGTTCTCGTTCGAGAAGTCGCGCACGAGCTCTTTCGAAGGCCTCGGGCCGAGCAGGTTCCGCGCGGAGCCGCCGTGACCGATCTCCTTCGTAAACGAGATCACGGGGTACACGAGGACGAGGAAATCGGGCCGCTGGCCGAGGCCCTTGAAGTGCGTGCCCGCGGTGGATGCGAGGTGGCCGCCGGCGGAGAAACCCATGATCCCGATTCGACGTCTCGCGATGCGCCACTCGCCGGCCCGTTCCCGCGCGATCTCGATGGCGCGGAAGGCGTCCGCCGACGGCGCGGAGCTTCCGTAGACGTGGCCCTTGGGTCGCGGCAGCCGGTACTTCAGCACGAGCCCGGCGACGCCGATCGTGTTCAGCCAACGGGCGATGTCGTGGCCTTCCTTGTCGAGCGCCAACCCGCCGTAGCCACCGCCCGGGCAGATGACGATGGCCGCCCCCGTGTTCTTGGACTTCGAAGGAAGGTATGCGGTCAGCGTCGGCACATGCACGCCGCGCACGGACCGGTTGGGCTGCGTCGCGGAGCCGCGGTTCGACACCACTTCCGCCGGCGCGTTGGCGGGGGCACCCGGGGTTCCGTCCGGCCAGAGGAGGACTTCGGTCTGTGCCAGCGCCGAGGAAGCGAGCAGGCCCACGCAGGCGAATCGGAATTGCATGCGCGGATGGTAGCCGAACAGGGAGGGTCAGCGGCGCCCTCCCGTTTCCGGAGGGTCACAGAGTCAGCGTGGCACCGCTCGTCATCGCCAGGCCGATTCCACCCGCCGCAGGATCCACGACACCCCACTGAAAGTGGACCTTCGTGCCGCGCAGATTCGTCGCGCCCGGGATCCCGAGCCGAAGCGTGCTCTTACCGAAGATCATCAGCGTGGGAAGCACGATGTCCAGGGACACCAAGAGGCTGCAGCCACCGCCCAACGCGTAGGGCAGCGGGACCGGTCCCCACGTCGAATTGGACGCGCCGACGGCCAGGAATGACCGATTCGACTTCGGCGCGGCATTCGAGAGCTCCAGAGCGAACGTCGTCGATCCGTGCTTCAAGCTCCCGGAGTAGCCGAGAACCGGGATCTTGTTGGCCGTGCCCGCGCACCCTTTGCCGAACAGATCGAAGTCGGCGAAGCTCTCGTAGGCGCCGATGGTCGTGGGCTTGAACCGAACGGTCCCCTCGAAGTCATCCGTGATCCAGACCTGCGTGTTGATCGCCCTGCCGCCGGCGACCGAACCAGCGCGGGGTCGCAAGTCGTACGGCGTGGTCTTGATGTTCCTGAACCCGGGGTCGGCCTGAATCCCCACCGGGTCTTGTTTCGTTCCGATCTGCCACGGCGTCAGGCTACCGTACGTGATCGGGGACTGGTTGGTCCGTGGGTAACGGACGAGGTAGCCGTTCGGTATCCAGTAGATGTTCCGGTTGAAGAAGTGGATGTAGGGCAGGTGGGGCGTGATGCTCAACAGGGCGTACTTCCCCTCGGAGTAGAAGATGTTGTTCCGGATGTCGTTCCACACCCCGAGCCGACCGTTGATTTCGAGAACCTCAGCGCCCCACCCATTCGTCGCGAAGATCACGAACGTGTTGTGGTCGATCTGCGTCTCCTGGACGCCGTTGAAATCCAGAATCGGTTCGGAACCTCGTGGTGCCCCCCAGAACAAGTTGTTGTAGATCTTCGTCCGGGTTCGCTTCGAGACGTAGTGGTACATCTTGATCGCGGTTCGGCACTCCGCCATCCGGAATTCGTTGTGGTGCAGGACCAGGTAGTCGCAGTTCTGGATGTCGATGTGTCGGCCCCGTGCCGTCGTTGTCGAGAACAGGTAGGCGAACAAGCAGTGGTGGACCTCCACGTTGACGCAGTCCTGAATCCACAGATAGGCGCCGTCGAAGTGGCAGTTGCGGATCTCTATCTGAGCGACGTTGTTGTAGAGTCGGAGTCCTGCGTTGTTGGAGTATTGGGCGGATCCCTGGAACCGGAAGCCGTCGAACGTGATGTACTTCACCGGCAGGGCGTAGCCGCCCAGAGTGGGAGTCATGGTGTAGGGGATCGTCGCGCCGTGCTTCGTCTTGCTTCGAAACGTCACCCGGTTCGTGGCCGAGGCGCCCGGCACCGGGGTCGTTGTCCAGCGGTCGGTGCCCGGGTATGCGCCGCTCGCGACTTCGATCGTCACGGCGCCGTTCACGCCGGAGCGGCTCAGGTTGTAGGTCGCCTCGATGAACGACTTGAAGTTCCGGCTGCCGGATCCCGTACTGTCGAGGGTGTACAGCCCGGACATGGCCTGGGCGGCGATGGGGCCCGTGCAAAGCACGGTGAGAGTCAGGGCGATCGGGTAGGCTCGGGCCATGATTTCCTCATCTGGTACAGATGGGCGTGCCGAGCGTGATAGCCGAGGTGCCGAGGGCCGGGGCGGTTTCACGTAAGGGTCTGGACATCGGCGAATCTCAGCACGAGTCCAATGGTCCGAACACGCGAGGACAATTCAGAATCCCACGGTCCGAGCCCTCCTCCTCCTGTCCTGCTGCGGCGTTAGCGCCCCCTTGATGCCGCAAGATACGGCGCGGGATGTGGATTTCCGTGGTGGTGAGATCGAATGAGTTCGATCCAACTGTTCAACTGGTGCGCATCGTGGATGGCGACGTCGAGGACGTCGCCGTGCACTGCCGCAGGATGGTGTTTACACGATTGGGGTAGGCGCGTGCGGTGCGGGGAGCTACCAGTCGCGCGTCATCGCAAACTGAGAGGCGAACGCCGTCGACGTTCGCTTCGGGCTGGCGGCGACAAGACCGTGACAGCCCGGGGATAGATTGGCGATCGCGTTTGGTCCGGGCGGCAGAGCCGCTAGCATTCGCCGCTCGCGGTATGGCCAAGCGCAGCAGTCCAGAGCAGATCGTTGTGCGGGGCGCCAGGGAACACAACCTCAAGGGTGTCGACCTCAGCTTCCCGCGCGATGCCCTCGTCACCTTTACCGGCGTGTCCGGTTCAGGGAAGAGCAGCCTCGCGTACCACACGATCTATCAGGAGGGGCAGCGCCGTTTCCTCGAGAGCTTGTCGTCCTACGCGCGGCAGTTCCTGGGAAAGATGGAGAAGCCGAAGGTCGACCACATCGAGGGTCTGTCCCCGACGGTGTCGATCGACCAGAAGTCTGCCGGTCACAGTCCGCGGTCGACAGTCGGCACGCTGACCGAGATCCTCGACTACCTGCGGTTGTTCATGGCCCGGCTCGGCACGCCGACGTGTCCCCAGTGCGGCGCGGTCATCGAGACGTGGTCCGTCGACCAGATCGTCGAATCGATTCTCGATCGCCACGACGGCAGCGCGCTCCTGGTGATGGCGCCCGTGGTGCGCGAGCGCAAAGGCGAGTACCGCAAGGAGCTCGCGGACTTCCGGCAGAAGGGCTTCGTTCGCGCACGCATTGACGGCGAGGTGCGGCGCCTCGACGAGGACATCAAGCTCCACCGCTACAAGTACCACACGATAGAACTGATTCTCGACCGGCTGCGCATCAGCGCCGACGTCGCGTCCCGGGTCGCCGAGGCCGTCGAGCAGGCCCTGTCGTTGTCTGGCGGCCTCGTCGCAGTGGCCACCAAGGAAGGCGAGGACTACGAGCTGTTCTCTACCAGCCGAGCCTGCCCGGAAGGTCACGGCGCCGTGCCGGAGATGGAGCCGAGGTTGTTCTCGTTCAACAGCCCCGTCGGTGCATGTCAGAAGTGCGATGGACTGGGTGAGGTGCACAGTTTCAGCGAACAACTCCTCGTGCGGGATCCGTCGATGTCACTTCGCGAGGGCGCGGTCGCGGCGTTCACGGCGAAGGGCAAGCTCGCGTACGGTCGCATAACCATGGTCCACATGGGAGCGATCGCCGCGGACCACGGGTTCGATGTCGACACCCCGTGGAAGGCGTTGACCGCCACGCAGCAGAAGGTCGTCATGCGCGGCTCCGGGAAGAAGAAATACAAGATCGACTGGAAGCGAAAGGGAACGAACTACAGCGCTTCCGGCGTCGAGACGATGGCCTGGCCGGGCGTCGTGCCGCACCTGAAGAAGGTCTACCGCAACGCGACCGCTCGCCATCTCGATCGGTTCCGCGCCGCGACGGTTTGCGACGGATGTGACGGAACCCGGCTCAATCCCGTCGCGAACGCCGTGACGTTCGACGGTCGCAGCCTGCCAGACTGGGTGCGTTGGTCCGTCGCAGAAGCGGCGGACTACTTCACCAACCTGAAGCTGAAAGGCAACCAGGCGGCGATCGGCAAGGAAATCCTGATCGCGATCGAGACGCGGTTGTGCTTCCTGCTCGAGGTCGGTCTCAATTACCTCACCATCGACCGGCGCGCGTCTTCACTGGCGGGTGGCGAGTCGCAGCGCATCCGACTGGCGGCGCAAGTCGGTTCGGGACTGCGCGGCATTCTCTACGTGCTCGACGAACCGAGCATCGGATTGCACCCGCGGGATCAGCAACGGTTGCTCCGCACGCTCGCGAGTCTCCGCGACCGCGGCAACACCGTGTGCGTCGTCGAGCACGACGAAGCGACGATGGAGCAGAGCGACTGGCTCGTGGATATCGGCCCCGGAGCTGGCTTGCACGGTGGGGGGCTTGTCGCGTCGGGTCTGCCATCGGAGGTCAGGCAGAGCAAGGGCTCGTTGACTGCTCAGTATCTGCGGGGCGAGCTGAGCATTCCTGTCCCGGATGAACGACGTCCGGGCAACGGCCAGGTTCTCGAAGTGCGCGGTGCCCGACACCACAACCTCCGCGACCTCACGGTGCAGTTCCCGCTCGGATGCCTGGTCGCCGTGACTGGAGTCTCCGGCTCGGGCAAGTCGACGCTGATCAACCACATCCTGAAGAAGGCGCTGCGGCGCGACCTCAACCGCGCCGACGACATCCCTGGCGATTACGACGAGATCGTCGGCCTCGAGCACCTCGATAAGGTCATCGAGATCAGCCAGTCGCCGATCGGTCGCACGCCGCGCAGCAACCCGGCGACGTACACGAGCGTGTGGGATCACGTCCGCGATCTGTTCGCGAAGCTACCGGAGTCCCGGATGCGCGCGTATCCGAAGGGGCGGTTCTCGTTCAACGTCGCAGGCGGGCGATGCGAGGCCTGTGACGGGGCGGGCGTGCTCATCCTGGAGATGCAGTTCTTGTCGCCCGTCGAGATCGAGTGCGAGGACTGCAACGGCAAGCGCTTCAACCCGGAGACGCTGGAGATCGAGTTCAAGGACAAGAACGTCAGCGACTACCTGGAGATGACGGTGGACGAGGCGTACGAGTACTTCCACGCGATCCCGAAGATCGAGCGCGGGTTGAAGGCGATGCAGGACGTCGGTCTCGGCTACGTACGGCTCGGGCAGACGTCGACGACGCTGTCCGGGGGCGAGGCGCAACGGGTGAAGCTCGCCACGGAGCTGCAACGACCGGCGACGGGCAGGACGATCTACCTGCTCGACGAGCCGACGACGGGACTGCACTTCGACGACGTCCGCAAGCTGTTGGTGTGCGTGCACCGGCTCGTCGACGCGGGCAATACGGTGATCGTGATCGAGCACAACCTCGACGTCATCAAGAGCTCGGACCATGTCATCGATCTCGGGCCCGAGGGTGGTAAAGGTGGCGGCAAGGTCGTGTTCACGGGTTCACCGGAAGCGCTGTGCAAGGCCAAGGGTTCCCATACCGGTCGGGCTTTGAAGCCAGTGCTGTTCCCACAGAAGAAGAACGGGGCAGCTCCCGCACGCAAGAAGCCGCGGCGGCGCAAGCCGGCCGATCAAATCAAAGTGGTCGGCGCGTCCAAGAACAACCTCAAGAGCATCGACGTCGAGTTGCCGATCGGGAAGTTCACGGTGATCACTGGCGTGTCCGGATCCGGCAAGTCGAGCCTCGCGTTCGACACCCTGTTCGGGGAGGGTCAGCGCCGGTTCATCGAGAGCTTGTCGACGTACGCGCGGCGATTCCTCGGTCGGATGGACCGCGCCCCGGTCGATCGGCTGGAAGGGCTCGGCCCGGCGATCGCCATCGATCAGCGGGCGAGCCATCGCAGCCCGCGATCGACGGTCGCCACGGCGACGGAGATCCACGACTACCTGCGGTTGTTGTACGCGCGCATCGGGCGACCACACTGTCCCGAGCACGGACAGGAACTGGTGCTGCACAGTCCGAGCAGCATCGCGAAAGTGCTGCTGGGGGAGTTCGAAGGGAAGCGTGGCTACATCCTGGCCCCGGTGCCGATTCCTTCGGAGGTGCGCAGTCCGCACGACAAGTTGAAGAAGTTCTCGGAAGGGGTACGCGAGGCCTGGAAGACCGATGGCTTCGTGCGCGCGCTGGTGGACGGCAAGGAGGTCCGTCTCGACAAGCCGTTGGGGTTCGGGAAGGGCAAGGGATACGTGCCGGAGCTCTACCTCGTGGTTGACCGCGTGACGTTCAAGGATCGCGGTCGGTTGGTGGACAGCGCCGACCTCGCCGGGCGGATGGGCCACGGACGGCTGGTCGTCCGGGCGATGAACGGGAAGGAAGACTACGAGGAGCGCATCTTCACGACGGATCGGAGCTGCCCGCTGTGTGGACACGGCGTGCCGACGAACCCGCATCCGAGGTACTTCTCCTTCAACCACCACAGTGGCGCGTGCGAATACTGCTCGGGGTTGGGCGAGGTCGTCACGTGTGATCCGGATCTGCTCGTCAACCATCCCCACCTGCCCACGTTCCACGGCGCGATCCAACACAAGGGCGGCGCGTTCACGTTCCTTACCAAGAAGTCCGGCTGGTATGTGAAGATCGCCAGGCAGGTGGCGAAGAAGCACGGCTTCGATCTCACCGACAACTTCGAGGACCTGTCCGAGGAGGCGCAGGAGATTCTGCTCTACGGCACCGGGGAGGAGCGATTCGAGGTCGTGAACCGTCGCGGTGGCACGTCGAAGCGGACGTTCAAGATGGCGGTGCAGTGGAAGGGGTTCTGCACGCAGATCGAGGAGTGGGTGCACAGCGGAGGGTCATCGGAGAGGACGAAGGACAACATGCGCGCCGTGATGGCGACGGGGCCGTGCACGGCGTGTGGTGGCGAGCGACTCGCGACCGCGCAGCGGAACATCCTCGTGGGGGGCCGCAGCCTGTCGCAGTTCACGCGGATGTCGGTCGATGACGCGATCGCCGCCATGGCGAAGCTGCGATTGCGGAAGCCGGAGCGGCAGATCGCGGACGAAATCCTCGTGGAGATCGGCAACCGGTTGCAGTTCCTCTCGAAGGTCGGCCTCGGCTATCTCACACTCGATCGATCGGCGGGCACGTTGTCCGGCGGTGAAGCGCAGCGGATCCGGCTCGCGAGCCAGCTCGGCAATCGGCTGGTCGGTGTCCTGTACGTTTTGGACGAGCCGACGGTGGGGTTGCACCCTCGGGACACGGCGCAACTGTTGAGTACGTTGATCGACTTGCGCGACCTGGGCAACACAGTCGTCACCGTCGAGCACGACGAGTCGGTGATGCGCGAGGCTGACTACATCATCGACATGGGCCCCGGCGCGGGGCACCAGGGTGGCGAGGTCGTCGCGGCGGGAACGCCAGCGCAGGTCGCGAGGTCAAAGGGATTGACCGGGCAGTACCTGCGTGGCCAGTTGGTGATCCCGGTTCCGGCGCGGCGTCGCGAGTTCTCGGCGGAAGTCCGGTTGAAGAACCTGACGCAGAACAACCTCAAGAAGATCGACGCGGCTCTTCCAATGGGAGTGCTGACGGCGGTGACGGGCGTGTCCGGGTCGGGGAAATCCACGTTGGTGCTCGAGTCGTTGTTGCCAGCGCTGATAGAAGGGTCGGTGTTGCCGAAGGGGTTCAAGGATGCACAGACGATCGTCGTGGATCAGGGTCCCATCGGGACGACGCCGGCGAGCAACCCGGCGACGTACACCGGCTTGTTCACGCCGATTCGAGAGTTGTTCGCCGAGCTGCCCGTGTCGAAGGTCAAGGGGTTCGGGCCGGGGCGGTTCTCGTTCAACATGAGGGGTGGACGTTGCGAAGCATGCGAGGGCAAGGGCCAGATCCGCGTGGAGATGCACTTCCTCGCCGACGTGTGGGTGACTTGCGACGTGTGCGGAGGCAAGCGCTACAACGCGGAGACGCTGGGTGTCGAGTTGCGCGGCAAGCACATGGCCGATGTGCTCGAGATGGAGGTCGGCGTGGCGCTCGACTTCTTCGGCAACCATCCGCGGATTCGACGACCGCTGCAGGCGATGGTTGACGTGGGGTTGGGTTACCTTCGCCTCGGGCAACCGGGCAACACGCTCTCTGGCGGCGAGGCCCAGAGGATCAAGCTGGTCGCGCAGCTGGCGCGCCCGGCGCGGCGTCACAACGTCTACATGCTCGACGAGCCGACGACGGGTCTGCACGTCTTGGACGTCGCGCGTCTCATCGAAGTACTGCACCGACTCGTCGACCAGCAGCACACCGTGATCGTGATCGAGCACCACCTGGATGTGATCAAGAACGCGGACCACGTGATCGAGCTCGGTCCCGACGCGGGTCCCCTCGGCGGCGAAATCGTCGTCACGGGCACGCCGGAGCAGGTCGCCCGGAGCAAGAAGAGTGTCACGGGCTCGTTCCTTGCGCCGCTGGTCGGCGCGGCGAAGTCCAAGAAGAAGACGCGGTCTCGCGGGCAGGGGGTTTGAGGTCGGGAATGACCGAGCAACGTGCCTCGGACTCCCCATTCCGCCCTCGCCATCGCCGCCGCGACTTTTCTCACGAATGAAGCCAATCCAGCGCACAAACGTCGCAGCCACTGCTATCATTCGGACCCCAATGAACGCCAACGTGCACCATCATCACCATCATTCGCATCCCGCAAGGGTCGGCTGACGGTACGTGCACACCTGGTGACCACGACCACGCCGGCCCGCACGCCGGCGTGCTTCGCTTAAGGGCGAATCGGGCGTCGGCGTCGGGCGAACAACGCCGCCATGACACAGACCAATACACGCCTTGCCCTGCCGAAGGGCCGCATGCAGGAAGCCCTCTTTCGCCTTCTCCGTGACGCTGGAGTCGACTGCGACGCGGGACTCCGCTCGTACCGACCGGACGGGCTGCTGCCCGGCTTCATCGCGAAGATCCTCAAACCACGCAACATCGCCGAGATGCTCCACGTCGGCACGCGTGACGCGGGCTTCGCCGGCGCGGACTGGGTCGCGGAGCTCGACCTCGACCTCGTCGAAGTGCTCGACCTCGGACTCGACAACGTCCGCGTCGTCGCCGCCGCGCCGGAGTCGTTCCTGGTCGACGGCGGTTTTCCCGACGGCGTCGTCCGCGTCGCCACGGAGTACGAGAACCTCACGCGTCGCTGGATCGAACAGCGGGACCTGGAGGCCACCGTTATCCGTTCCTTCGGCGCGACCGAGGTGTTTCCACCCGAGGATGCCGACTGCATCGTCGACAACGTCTCGACCGGCTCGACTCTCCGCGCGAACAACCTCGTCGTCGTCGACGAGCTCATGACGTCGACGACGCGCCTCTACGCCAATCCACGTTCCATGGAGGACGCGGAACAGCGCGAGCGCATCGAACAACTCGCCGTGCTGCTCCGCTCCGTCCTCGCCGCCCGCGAGCGCGTGCTGCTGGAAATCAATGTTCCTGGCGAATCGCTGGAGGCCCTCGTCGCCACCTTGCCGTGTATGCGGCAGCCGACCATCTCCAAGCTGCACCACGACGACTGGTATGCCGTGCGGGTTGCCGTGCCCCGCGCCGATCTCCCACGGCTGATCCCCGAGATCAAGGCCCGTGGCGGTACTGACCTCCTCGTCTCCAAACTCGACCAGATCGTGCCATGAGTCTACCGCGGCCCGACATCGACCGGCTGGGCGAGAGTGCCTACGGCGTGCCCCGGCTCAGTGGCCCGATCGACCTCTGGCTCGACGGCAACGAGGGCCCGGCGCCGACCCAAGCCGTGTGCCAGGAACTCGCGAACCTCGATCCGGAGATCCTGCGACGCTACCCCGACGCGAAGCCGCTCGAACGAGAACTCGCCGCGCAACTGGGCGTGCCCGGGTCTCGCGTCTTCGTCACGGCTGGCGCCGACGAGGGCATCGACCGGTTCTGTCGCGCGTTCCTCTCGCCGGGTCGCAACGCCGTCGTGCTCGCCCCCGCGTTCGAGATGCAGGTCCGCTACGCGCAGCTAGCCGGCGCCGAGGTTCGCGAGGTCGATTGGATGTCGGGCGAATTCCCGATCGAACGCGTGCTCGATGCCGTCGACGCGGACACGTGTGTCATCGCGATCGCTTCGCCCAACAACCCGACCGGTCTCACGATGCCGCGGGATATGATCGAAGAGCTGGTCCGCCGTGCTCCCGATGTCTGGTTGATGCTCGACCTCGTCTACGCCGAATTCCTCGACGACGATCCGACCGCCTTCGCGATCGGACTCCCCAATTCGATCGTCCTCCGGAGCTTGTCGAAGAGCGGTGGCCTCGCCGGACTCCGCGTCGGTTATGCGGTTGGGCCCGAAGATGCGATCGCCGCGATGCGCCGGGCCGGTGGTCCGTACTCCGTCGCTGGCCCGAGCCTCGCCCTGGCCAGCCGGTTCGTGCGCGAGTCGTCGTCGGCGTTCGAGGCGTTCCGCAAGGTCGTCGAACGCGAACGCAATACCCTGCGCGGCGTTCTCCTCGAGTGCGGTCTCGGAGTCGAACCCGGGACGGCGAATTTCTTGCTCGCCCGGACTCCGCGTTCCCGCTGGTTGTGGGAGGGTCTCGCGAGTTTCGGCATCGCGGTGCGCTGGTTCGCGGGCCGGCGCGATCTTGAGGATGCCGTGCGGATCACGTGTCCAGGAGACCCAGTCTCGTTCGCGAGACTGCTGGCCGGTCTGCGCGCGACTCTCGCGCCGCAAGCGATCCTCTTCGACATGGATGGAGTCCTCGTCGACGTGAGCGACAGCTACGACCTGGCCATCATCGAGACGGCGGCTTCGTTCGGCGTGACGGTTACGCGTGAGGACATCGCAGCGGCGAAGGCTCGGGGTGATGCGAACAACGACTGGCGCGTCACAAAGGGACTGCTGGAGGCCCGGGGGTGCGACGCGGCTCTCGACGAAGTTACGCGCCGCTTCGAAGAAGCGTACCAAACGCGGTTGTGGAAGAACGAGATCCTCACCGTCGATCCCGAGTGGCTCGCTGCCCTCAGCCGACGCGTAACCCTCGGTGTCGTCACGGGGCGCCCGCGCAAGGACGCGGAGCGCTTCCTCGAGAGCGCTGGCATCGACGCGTGCTGCTCCACGGTGGTGTGCATGGAGGACGCAGCCCCGAAACCGTCGCCGGAACCAGTGACCCTCGCACTCAGCCGATTGAATTGCGACACAGCGTGGTTCGTCGGCGACACCGTGGATGACGTCCGTGCCGCGCGTGCGGCTGCCGTCGTCCCACTCGGAATCGTTGCCCCGGGCGACGATCCTGAAGACCCTCGGACGAACCTGACCGCGACCGGCGCCGCCCGCGTGCTCGACGTCCTCACCGAACTCGAACAACTCTTGCCATGAAGAAACGACAAGCAACTCTCGAACGCCGGACCTCGGAGACCCAGATCGAGGTCACCCTGGATCTCGACGGTCTCGGTGACAGCCGAATCGTCACAGGCCTCGGATTTCTCGACCACATGCTTGCGTCATTCGCGAAGCACGGGCGATTCGATCTCACCTTGACGTGTCAGGGGGACCTCCACATCGACGATCACCACACTGTCGAAGACTGTGCGCTGGTCCTCGGCGAGGCTTTCGACCGCGCGCTCGGCGAACGCTGCGGCATCGAACGATTCGGCGATGCACACATCGCCATGGACGAGGCGCTGGTTCGCGCGGCGGTCGACCTGTCTGGTCGACCATTCGCGAGCATCGATCTCGGGCTGCGCCGCGAGAAACTCGGTGACGTCGCGTGCGAGAATCTCACGCACTTCTTCCAGAGCTTCGCTACCGCGTCCCGCAACACCGTCCACATCGATGTGCTGAAGGGCGAGAACGATCACCACAGGACCGAAGCCTCTTTCAAGGGCCTTGCCGTCGCCCTGCGCCGCGCGCTCCGCCGCACGGAGAGTTCGGCGGTGCCGAGCACGAAGGGAGTGCTATCGTGATCCGCGTGCACATCGTCGCGACCGGAGTCGCGAACACTGCGTCGGTCTGCGCAGCGTTCCACCGTCTGGGTTGTGAGCCGGTGTTCGTCGAGCGTTTCGAGGAGGTACGCGATGCGACGCACCTCGTCGTCCCCGGTGTCGGTGCGTTCGGAGCTGCTATGGCGCGGCTGCGGGAGCGGGATTGGGTCGAGCCCCTGGTTCACCGGATCCGTGACGGGCGACCGACTTTCGCGATCTGTCTGGGCCTGCAGCTCCTCGGCGCGGGGAGTTCCGAATCCCCGGGTGATCCGGGGCTCGCCTGCGTTCCCGAGGTCGCCGCGCCGTTCGCCCGCGGGACCCGCACGCCACACATGGGGTGGAATCAAGTCCGCGCCGATTCCGAATGTCGGTTGATCGAGAGTGGCGCGGCGTACTTCGCGCACTCGTACTGCTGGGGCGGTGTTCCCGATGGCTGGGCCGGTGCGCGGACGGAGCACGCTGAGCCCTTCGTTTCGGCGATCGAACGCGAGGCCGTGGTCGCGTGCCAGTTCCACCCGGAGTTGTCGGGTGATTACGGGGCGGATCTGATGCGGCGTTGGCTGCGCGCGGGAGATACGTCGTGCTGATGGCCCGCATCATCCCGTGTCTCGATGTCCGCGACGGACGCGTCGTCAAGGGAGTGAACTTCCAAAACCTCCGGGACGCCGGCGATCCAGGCGAACGCGCCGCCGCGTACTTCGAGCAAGGTGCCGACGAGATCGTTCTCCTGGATGTCAGCGCGACTCTCGAGGCGCGGAGGACGACGCTCGAGACCGTGCGTCGCGTGCGTGCCGAACTGTCGATCCCGCTCACGGTTGGCGGCGGAGTTCGCTGCCTGGAAGATGCCGAAGCCCTGCTCGACGCCGGCGCCGACAAGGTGGCCATCAACACGGCTGCCGTAGAGTCTCCGGACCGCATCGACGAGCTCGCGAATCGATTGGGTCGTCAGTGCATCGTGCTCTCGATCGACGCGAAACGCACGGCGGACGGATATCGCGTTCTCACGCACTCGGGCGGAGTCCCGCGTGTCCTCGATCCCGCCGTCTGGGCTGCCGAGGGCGAGCGGCGGGGCGCTGGGGAGATCCTGCTCACCAGCCACGATCGCGACGGTACTCGAGCGGGATATGACCTCGAACTGACCCGGTCGGTTCGCCTCGAGGTAGACCTTCCGGTGATCGCGTCCGGTGGAGGGTCGACAGTGGGGGACATGATCGACGTGCTGGATGCCGGCGCCGACGCGGTGCTCGCCGCGTCGATCTTCCACGACGGCGAGACAACAGTCGGTGCCCTCAAGGAAAATCTAGCGGCGCGGGGCGTGGAGGTGCGGCGATGATCGTCCCATCCATCGATCTACAGGGCGGCCAGACAGTGCAGCTCATCGGCGGCGTCGAGAAGGCTCTCGAAGCCGGAGACCCGCGCCCGATCGCGCGCCGTTTTGGTCGCGTTGGCGAGGTCGCCGTCATCGACCTCGATGCGGCGATCGGAACCGGTTCGCAGACCGAACTCGTGCGCGAACTGCTGGACCTCGCGCCGTGCCGCGTCGGTGGCGGCATACGCGACGTCGAGACGGCGCGCATGTGGCTCGACGCCGGTGCGCACAAGATCATCCTCGGTACCGCGGCGCGACCAGAGGTGCTGCGTGAACTTCCCCGCGAGCGAGTCATCGTCGCGCTCGACGCGCACTCGGGCGAAGTCGTGGTCGAGGGCTGGCGTACGCGCACCGGTCGTTCGATCGAGGAGTGTCTCGAAGAGTTGCGTGAGTTCGCGGATGCGTTCCTGATCACGTTCGTCGAACGCGAGGGGCGCCTGGGCGGAATCGACCTCGACTACGCGGCGCGGCTCGTTGAATTGGCGAAGGGCAGCCACATCACGTTCGCTGGAGGGATCACGACCGCGGTAGAGATCGCGGCCCTCGATCAGCTCGGCGCCGACGCCCAGATCGGCATGGCGCTCTATCGCGGACACCTCGACCTCACCGAGGGCTTCGCCGGCGTTCTTCGTTCGGACCGAGCGGATGGCCTCTGGCCGACCGTCGTGCAGGAGGAAGACGGCACGCTTCTCGGGCTGTGCTATTCGAGTCTGCGCAGCCTCCGCGAAGCGATCGACTCCGGACGCGGGGTCTACGAGTCCCGGCGGCGTGGGCTGTGGATCAAGGGTGAGTCGTCCGGCGCGACCCAGGAACTCCTCGGTGTGGATGTCGACTGCGACCGCGACACGCTGCGTTTCCTCGTGCGGCAACACGGTGACGGCTTCTGTCATCGCGGCACGGTGAGTTGCTTTGCCGACGGGCCTGGACTGGCAGTATTGATGCGACGCCTGGCGCAACGCGTGGAGGATGCGGTGCCGGGTTCGTACACCCGGAGGCTCATCGACGACGTGGATCTCTTGCGCGCGAAACTGTGTGAAGAAGCCGGAGAACTCGCGGACGCGGAGGGTCGCGAGGATGTCGCCGCGGAGGCGGCAGACCTGATCTACTTCGCCAGCGTTGCCCTCACTCGTAGCGGCGTGTCGCTCGCCGAAGTCTTTGCACAACTCGAACGCCGCTCCCGTCGCGTCTCACGGCGCCCGGGGAACGCGAAGCCGGGGGTGTCGTCACCGTGAAGATCACCACTGTCGACGCGATCACGAATCGTCGCGACATCCTCGACGACGCGACGCACGACCGGGCGACCGCGATCGTGAACGACGTCCGTCGCGAAGGCGAAGTCGCTGTGCGTCGTTGGGCGCGCGAGCTCGACGGTCTCGCGGACGACGCGGCGCTCGTCATGGAGCGCGTTGTTTTGGAGGAGGCGTGGTCGGGTCTCGATGCGCCGACCCGCGCCCTCCTCGAACGCACCGCGGGACGGATCCGCGACTTCGCCACGCGGCAGCGCGCCTGCCTCGTCGACTTCGAACACGAAGCCGCCGGGGTCGTCGCCGGGCACGAATGCGTGCCGGTGGGTCGTGCCGGGTGCTACGCGCCGGGAGGGCGCTACCCGCTGCCGTCGTCCGTGTTGATGACAGTCGTGACGGCGAGGGCGGCTGGGGTCCGTGAGGTGATCGTGGCGTCGCCGCGACCGCAGCCGTTGACGATGGCGGCGGCGTTCGTCGCTGGCGCAGACTGCTTGGTGCAAGTCGGAGGCGCACAGGCGATCGCCGCGATGGCATACGGGGCGGGGTCGATCCACCGGTGTGATGTCATCGTGGGGCCGGGCAACCGCTACGTCACCGCCGCGAAGCATGTCGTCAGCCGCGACGTCGGCATTGATATGCTGGCGGGACCTTCAGAACTCGTCGTCGTCGCGGACGAAACAGCTGACGCGGAGTTCGTTGCCGCAGACCTTCTCGCCCAGGCCGAACACGATCCGGATTCGCTCGCGGTGCTCCTGACGACTTCGCGGGAGATGGCGGAGGCCGCGCAGCGGGCGGTCGCGAGGCAGCTCGAGGATCTGCCGACCGCGGACATCGCGCGACAAGCCATCGACAACGGTGGCGTTGTGATCTGCGAATCCGCCTCCGAGGTGATCGCTCTATGCGACGCGATCGCGCCCGAGCACCTCGCCCTCCACGTCGCGGACGCGGCGTCCATGCGTACGCGCTTCGCGAACTTCGGCGCTGTGTTCGAGGGTGGAGGCATGGCGGAAGTGCTCGGCGATTACGGTGTTGGGCCGAACCACGTCCTGCCTACCGGGGGCCAGGCGCGACACACGGGCGGTCTGTCGGTGTTCCAGTTCCTGCGCGTGCGGACTCGACTCGCAGGCACCGCTTCCGCCGAGGTGCTTGACGATGTGCAACGATTCGCGGAACTCGAGGGGCTGCCTGGGCATGCGCGCGCGGCTTTGATTCGTCGCTCGCCGTCGTAGGACGGGGTAGGATCGAGGGGCAAACTGATGCTCATTCCCGACACGTTCCTGATCACGGATGGCTCCGGTGAGCTCGCGCGCATCCACGACATCATCGCGGCTGCATTGGACGGCGGCGTGCGCGGGATCCAGGTCCGCGAACCATCGCTGTCCGCGCGGCAGCTGTGCGCGCTGTGCGCCGATCTGAAACCCCGGATCGATGCGTGCGGCGGCGTGCTCGTCGTCAACGACCGCGCCGATGTCGTCGCCGCAGGCCTCGCGCACGGCGTGCAGTTGGGGCATCGGTCACTCAGACCCGAAGCAGCTCGGCGTTTCCTGCCAAGATCGGCCATCATCGGCTGCTCCGTGCACGATCTGAGTCAGATCCAGGAGGCCGTCGACGCGGATTTCGTTGTCCTCGCCCCGCTGTTCGCGACCGGTTCCAAGCCCGGTGCGGAACCGCTTGGCCTTTCACGTGCGCGAGAACTCGTGTCGGCGAGTCTGCTTCCCGTGATCCTGCTCGGCGGCATCGACGCATCCAACGCCGGGTCGGCGCGGGAGATTGGTGCCTCCGGCGTGGCGGTGATGAGCGCGGTGTGGGACGCTAGCGATCCTCGGTCGGCGGCCGCCGCGTTGGTCGCCACCCGCATTGATTCGTAGATATGGTACTCGACAAGACCACAAAGTTCCGCCGGTGGGTGACGGGGTCCGCCGCCGTGATCGTCGTCGGGGCCCTCGTGTGGTTCTTCACGCTCTACGACAACTGGACGGTGATCCCCGGCATGGACACGATGATCCCGGAGTATCCGCCAGGGGCGACGTGTATCATCAAGAAGAACCCGAGTCAGGTGCAGGCGAAGACGAGCGTGGTCATTATCCAGGTCTCGGCTAAAGCTCACCTGCTCTCAAGAGTCGATCGAATCGACGGGGACAAGATCTACATCAAGCACGACAACCGCGGGTCCGTCTTCCTTCACTACGAGAAGAGGTCGTACACGATCGCCGACGTGCGCGGCCTGGTGATGACGGTGTTGGTGCCCGATCCAGAGATCCCGACCGTCAAGAAGATCAATGGCGGCAAGTGACTGGCCATTCCCGGAGCGCTTCGCCGAGCGCGAGTTCGTGTCGGAGATCTCCCGGCGGTTCGCGACAGACGATCCGCGGGTGCACGTCGGCATCGGTGACGACGGCGCCGTCCTGCGCACGAGCATGCTGACGGTCGCCGCGTGTGATCCCGTCGTCGAGGGCGTGCACTTCACGCGGGGGGATCCGGTGCAACTGGTGGGGAGGAAGGTCGTGAACCGCAACCTCTCGGATCTCGCCGCGATGGGCGCCAGGCCGAGTTTTCTCCTGGTGTCGCTCCTGCTGCCAGATTGGTTGTCCAACGCGGGCCGCGCGAAGCTTCTTCGCGGAATCCAGACCGCTGCGGAGGCTGCCTCGTGTTCGGTCGTCGGTGGTGATGTCGCCAGGACTCCGGGACCGATGGTGGTCACGGTGACGGCACTCGGTGAAGCGCCGAAGCGACCGCTGCGCCGCGATGGACTCTCCGCTCGCGACGCGCTTCACGTGACCGGACCGCTCGGCGGCTCGAGGCTCGGTCGGCACCTGCGATTCACGCCGCGGGTCGCGGAAGGGCGGTGGCTGTCCGAGCAGGTGGAGGCAACCGCCGCGATCGACATCAGCGACGGGCTGCTCATGGATCTCTCGCGGATGCTCGAAGCGAGCGGTGAGCGCGAGGGTTGTCCGTTCGGCGCGGAACTCTCGGCCAACACCATTCCGATCGCCGCGGCGGCGGTGAAGGCCGCGAAGCAGAGCGGAGAAGACCCGATGACGCATGCGCTCACGGACGGTGAGGACTACGAGCTGCTGTTCGGGTTGCGCGAGGAGCTTCCCGAGGAAGGCCCCCTGACCGGTCGGTCCCGGCGGGCGATCGGATTCGTCACGGCGACGCCCGGTATTTTCCTGCGCGATCGACGCGGTCGCACGCGGAAGCTCCGGGTGGTTGGGTACGAGCACGATGTCTGACCCCGCGGATCCGGTCGGCGCGACCCTGCGGTTGCACCTCGTCGATCCCGAAGCGACCCAAGCCCTCGGGCGACGCCTGGGCGAGTGTCTCCGCGTCGGTCAAGGACTGGCGTTGGTGGGGGACCTCGGTGCGGGCAAGACCTGTCTCGCCCGCGGCGTCGGACGGGGCCTGGAACTCGACGACCCGGATGGCGTGTGCAGCCCGACCTATTTGCTGGTCGTGGAACATGCGGGTCCCGCGCCGATGATTCACGTCGATGCCTACCTCCCCGAGAAGACCCGCGCGTTTCTCGAGGATGGCGGCCTCGACTACCTCGACGAGACCCCCGGCGTCATCGTCGTGGAGTGGGCCGACCGGCTGCAGGATCTCCTCCCCGACGAGACCCTGTGGGTCACGCTGCTCCCCGCAGGAGGCGAGGACGGCGTGGGGCGGGAAGTCGTGATCGAAGACCGGACCCACGCCTTTCCCTGGCTCGACTCTGCCTGGGTCGGGTAGTCGTTGATCACGTAGTTTGTCGCCCCGCGCTGTCCGGGCAGGCTCAGCCGCCGTTTCGGGAGGGTTGGGCCGGGTCGCCCGCCTCATCGCGCCGGCGGTAGAGCCACACTCCCGACTGTCGCTTGGAACGCGGCCTGAGTTCGAGCTGTTCCGTGTGCAGTTTCCGTCGCTCTGCGTTCATCTGCTGAACCTCTTTCTCCCGGTTCCAAGCCGTGTACTTCTCCTTGAACGCATCCTGGTCGCCCTTGGTCTTCTCGCGAATGGCCGTGTACTGGTTGCGCCACTTCTTGTCGAGACGGGTCAACTCGGCGTCGACATCCGACAGCCGCTTCTTCTCGGCGGTCGAGAGTTGCCGCGCCCTGGGGTGTTGTGTGAAGAAACCACCGACGACGAGATCCAGGTCGCCGTCGCCGTCGAAGTCCGTGGGCTCTACGTACCAGCCTGTCTCGGGGCCGGCGTTCTTGGCCTGCACCGGCTAAGATGGGGGGCACCGCTCGCCCATACAGGCCGATACTCCGCCTCGGTGGCGAGACTCCCCGGAATGTGGAATTCCACCTCAACCCACCTTGATACGGGGGGTTATGTGGCCGAAAAGCTTGGATCAAGCATCCAGTGGATCGGTTTTTTGGCCGACCGTACGGTCGGGGGGTTTCCCCTCGACTCCCAACCCCCAGAATTCAACGCAACCCGAGTGAACCACCGGTCCTGACCACCGTTCGCCGACATCAACCCATGGCCACCTCAAAGGACGAAGACGCAGAATCTCCCGCCACCGGACCCTCCCTCGCGGAACCGGTATCGGCAGTGGACACGGCTCATACGGTGGACATGCTCGCCCGCTATCGCGATGGCGATCCCAAGGCGTTCAAGGCCGTGGTCGGCGAGTACGAGGCTCGGCTGGTCCGGTTCTTCTACCGGCTTTGCTGGGATCGGGGGCGAGCCGAGGACTTCACGCAGGATCTGTTCCTGAAGCTCCTGCGCGGGGCGCGTCGGTATCAGCCGCAAGGGCGGCTCTCGACATTCATCTTCCGCGTCGCGACGAACCTCTGGATCGACTACTACCGCTCGACGAAGCCCCGTGGTCGGATCTACTCGCTGGACAAGGTCATGTTGACCGGCGAGCCCGTGGTCAAGACGACCCGCGACCCGGCGGCTCCTGGAGATCGCTTGATCCTCGACGAGGAGAAGAACCAACTCCGCGGCGCGATCGAGTCCCTGACTGAACCGCATCGCCTGGTTCTCGAACTCGCGATCTACCAGGAGATGCCCTACGCGGAGATCAGCAGCGTTCTCAAGATTCCTGTCGGCACGGTCAAGTCGCGTATGCACAACTGCGTGCGAGCGCTGCGCACGCACATGGCGGATCAGAAGGGGCACGAGGCTGACCAAGCCTCGTTTCGATTTCCGCAGCGGGCTAGGGGATCCGCCGGATAAGTGAGTGAGATGAGCAGTTCCGAACGCGAAGACCGGATGGTGGACTGGATCCTCGGAAAAGCTTCCGAGGAAGAGGCCCAGGGTCTGCGGCATGAAGCCGCCTCGGATCCCGCCGTCGCCCTGGACGCGGCCGAGCTCCGGTGCTTGTTCGACGACCTGCGCGAACTGACGGTCGAGCCGACGTCGCGGGTCGCGGTCACGGTTCGCAACGCCGTGGATCGCCGCGCGCGTCTGCGCGAGGGCAAGCCACCGTGGCGGCCCGTCGAGACGTTGTTCTACTCCCTGAAGGTCGCGGCAGTCGCCGCCGTCGTCGTGGGTGGGGCATTGTTCGGGGAACGGGTCGTGTGGCAACGGCACGAGGTGCAGCCCCGGGACTCGCAAGTTGCCGGCGCGCCGGTCGAACCAGCTCGCAGTGCGGACGCGTACGTCGCACACGAGGGAACCGCCCTGGTCCAGGACCTGGCGATAGAACCGAAACACCTTTCGCCGTTCGTGCAGGGCAACACCGAGTACCCGTACCGGCTATACCGCATGGACGCGCTTGTTTCGGAGCGATACACGCCGCCGCACGCCCATGTCGCCGAGACGTTGCCACAGGATGTCTGGATGTGCGCGACGAACGCCGTCGCCAGTATGCGGCAGGAGTTCAAGTATCGGCTCAGCCCGAACCTTCGTCGCCGGGCGATCCGCGCAGCGGGCGGCCGCGACTTCCTCGCGGCGCGCATCGAGACCCTCGCGGGTGAAGTTTCGACGAAGATCCGGATCGCGATCGTGGACTCGACCGCCACCGTCGGCGATGTCGCTCTGTCGTTGCGCGCCATGATGGCGGGTGGTTCGACGCGGCGCCTCGGCGATCACCAGGATTGCGTTCGGCAGTGCACCGACTGGTTGGTCGAGCGCTTGCCCGCACTGAAGGGAGGCGAACTCGCGACCGCCCTCTCCGGCCTGGTCGACGTGGCCGTCGTCTCGGGCCCGAAGATGGGTCGACTCGTGGGCGTCCACGCGTCGCGGCTCGCGGAGTCGGTCATCTACTCCTACAACAACCACCGTCCGTCGATGTTGAACTGGCAAACGTCCGCCGCGCAGCTGGCCGACGCCGGTCAAGTTCTGCGATTGGCGCCCGCGTTTGGCATCGTCAACAAGGAAGCCCTCCTCGCCAGGGTGTATCTCGCGATGCACCTCTCCGAGCGGATTGACTTGAGCACGTCGGAACGCCCGGATCTCCTCGCCGCGAAGCTCTACGGATTCGGCGATCTGATCGATCGCAGCGACACCGAGCGGCGGCTCGGTCTCTGGCACGCGCGTGATCTGGTGCCGGAGCACTACGTCGCGTTGCATCACGTCGCCTGGAGTCGATTCCCGCTGCGGTCGGGCTGGGCTGATTTCCAGCTCGAACTATGTTCCGTATCGACGCTCGCCACCCCGGATGCGAGTTCGGATGCGTCGGCGTTGCTGCTCTCGCTCGCGGTGAACTACGCCGCGCCCGGCAGCCACGAACTGCTCGAAATCGCGATGCGCTAGGGCCAAATTCCGGCACCGACTCCTAGGTTCTACCGGGTATGGTCCCGCTGATGAGAGCAGCGATTTTCTCGATGATGGTGATCCTGGCCCTCGTCGCAGCCCTTTCCGGTCAGGACAAGAAGCCCGCGAAGAAGTTCAAGTTCACCGATCCGCAGGACATCCCGATCCCGACGGAGACGAAGGGATTGCGGAGGATCGACCTCACTCTCGACGAAGCCTTGCGGATGGCGGACGTCAACAACTCGGACCTCGACGTCCTCCGCCTCGGTCCCCGGCGCAGCGCGTTCGACGTGATCATCGCGCGGGCGTTCTACGACTCGGAGGTCTACTCCGATGCCGGATTCAACAAGCAGGAGAACCCGTCACTGACGACGTTCGATACGAACCGCGAGATCTACGACGCGCGAGCCGGCTGGCGCAAGCGTTTGACCACGGGCGCGCTCGTCGACATGAACGTCTCCGCCATCAAGACTTCCCAGACCGAGCGCAGCTTCGGCAACAACGTGTTCGTGGCGTCGCGTGTCTTCGACACGAGTCTGAACCTCAGCGTGACGCAGCCTCTGTTGCGCAGTGCGTGGTGGGAATACGGCGAGGCTGACATCCACCGGGCGCAGTCGGCACAGTCGAGCGCGAAGCACGCGTTCGAGCAGAGCCGCCAGGATGTTCTTCTCGAGGTGGCGAGAGCCTTCTGGGAGTTGGTCTTCGACCGCGAAGACTACCGCGTGCAGTTCCAGGCGCTCGAGTTGGCGCAGGAGCAGCTGCGCATCACGGAGGCGCGCATCGCCGTCAGGGACCTCGCCCCCAGGGACAAGGTCGCCGACGAGGCCGAGGTCGCGCGCCGCAAGGAGGGCCTGATCGTCGCCGAGAACCTGATTCGCCAGGGGGAGGATGATCTCCGCGCGCTGTTGTTCAAGGGGCGTACGAACGAAATGTGGAACTGGGTTCTCCGACCGACCACGCCGATCGTTCCGGATCTGTCCAAGGTCGCGGCCATGAATTGGGAAGAGACCGCGAAGAACGCGCTGCGTCAGCGGCCCGAGCTCGAACGCCTCCGCAACAACATCACTGCCGCGCAGCAGCTCCTGGTGATCGCGGAGGGTGATCTTTGGCCACAACTCGATCTGGTAGGTTCGTACAGCTCGGGCGCACAGCGGGTGGACAACCTCGCGAACACCGTCGGTGACACGTTGGCGATCGAGTACCCGGACTGGAGCTTGCGTCTGGAGTTCTCGTACCCCATCGGCAATCGGGCGGCGGAAGCGCGGCGGGACCGATCGCTTCTGGACCTGGAAGAGTCTCGGCGTCAGGTGTTTGCCGAAGAAATCCGTGTTCGTCGGGAGGTCCGGGAGGCCGTGCGCAACATGAAGACCCTCGCAGAGAGCATCCGCGCCTCCGGAGAATCCGTGCGACTCGCAGCGACAGACCTGGATACCGCTCAGCACAAGCAGCGGGTGGGCACGCTCACCCCTTTCGACGTCCAGCAGCGCAACCAGGAGCTGCAGAATTCACGTAGCCGCCTGCATCGAAACCACGTGGATTTTAGGATTTCCGAAGCGGTCCTCGACCACGTCCAGGGCAAGCTCCGGGCACCCCCGAAGTCCGCTGGCAGGGGTCGTTAGGGGACGATGGGTGGATTCGTCGGCGGCGACTGTGTGACGCGCCGGCAGCGAGCCGACTATAGAGAGTGTCGACCATAGAGATGACCATGAAGACCACCTCGGTGTGCTGCGCCCTGCTCTGTCTGTTCCTGCCCTCTTGTGAACTCCAGGAGGAGCCGGGAGATGCGCCGCCGTCCCAAGAGGCGAAGGTCAAGAAGGAGTTCCCGTCCAAGCCCTCGGCCTTCGACTACGAGTTCGATCGCTGGCACGACGACTTCCCCTACGCTCTGCACGTGCCACCCAAGCGGGTCGGCCTGTGGTACGACCGCAACGCCCAGCAGGCGCTCGAGAAGATCGTGAACAATGTTTCGGGCCTTTGTACGAAGCCCGCGTGGATGATGTCGAAGGAGTTCTTCGACCGGCACCTCGACAGAACGGCGGAGCTGCTGATCGAGAAGCTCGACGAGACTCAACGCCGTCGGGATGGCTACGACCACGCGGAGAACCTGCTCACGGCGATCGCGCGGCAAGAGACTTCGGTGTTCGCCAAGGCGATCGTGCGCACTGCCTCGCACAGCCACCCCGGCATCCGTCGCGCCGCGTTCCGCGCGCTCCTCAACGCCGGCGACGAGGCCGCGGTGATGGAGGTCGGCAAGAAGTTCACAGCGATGAACCGGTCCGAGCAAACGGACTGGGTCAAGGCCGCGGCACGTCACCTGAGCGACAAGAACTTGTTCCCGCTGTTTCGCGACATGCTGACGAAGCAGAAATACGCGGGCATGCAAGCCTACGTGTTCGACGAGGTGATGAAGCTGCCGGCGCAGCGCTCGGCGAAGCTCTTCGATCCGATCTGGCTTTCGATGGCGAAGGACCTGCAACTGCACGTGGCAGGGGTCATGCACGCCGCCGGCGACGAGCGCGGCACCGTGCGGTTGCGGCACGCACTCAAACTTCCGGTCGAGATCGTGAAGCGCAAGATCGTCGCCGTGCAGGGTGCGAACCGTGGTGAAGCTGCGCCGTTGGTCGACGAACTTCTCGCGTTGACAAACGCGGACTACGAACAGCTCAACGAACTCATCGTCGAGACGATTCACGACGTCCCGGGTCAGCGCGTCACGGACACGCTTTTGACGCTGACCGATCCATCCAAGCCCTACCAGGTTCGCCAGCGTGCCCTGCGAGCGCTACACAGGCGCGGTTACACCTCCGAACTCGACCTTCTCGTCGAGACGATCCGAAAGGAACCGGAGGGCACGAAGTTCCGCAACGCCATCGCCGATCTGGTGGGTGCGCAGTACGGCAAGGCCGTTCCTGGCCTGCTCGAACGCTTGAAGAAGGGCGCGCAGAAAGCCGAAATCTACTACATCCGGATGATTGCGCGCATCAACCAGAAGGAGTCGTTCCCGGCCTTGTGCGAGGTGTTCATGCGGCCTGAGTACGTGTTTCCCTGGCGTGAGCGGCACTCGAACGTGACGTTCCTCGGCGTGCAGTTTGCGAACCTCAATCGCAGCTCGGACGCGATGGTGAAGTTCCTGGGAACGCTGAAGCGCGAGGATTATCGGCGCCGCGCGGCCCTGATCCACGCGCTGGCAAACCTCGCCGGCGCGAGGCGCGATGAGCCGCACGTCGCGGACAAGATCTACGCCGCCCTGCGCGAGCGCGTATTCGACACGGCTGAACTGCCCCAGATCCGGATTCTGTCCCTGGACTACATGCGAAAGGACATTGGGATCGCCGACGCGATGAAGCTGAAGGCCATGCTCCCGAAGGAACACACGGGCATCCGCCAGTACTTCAGCGACTACCTGTTCGAGTTCTTCTAACGAGCCGACGCGGGCTGCTAGCCGTCTTTCGACTTCTCGTCCGTCGCGGGCTTCTTCGCGGGCGCTCGCGTCTTGTAGATCCAGCGCTCGTCGTCGTGGCCGCGGTAGTCGTTCTCGTGCTTCTCGGACTCGATGTCCATCCGACCGTCCCCTGGTCGGGGGGTGCGATCCATTCCGACGTAGCGGTCGGTGAGGTTTCGCGTGAACGCCGGGCGACCGTCCGACGGAAAGAAGAACACGGTCCGCGCGCCGGCCTGGAGTTCCTTTGGCCACGCGTAGGTCTCGAAAGGGAACTTGGTGTCTTCGGGTAGGGGCACGGGGGACGAGACCAATGGGGTGACCGTCGGCGGTGGGACGACCGGCGGCTTCTTCCCCGGCTCCTCGTCGCCCGGTTTGTCGATCTTCGCGTTGATGCCGAGGATCTTCTCCGGGGTGTTGGTCAGCAGGTAGATGTAGTGCTTGCCTTCGAACAGGAAACAAAGCCCGCGCAGGGGAGGCGGCGGTGTCGCGGCGTGGAGGTAGAGGGAACTGTCGGGGTTCGTGTGGCCGCTGGCCTTGTTGACGCTGGCGAGGATCTGGTCCCTCACGTCCTCGTTCTTCCAGTCGATCTCGGCCATCTTCACGGCGGCCTTCGTGAACTGTATCGCGATCTCCGACGTGCGGTCTTCGATGCGGAAGACGCGGTCGGCGGTCGCGTAGGGCAGCCAGAAGCTGAATCCCAGCCATCCCACGCCGAGGAGGACCAGGAGATTGCCCACGTTTACCTTGCTGAGGCTTAGACGGCCCATGCGCACTGTATCGTAATGGTTTCTCTACGAGCGGAAAGGCGCAACTTGCAGCTGAACCTGGATATCCCGGCGGAGATCATGGAAGTGCTGGACGAACTCCGTCGCGCGGGCGGCGAGGTTCTGCTGGTCGGCGGCGTTGTGCGCGACGCGCTGCTCGGTCACCGTTCCCGCGACTACGATGTCGCCACGTCGCTGCGCCCCGACGCGATCGAACTTGTGCTGCCCGAAGTCCGGGCCGAGTTCGGTGCGGCCCGCGCGACGATCGCCACTGCGGGAGGCGAAGTCGAACTCACGGTCACCACGTTTCGCATCGACGGCGGGTACATCGATCAGCGCCATCCTTCATCAGTGACGTTCGTCGATTCGGTGGCGGAGGACGTGTCGCGCCGGGACTTCACGGTCAACGCGATCTACGCTGATCCGTGGACAGGGGAACTTACGGATCCCTGCGGGGGAGTCGCCGACGTCGCATCGCGCCGACTCGAGATGATCGGTGCCCCGGAAGAACGGCTGCGCGAGGACCCGTTGCGCATCCTGCGGGCTGTGCGGTTCGCCGCGTGCCTGGAGTTCACGTTCGCGCCGTCCACCGAGCAGGCTCTGCGTCTCCTGGCTTCCGAGACCGACGCCTTGACCCGGGAGCGCGTCTTCGCCGAGTTGTCGAATGCCTTCACCGGTCCGGGCCGGGGTCGCGCGCTCCAGTTGCTGGTCGAACTCGGAATCGCCGACCACGTGCTGCCAGAGGTGCTCGCGATGCCCGGGGTGGAGCAGCCCGAGGAGTATCATCCCGAAGGCGACGTCTTTGTGCACACGTGTCTGGTGCTCGATCACGCGGTCGAAGGGGATCTCGTGCAGGCGTGGGCCGCCGTGCTCCACGATATCGGCAAGCCGGCGATGTTCGAGCGCGTCGCGGATCGGATCCGGTTCAATGGCCACGACACGCTGTCCGCGGACATGGCCGATGTGATCTTGCGGCGGTTCAACGTGTCGAAGGCGCTGCGCGAGGAGGTCGTGGAGGTTTGCCGGGACCACATCCGATTCGCGGCGCTACCAGACATGTTGCCGAAGCGACGCGAGCGATGGATGCGGTCGCCCTGGTTCGAGAGCCACCTGAAGTTCCATCGCGCGGATTGCCTCGGCAGCCATGCCAAGCTCGGCATCTACGAGTTCGCGAAGGAGCATTGGCTCGCGCTCACTCCAGAGCCGCCGCCGCCCCTTTGCACCGGCGCTGACGTCCTCGCGCTCGGTCTGTCGGAAGGCCCATCAATCGGCGAAGCCCTCCGCCGTCTGGACGAATTGGTGACGAAGGACGATGTCTCAGATCGGGACACTGCCCTGTCGATGCTGCACGAGATTGTCGAGTCCCACTTCAGGGGTCGAACGTAGGCAGTCGATAAGCCAACGGGTAATCGGGGTCGGGGCCCCGATGTTGGGGAGCTGGGCATTGAGAGAAGGGCGTAGGGGAACGGGCATGACATCTGACTTTGAAGAGTTTCGTCGCGATCGCAACTTTCGCCGGCGGCAGACCCAGACGACGCAGCGCCCCGACGGCAACCGCGAAGTATGGGAAGAACTCGAAGCTCGTGAAGCGAGCCAGCTGAACGACGAGATCCTCAATGCCGAGTGCGATGATTTCTTCACGGACGCCACGCGGTTCGTGGCGACCATCGTCCAGCGCGTGTCCAGCGATCGCCAGCAGGAGATCACCGAAACCCTGCGCCTCGAGATGGAGACATTTCTCTGCGACTCGATTCGGCACGCGACGAACATGATCATCAACCTCGATTGGAAGAGGGCCAAGGATGCGACAGGCGAGGAGACGTTCGAGCCGAGCCTGAAGAACCTCGACGGCAAGGATCTCGACGGGTTCCGTGCGGAGGGGACGGCGCAGCTCGGCGACAAACACTTCGGCCAGGATCCGTTCGGCACCGAGCTGGACGGAACCGTCGCGCAGCCCGCGGCCCAACAGCCCGCGCCGTCGGTTCCGGTGATCGCGGAGACGTCGCCGACCGCACCGGTCGAGCCCACGCCGGATGTCACGTCGCAATCACCAATGGAATACCAAGCGCCGCCCGAGCCGACTGATCCCCACCGGATCGTGCTCGATTGCGACGACCTCGACTCGTCCGAGATCACGACGAACCGGATGCGTTTGAGCGAGGAAGAGTTGTCGGTCTCCTTCGATGACCCGGACCCGTCGTTCGAAGCAGATGAGTTCGATGCGCGGATCTCTGGCGTCGCGTCCATCTCTCGCACGATGTCGAACTTCGACAGCGAAGACGACATGCCCCTCGCGGCATTGGTCGTCGAAGGTGGTGCGGAGTTCGAGACCTGTCCCTCGAGCCTGGAAGCCCCCGAGGTCGCGGAGGAATCCGACGACGACGACGAGGCGCAGGATGCAGACGGGCATGACGAAGTCCGCGACGCGCTCCGACTGCTGGTCCAAGAGGGCATCATGACCGCCGAGCAGGCGCGGGCCGCGTTCCGGAAACAGACCGTCTAGTCTGCGGTTACGTCAGCGAAATCCGGTGGGCCACGACCCGCGCGGTCAGCAGCATCGCGATGATCACTGGTGAGACGAACCAGTGGCCGGTGCCCAGGGCGATCAGCGCGGTGTAGAGCATCGTGCCGAGCAGCAGCCACATCATCGCGCCCCGGATCGTCCTCCGGTTCCATTCGATGTTGCGGTGCCGCCACAGGAAGAACGTCGCCAACGCGATGGCGATCCCAGTGGCGGGCCACGTGACCGGGAGCGAGTAGATCACGAGTAGTCCTGCGATCGGCGGAACCGAGATCAACCCGAGGACAGACCGACGGTGCACGTGCTTCTCGTCCTCC
>PVBE012310097.1_pt1 | contig 43747 bp, 25 predicted proteins | sample 1631181 | NCBI WGS metagenome assembly PVBE01 (sample SAMN08397723, study PRJNA350692) | Marine metagenome, whole genome shotgun sequencing project. | isolation source: water | place: Pacific Ocean | collected 2012-04
CAGGAATCTCCCAGTACGAATGTACCCAGATTCGGTTTCATAGACTCAATCGAAATTTTAGGTTCAAACTCCAAATAAATTAGGTTTCCAATTGCCGTGGAGTACTGGTCCATCATACCTCCCGGCTCGTTGAATTCCAGCACTTCCGCCATGTAGGCCAGCGAACCCATTTTTCGCTGATCCCAATCCGCTGGCTTATCAGCCATTTGTGATAAAAAATGAATCCAGCCCACTGTGACTGCAGAGGAACTGCCTGTCCCGGCTTTCATAGGAATATTGCTGGTGAGTTCACATTTAAAACCTCTGGAAAAGGTAAGTCCTTCATCCAAACATACCTTAACACCACTTTTAAAATAATCCCGTGGTTTTGTGTATCTCAGGTCATCCAATGAAAAAGATTCCACTTCTTTCAAATCCGGTTTATTAATGATGAATTTCCTGTCCAACCGGTTCTCACCGATGAACCGTGCCCGAAGTGAAATGGCCATAGGAATGACAGGCAAACCAAGATAATCCTGATGCTCACCGAAGAGACAAATTCGACCGGGAGTGCTTATTTCCATGTTTTAAATAATCCGAATGAAGCAAATACGCCCAATCCGCAAATCAGCACTCCCGAACCAATTTCCCCGTAGATCAATTGCCCAACACCTAAAAGAAATCCATACACAGCTATACAACCTAACATCATGGACAAAATACCTTTCGGAACCGTCCAGGGAACAGCTGAAACACCATCAGAATATTTTGTCCACCCAGGTCCGCCGGGATTTACCTTCTTCACAAAATTCCGGAGTGTTTCGTCATCATCCGGCGGGGTGAAATAAGTTGCTAGAATCCATACACATGTGGTGAGGACCGCACTAATGACTATTTTCTGCCAACTTTCCAATCCAACATTAACAAAATTGAAATAAAAAGCAATAATAAGCGAACTCACCATAGCTACAATTTCTGTATAAGCATTGATTCGCCACCAGAACCAGCGAAGAATATAGATCATTCCGGTACCAGCACCAATCATGAGTAATAGTGTAAATGCCTGCCCAGCACTGGTGAGCAAGAGACCTAGCCCGCCACCCAAAACAATGGAAACCACTGTAAAAATTCTCCCTGAAGTGACAAGCTGTTTTTCTGATGCATCAGGCATGATAAAGCGATGATAGAAATCATTCACAAGATAGCTTGCACCCAGATTTAGCTGTGTAGAAATAGTGCTCATAAATGCAGCAATTAGTGAAGCAGCAACAAGACCAAGAATCCCTGAAGGAAGCAATGTGAGCATGGCCGGATAGGCCACATCATGCCCCAATTTATCAGCAGGTAAATTTGGAAAAGCTTTTTGAATATCTGCTAATTCAGGAAATATTATTAGCGATGACAGAGCAATCAGAATCCATGGCCAGGGACGCAGGGCATAATGAGCCACATTAAATAAAAAAGTGGCGCCAACAGCATTGGATTCATCTTTGGCAGAGAACATGCGCTGGGCTATATATCCACCTCCCCCTGGCTCAGCTCCGGGATAATAACTGGCCCACCATTGTACTGCCAGGGGAACCAGTAAAATTGGAATCCACACATCGGGATTGGAAAAATCCGGGAATAGAACAAGTTTATCTGATACATTCTCATGGTTAATAAGGTTAGATAATCCACCTATTTCGGGCAGCCCCAGTATATAAAACATTCCCCATATCGAGCCAATCATAGCTAGTATAAATTGGACAAAGTCTGTGATAATGACTGCTGTGAGTCCTCCTAGTGCTGAGTAGGCCAAAGTAATAGAACCGGCAATTGTGAGTGTCATCCATCCGGGCCAGCCCAAAACGATTTCACCAAATTTTACTGCAGCGAGACTTACTGCACCCATAACAAGTGTATTGAACACCAATCCCAAATATAATGCACGAAACCCTCGCAAAAATGCCGCAGCCTGACCGCTGTAGCGTAATTCATAAAATTCAATATCGGTGAGGACTCCAGAGCGCCTCCAGAGTTTGGAATAAACAAAAACTGTCAACATACCGGTTAAAAGAAACGCCCACCAGGTCCAGTTTCCTGAAACACCATTCCGGCGTACAAGGTCCGTTACCAAGTTTGGTGTATCGGTGGAAAATGTGGTGGCCACCATACTAACTCCCAACAGCCACCATGGCATATTACGCCCAGCCAGGAAAAAGGATTTGGTGTCTTTTCCTGCCTGTTTTGATGCCCAGATGCCAACTGCTAAAGTAATTACGAAATAAGCACAAATGATAAGCCAATCTATGACTGAAAGAATCATGACTGATCACTAAGTCCAAATATTGGTTGATTCGTTTTCCATTTTCCGCGGGTGAAATCGGGGATTTTCACAGAAGTACTATTCAGTCGAATTGATTTTTCCGACAAAGGACAAATGACACTCATACTAACGGAATCGTATACATCAATGGGTGGTAATGTGTTTCGTTTTAAGGATTCTATAAACGCCCGAAGAATGAAAAAATCCATCCCACCGTGACCAGATCCTGCAGCCTGGTCTTCAAACCGTTTCCAGAGTGGATGATCGTATTTTTTTAAATATTCTTCATCCGGTTCCCAGCGATGTTCTTCAGTACTTATTCCCTCAATATAAATTGAATTATTATCTTTCATCCAGATTCCCTGTGTGCCCTGAACTCGAAAATTCAAACTATATGGCCGTGGAGAATTCGTATCATGGCTCAACAGGATGGTTTGTCCGTTGGCGCATTTGATAACTGTAGATACGATGTCACCCAGTTTGAATTTCACATTGGTATTGGGATGATCTTTCCCACCCTTTTCAACAATATACTTGTGTAGTCCTCGGCTTTGTGTCGCCGTAGAAGTGAGATGGACCATCCGGTTTCCACGATTAATATCAAGCATTGTACTTACAGGACCAAGTCCATGAGTCGGATATAGATCACCATTTCGATCAATGGAATGCTGCGTACGCCACTTAGCTTCAGAATATCCATTTTCGCCAAATTCTACCCCGCCGCCATATGGTTGTTTCCCATCATTAAATTTCACATGACGCAGGTCATGCTGGTAGCCGCCCTGACAATGGAGTAGCTCACCAAACAATCCCTTGCGCACCATATTGAGCACTGCCATTACATCTCTGCGGTAACAAACATTTTCCATAATCATGCAATGTTTTCCTGTCCTTTCGGATGTATTTACAAGATCCCAGCAATCTTTCACAGTAAGGGCTGCCGGAACTTCTGTCCCTACATGAATTCCATGCTTCATGGATGCAATGGCCATGGGGTGGTGCCATTCCCAGGGAGTTGCAATGTACACACCATCCATATCCTCATTTTTCAGCATATTGCGGAAATCCTCATCTCCTTTTTTGTACACACGAGGTTTTGGTTTACCGGCATTTTTTAGAATCTTCAAAGCACTATCGATCATTCCATCATCAATATCACAAATGGCAGGTATATCAATTTCAGGATATTTTGCAGCAAGCCACAATACCCATTGACCTCGCATCCCTGTACCAATGAATCCCATATTAATCCGTTCGTTCATCACGGGAGATGAAAATAATGAGTGTGGCATCAAGGTTGCGGCCACACCAGCAGTAGTAGTAGTTTTAATAAAATCACGTCTTTTCATAATTACATTCCTTTTATTACTTCATTTAATATTGAAGCTAAATCATTGGCATTTTTTCTTGTAAATACCATGGGTGGTTTATCATAAGACAAACTCAGGGATGGTCCTAAATGTTTGCTGCGTAAATCTTTTATTGCTTTATGATTTAGCATATTCCACTAATTCATTAGACCAATTATACAGATCTTCCTTTTGCATTTTGATTAAGAAATCCCACGCTTGATCTTCTGAAATGGATAGATATTTATTTTCAGGGAATAATTGTTTGCGATACGCTGCCATGGTAACAGTTATACACAATCGCATACAAACTATGTAGATTACAGCCAACAATTCATTATTGGTCAAAGGGAATTTCTCATGAAATCCCTTTAATACTTGAGCAATTGGTTCCAAAGGTTCTTCCTTGTCTAGAGATACGTAGGCCATACACACGGCTGGTTCGCATGCAATATAAGAGTACACCATATCACCAAAATCAATAATACCACACGCATTACCTTGATCATTTATCAATATATTATGATCATTACCATCATTGTGAATCACAGCTTTCCTCAGCTTGTAATCATTCGAGAGAATATTTTCTTCGAAAAGATCAATGAAATGATGGATGATTTCTTCTCCATCAGAGATATAATGTATATGAGATTTTATAAAATCAATGTGGATAACATCCCAAGGAAAATCACGATAAGCAGCAGGATGATCGAATCTGGACATTGTCTTATGCAGACACCCCAGGAATGATCCCAATTGATAAAGCATGGAATTATTTTGAAATATATCTTTTAAAATTTGTCCAGGCAAATATTCAACCAATCGAAGATAAAACCTTGTTTCTTCTTTATCAATTGTAATTATCTGGCTACCAGTTTTTCCTGTAACAACCATAGGTACCTTTAGTGCAGAGTCAAATTTATGAATGAACTGGGTACATTCATTTTGCATTTCGATTACATCTTTTCTCTCATCAGAATTAGATATCTTTAAAGCATATTTCTTTTGATTATTACTACATAGAAAGTTTTGGTCCCGATCACTGGGCAAAGAACTAATATCGGTGATCAAATCATAATGATTTTGAACGATTGCTGCCGCTTCATTGTTGGAAAATTTAGGAGGAGTCGTGTTAAATACTGACAAATTAATTTTTACCACAAATTATTAATGGAAAGTAAAACAGATTAAAATGCTTATTAGTCAAACAGAATCATTCCCCATAATTTGTTCTATTTCGGAAATATTTTTAGGGATATCATAACTGAGACAGTCACATCCGTCATTTGTGATTAAAACATCATCCTCAATACGAATTCCTCCAAAATCACGAAATGAGTTCAATGAAGAATAATTAACAAATTCTTTGTGCCTACCTTTTTGTTCCCACTGATCAATTAGAGCGGGAATAAAATAAATTCCTGGCTCCACAGTAATTACATTTCCACATTGCAGCGTCTTCCCAAGACGTAAATAAGATAATCCAAATTGCGAATCCCTTAATATTTCAGAATCATATCCAACATTGTCTTCTCCCAGTGCTTCCATATCATGAACGTCTAATCCTAACATGTGCCCTAGACCGTGAGGAAAAAATAAAGCGTGGGCACCTGAACGAATTGCATCTTCTGTATTTCCTTTCATGATACCCATTGATTTTAATCCTTCAATACATATCTTTGATGCTAATAAGTGCATATCTCGGTATTTCACACCAGTAGAAAGAGTTCGTATAACATCTACCTGCATTTTTAAAACGATTTCATAAATGGCTCTTTGTTCCAATAAAAACCTTCCGGTAACAGGATATGTACGAGTAATATCAGTGGCATAATGTTCTCTAGATTCTACACCACCATCATGCAGTAAAAGTTGACCATCCTGAAGAATCCCCTCATAAAATTGATTATGTAATATTTCTCCTCTGACTGTAAAAATACTTGGATAAGCTAATCTCATCCCTGTTGAATGGACCAAACTCATTAATTCGCCAACAATTTCCTGTTCAGTTTTTCCAAATTTTGTGTTTATCATTGCCATTTCATGCATAGATTTTGTGACAACCATTGCATTTTTTATTTCATCCACTTCCAGTTCCGATTTTATAGATCGCTGTGAAATCACTGATTTAATTAAATCTGCTGAAATATAGTTTTCCCATTTTCCCCCACCGAATATTTCAGATAATATCTGTTTGTTGTGGTACCTATATTGAGGAAGGATGTGTAATATCTCATCTTGTGATAAAATAAGATCTATGTCCTTTTGAAAATTATTATGATTTGATATTTGATCTATGTGTGCCAATTTTGCCAATTCATTCAGGGTTTTTGACTGTCCACACCAGATTATATCATTAACTGATTGATTGGATCCATAAAGCGTGGCGGAGTTCTCATAGGTATTGATGAGTAGATTTAAATTGGGAAAATCTATGCCGCAATAGTAAAGAAAAGAGCTGTCTTGAACAAATGGATAATAATTACTTTGGTAGTTCATAGGAACTTCATTATTCCCACAAAAAAGGATGAATCCATCCTTTAGAGATTTCACTAATTCGTTTCGTCTTTTTAAATATATTTGAGAATCAAACATAATTACTCATATCCTTTAATTGTCTCTACAATTATTGAACAAATATATCGTGAATAATTTTGCTTAAGTCTATTGATATATTGATATCAATTGACAACTTTATTCACTTTCGTTCTAGACAATAAATATTCATAAATCTCAATACACTCAGAATAAATGGACTCCCACTTTTTTGGTATATCTTTTTCATTTTGAGACAACGGCACAAAACTTGATGATTGCTCAACATTTTTATACCAATATTTTGACCATACTCCATCTGTATCCTTTTGTCCCGGTTTCCAGGATAACATAGAGTCATAAAAATCAATATTGAAACTACCACACAAGGTTTTTAATGAATCCTTTGGATCTTTTATGATTTTCTGAACATCAATAACTGGAGGGAAATCATCCGTAAATTGACAAATCCAATCATATATATATTTTTGTTGATGATATCCTAATTGAGTGGAAGAACTCAATTTAAACTTTTTACCAAAAGACATTATGACATCTTTAGGATGACGAATTAAAAAACAATTTTCCAGAGATTTAATCCATTCATAATCCATGTCTTCTGTTAGATGGTGTGCCATATGCTTTTGATACCACACCGTCTTGTTGTTTGGTATTTCACTACAAAGCCATTTTGTTACCTCGCGCCAGTTAGTATTCTGGGATTGAATGATTTCTTCCCTACCTGGATGCTGCATTCCAGTTATATTAAGAAAATGCCCGTATAATGGCTCATCTGTCACATAAGTGTCAGGACGATTCCCAAATGATCGCATGAGAGCTGTAGAAATATTTCTTGGTCCTGACCACATGGCAATTCTGACTCCTCCCATTTTACTAAGATGGATATAATATCTCTATCTTATTTTTATATAAATTAAATAAAGTCTCCGTCATTGGTCCACGTTTTTCATCTCCAATCTTTTTACCATCTATATTCACTACAGGGATAACCCCAGCAAATGTTCCTGTCACAAATGCTTCATCAGCATTTATTATATCATCTACTGAAAAGTTCTTTTCAAAAATGGGGATGTTATTTTCTTTACATAGTTGAATGATAGCACCTCGCGTTACCCCAGGGAGACAATACTCACCTGTAGAGGTCCATACTTCTTTCCCCTTTACTATAAAAAAATTTGTGGAGTTACATGTAGATACATATCCATTAACATCGTTCATGAGTCCTTCATCAGCACCCTTCTTATCCGCTTCTATGCATGCAAAAATACAATTCAACTTACTGAGAGTGTTCAATCGTGGATCCTGTGTATCTGCTGTCCCTCTACGAGTTGAAACTGTAACTATTCTAATACCTTTATTATTGATAACCTTATCAGCTTTTTTATACTCAGGAATAATCACAATAGTTGATTCCCCAATATTTGCATTAGGATGCTGGTAGGGAGTTTTTTTCAATCCTCTGGATACAATGAGTCGAATGTGAACATCTGTGATCATTCTATTTGCATCTAAAACTGAAATTAAGAGCGATTTAATTCTGTCCTTTGACATCCCAATATCTATATCCAAAGAAGATGCTCCATGAAAAAGCCTGTCAAGATGTTCCTGAATAAATACAAGATGTTTATTGTGAAAACGAATCCCCTCCCACACCCCATCGCCCAATAGAAAACCACTATCGAAGACCGATATTTTTGCTTTATCTTTAGGGAGTATTTCTCCATTTACATAAATTAATATTTGATCATTTCGATTGTCCTGAAGGTATTTATGAGTGCTCATTCACTTATTTTAATAAAACAACTTTTTGTGTATTGTGATATTTTCCCGCTGTCAGACAAACAAAATAAATCCCCGCAGATTCACCGGAAGCATCCCATATAATTTTATGTGACCCTTTTAATTTATGTCCTATTACCAATTCTTTTATTTTTTTCCCTAGCATATCATAAATAACTAGGGAGATATCAACATCAAATGGCAACACATAAAAAATTGTTGTTACTGGATTGAAGGGATTGGGAAAAGCAGGATGTATTACATAACCTTCAGGTTGTGAATTTTCCTCTGACCTTATTAATCTGTATTTTGATACACCTCCCGGTAATTCTATTCTGCCATTATCACTAATATTATAACCATATCCAGTTTCATCAAACAACTTCCACACCTCATTATTTTTTACTTCAAATTCAATTCGAATAAAATCAGAATTTGTCACCACATTCAATTCATCGGAATCACCACATAATCTTGAATTGTTGGAATATCTGACATCAAATAAACTAGCCGATTCTCCCACTGGAGGTGCAGGGGGTACTGGTGGCAAACTGAACTTTTGTTTTTCACTTTCAGATACCTTAGTTCCAAAATATAAAATTCTTGGTTCAACCTCTATCCCCAATGGGATTACCCTAAGTGTGTTGGCTTGTTTTTCTAATACATGTTGTAATCCATTGGCTCTGTTTACTAGACCCGTGTTCATTGTTATATCTCCAGCTGAGGATGCATTTACCCAATATCCTTCACCTGGTTCCAAATATCCTACATTTACATAGGTACCATTAAACCCATAAAATGTGCCTGAAACAATGATTCCTTCTGGATCGGAAATGGATGAAACAGAAATAGCGTTGGAAATACTTCCAATAAGATTCCATCCCTCCACCAGTGACACTGTTAAGCTTGTGATAGGATTTCCAGATACTGTGTGGGTTCCATTCTCATCAAAAAAGAGCCAATACCCGTTCCCGGAATTTAGATTAACAGTTGAATAATAAGTTCCATCAAAACCGTACATAGTTCCCTCTACAGCATCTGGATAAACAACTGAATATTCAGAGTCCTGGACTTCCAGAGGGAGAGAAATCAAGTTCCACCCGGAAAGTATGGTGACATCCACATCTTCATTTCCTCCAGAAGACCAGTTTCTATAGTTCGTATAGATTCTCGCAGATGATGCAGGAATAAAATAATTACTGAACGAACCAGAATCTGTTTCCAACTGAGTATCTTGTATAAATTCATACCAAAATCCCCCATAAGGAAAAGGAAGATCTGAAACAGTTTGGTCAAAGTTATTAAAATTCAATACACAGTAAACTGTTTGTCCTAATATATCATCGTGACGTTTAATCCCCACAATTTTCTGTGAGTTATCCAGATAAATGATTTCCAGATTTTCTCCACGAACGACCTCCCAGTTATTTCGCAACCATAGAAGACCCTTATAATAATTATACAGGTCTGCACCTAAAGGGATATCAAGATTTCCCCACTGCAGTGGCTGTGGATCTAGGCTTACAGGTGAGTTTTGTCCAAACTCCTGACCATGATATATCATGGGTGTTCCTGTCCCGGTAAATAGTGCTGCAGCTCCTAATTTTGACTTTTTATATGCCTCTTCCAAATTCATATTGGCATAGGTTAGTGCTTCATAAATAATACGGGTTTCATCATGGCTTACAGTATAATTACATGGCTGAGTGTGTTCTGACCAGTTCTGTGACCACCATTGTAAATGATTCTGTATTTCCCACATGTTTGATGAATATCCCATGAGATTATTGAAGATTGCATGGTGATATGACCAGTCCCACCCAGCATCAAAATCCGAATTGTTAATTTGATAAGGGTTGTCTTCTTCTGCAACTAAAATGATTGACGGATCTATATCATCCAATAAATCAGCATAAAATGATGATCCATTTTCATCTCCTCCCCATCCAATTCCTGCTGTCACATCAAATCTGAATCCATCAGCATGATAATCATAAACATAGGAAAGTAAAACATCAGATATATGCTTCCAGGCACGATATTGCCTGCCATCTACCTCATGCCAATGCTGAAGTTTATACCCCCATTGAGATTCTTCATTATGAAAATATGGACATTGTGCATAATTGTGGTCTTCAAAATCCCAATTGTTCAAAGGCTGATAGAGTTGAAATAATGGAGATGGTCCCCAAAGATGATTGAAAACTACATCAAAAATAACGGAAATACCGTGTTCGTGGGCGCTGTTTATCAATTCTTTCAAATCATTGGGGGTTCCATAACTGGATTCAGGTGCCATGTAAAAGGACGGATTATAACCCCAGGACCAGTCCCCTTGGCACTCATTCACCGGCATAAGTTCGATAGTGTTCACTCCCAAATCATTAAAATACCCTACCTCTATCTTTTGAGTAACTTCAGAGAAAGTACCGGTATTAACCGGATCTCCATTAAAATCCCCAATATGCATTTCATAGATTATTACATCTTTCTGTTCAGGTCGGTTAAAATTTTGATCTGTCCATCCAAATTCTGGAGCCCCAACTGAAAAAACAGTTTTTGCATGATTGTAATCTCCGCTTTCCCATTGACCTGACGGATCCAACCAGGTTACATCTTTTGACCAGGGATCAGCTATTAATTTTTCTCCATCCAGATTATACTGGTATGAATAATCGCCATCGGGTAATTCTATTTGATACCACCATAAAGTATCACCTGAAATTTTCATTAATTCACCATCACTGAATTGCAAATTCCAGCTTGCCTTTATTGCAACATAATCTTTATAAGGAGCGTATAATGCAATGATGACCGAATTACCATCAATGTTTACACCATCGTTTGTACCTTCAGGGACGGGTTCATTTACAATAGTGTATAACAAATAAAAATTACGGAAAAGATATGCTACTCTTCCGTTCCCTCCAACTGCACGAACAATTCCAGTCATTTCCCCAAATACATTTTCTTCCGGGTACCACGTCACCTGGTATGGAGATGAACTATCCGTTTCAATCAGGATACCATTTATCCAAAATTCAACATATTCAGCACTACCTACTACAGAAAATGAGACCGGTCCATTAACTTCTGCTCCTTCATCGGGAGTCGGAGATATAAAAAAAACATAAGGATCATCTTCAGCAGGTGTGTAATCTAAATAAATGTCATAAAACAAAATCTGACCATTTGAACCTTCGTCCCAGCTCCCATCATTCCAGCGAATTTTGAACTTGATGGAGTTGATTATCTGGTTACCATTTAAAAATGGACCTAATTCTACCGTGTATGAGCTTTCACCATTTTCAATCAACGGGCTAAATAAATATTCATCTTCAACAAAGGAATCATTTGGCCAATACTCTTCTATTGGGAGTTCGTGACCCATCCCAGCATCAACAGTCCAGGCAATATGACCGCCTTGATCAACATTGTTTAGAAATATTGAAACAGTATCGTTTGGATTGGGAGAAAATGGAGACCAATAATAGCCTAGGTTAATATGCCAATCAAGACCCATACCACCATTATTATCCCAATTCCCTGCTAAATCAGTAAAAACAAAATCAATAGTTTCCGCATCTTGTGGGATTGAGTAAATGTATTTCCACCAACCATTACCAATATCGGGAGCATAAGACATTTCATAATCATCTGTATCCTGCCAACCATTGTAACCAAGGTGTATGAAAACAGGGGACGTCTCATCTGGTAAAGCACCTTCAATGGTATTGTAATAAATGGTTATATCACCACCCGGGAGTGGAATCTCTGGCTCCCAAAATACTACATTTTGAGCAGATAAAATGTTTATTAATAAACAAAGTATTATAACTCGGAATCTCATTTACTTTCCTTTTAATATTACGTCACTATGTATTGAGTTACTAAATTAAATAAAATATTGTAACATTCTCTTACCAAATTACAAAAAAGAAATACGGAATGTTATTAAAAGCTTAGTGAAGTTATTGTAACTTTTATGTGTTTTTTATCACAATCATTGGGAACCACACTAGTCTGTTTTATCCACCAGTCTCCAGTTTGGATAGATTTCATCTCTTTGAAAAAAAGATAGATTGAAACAGACTTACTTTTAGGGTTTAATCAAAGAGACTATTAATGATAAAATATTTTACAATTATTTTAATTTGTATGATTCAGTTGAATTTTCTTGAAGGACAAAATAAAACAGAAAAAAACAAATATATGTCTTTGGGGTTTCTTGATCATAAAACCGGGACTAGTTTAGTGGGATATGCCCGAACACTGAAAAAAGTGGATAAGCATGAATTATTTGTCGGTGTTGGTACTCTAATCGCTATGAACACTTTGTCTGTGGGGTGGAAATATTATCTTTCAGATTCTCCTGTTCATCTTTATTCTGTCATAGCCGCCCAAGGTGCAGTGGGTATGAGCGTAAAATTCAAGATACTCCCCATAGTCTTTGCTTCAGTCGGATTTGAAAAAGCCATATATAAGAACATGTGGATTAATGTGGGGGTTAATTCAACAGTAAGATTGTATTTAGATGGCTCACACAATCCTGATTTTTTAGTTTTACCTAATGCTAATTTAAATTGGCGCTGGTAGAAAATGGTGGTGGTATTCTTGGAACTCATAACAAACATGGTACACTAAATACAGGCAGATGAGTTTGTTCAGACTAGGAAGATGGTGTTGTTGAAGTAGGTCCCCTCTTTGTAAAAAAGTGAGGATGGGGTAGATTAATAATTAAAGTGTGTCCCACCTTTAGGTATATTTCTTATGTATTTGAATAAGTATGAAACAGAAATGCCCCATCAATTAATGAGGCATTTCTGAAGAGGAACCTGGTATTTCCTCAAGTGATCCCGGTGCGATTCGAACGCACGACCAACGGCTTAAAAGGCCGCTGCTCTACCAGCTGAGCTACGGGATCAAATATTAATAAAATTTGATGGCAAAATTAATAATTTGCACACCCTATTAGAAATGGAATTTGCGAGATATTATAATTTATTTTGTCCCATATAATCGGTCCCCTGCGTCTCCCAATCCCGGAACGATATATTTATCTCTATTTAGTCTATCATCCAATGCTCCAGCAAACACTTCTACATCGGGGTGAGTATTACAAAAAGCGTTTGCGCCTTCCGGTGCCGCAATGAGACAGAGAAACCGGATATTTTTCGCTCCTGAGTCTTTCAATTTTTGAATCGAAGCGATGACAGTTCCACCTGTAGCAAGCATTGGGTCTACTACAAAAAAGAATCTATTTTCTGGCGTTGGCGGTATTTTGTAATAATAATCTGAAGGCAAATGAGTCATATGATCACGTTCCATACCAACATGCCCCACTTGTGCTTTTGGGAAAAGAGATAATAATCCATCAACCATTCCAAGGCCAGCTCGAAGAATGGGTACAATGACGATATTTTCAATTGAGATCTTACCGGAATAGGTTTGAGTGAGAGGAGTTTTAATTTCAACAGATTTCAAGGGTAGTTTATTTGCAGATTCATAACCCAATAAAATAGAGACTTCCTTTACCAGTTCCCTGAATTCCTTTGGCTGAGTTGTTTCATCTCTGATGTATGTCAGTTTGTGTTCAACAACAGGATGTTCAATGACATGGAGATTCTCTGGGAGGGTCATAGTTATATTTTATTTAAATTTCCTTCAACACAGGTGGTATCAAACCCTCCACGTGTATTATAAATAGTAGTAACCCTTAATCTTAGTGTCTTTAATGTTTTTTTCAAATCCCCAAAAATCCTTTTTGTCACTGCTTCCTGATAAATCCCTACACTCCTAAAGCTGATGAAATAGTATTTCAGACTCTTTAACTCCACACATTGTCCTCCATCCGGATGGTATTCAATCTTCACATAAGCAAGGTCTGGAAGACCGCTGAAAGGACAGACAGCGCTGAACTCATCTGTTTCTGTGATTATTATCTGGTTGGGACTGTCAAAATCGAATGTTTCCAAAAATCCAGGATTGATATGGCTTTCATCCAGAAATTCAAATTGTTGTCCTTCAGCCTTGGGCATGATTATTTTTTGTCTATTTTCATATTATAAATATAGAAATGCTTTTTATAGCATTGGTGCAGTTCAGGAAATTAGTTATATTTTTCATAGATAAAAAATTGCAATTATGACGAACCAATTTCAAAATTCACTAAATGAATTAACTCTTTTGTTGCAAACTAAGATAAATCGGAATAATGCTGTTCATATGTCTGCCTATATGAAAAACCGATTTTTATTTTTTGGAATCAAAACTCCCGAACGCCGAAAGTTGACTCTAAAATGGTGGAAAAAGTTTCCAATTGCTTCCGAAGTTGAATTATTAAATATAGCTAATGAATTGTGGAATTTAGAACAGAGGGAATTTCATTATGTAGGTAGTGATACACTTAAAAAATATAAATCAATGTTAACCCCATCAGCATTGAACACCTTAAAAAGGTTGGTTATTAATAACTCTTGGTGGGATACGGTCGATACCTTGGCAGCCCATCCTATCGGACAGATCATATTAAACTTTTCGGAAACCGGACAAATAATGGATACATGGATTGAAGATGATAATATGTGGGTTCGGAGAGCAGCAATACTCCATCAGTTGCAGTTTAAAATAAAAACAAATGAAAATAGATTGTTTTATTACTGTGAAAAATGTATGGATGAAAAAGAGTTTTTCATTCGTAAAGCAATTGGTTGGGCATTGAGACAATACAGCTATATTAATCCAGAAACCGTCTTACGATTTGTTCATCAGAATGAAAGGGGGCTTTCCCTTATTAGCAAAAAAGAAGCTCTTAAAAAAATAAATTAAAATACGATATTTAAATGAGTCTCTTAACCCAAAACAAAATCGTTTTTCAGGTTATGATTACCTATTCAGATTAAACAAATAATGGAATTGTATGTAATATTGTTGGAAAATTTTATTACAAGGATTATTCCCACCCTGGATAAATGTTAAGCTTGAATCAAAAAAAATATTGTGAACAAATTAAGTTGGTAGTTTAAAAGGGGCTCTGCATCTATAGACTATTCTAATTTCCAATATTAGGTGATAAGAGCATAATCACACACGCTGAAAAGTTAGACATTCAACTATCGGACTTATCAAAATAAATTTCATTTTTAAATCTGTAACCAATAGTTGAATTTTACAAATAAGGAATTTGCCGAATTCTTATCCCAGTTGTCATCGTTGGCATTATAATAATTGTCGTTATGGAGGTTATAAACAAAAAATAGGGTGCTCCCCGGACGGTATTCCCAGCGGACTACGAATGTACCCACAACATTTTTTATTTTGAAATCTGGGTTACCTATATAATCATATGGTTCCAAGTTTCTTGTCTTCTCGGCCATCAGTTTGTAAAAAGTTTTATAATCCAAATCAACAGTAAATGGCTGAAAAAAGGCTTCAAAGGTTAGATCGGGAGTGAAGGTCCAATTAAATCTGATTTGAATATCATTCATTAAGGCTACTGATTCAGCATAAATAATATTTGTCCCAATTGAGTCTTCTTCAATATCTACCCATTCCATAGATTTCGTGCCCAGATCTTGAAACCCCTCAATCATAAGGTTAATATTATTCAGCGGTCGGTACCGTAGACGTAACCCTGCTCGATAACCCCAGGGACGATGTTCACCTCGTCTATAGCCTAAATAGGGCCTTAGAATTAATTTCTTACGCTTGTCTGTTTGAAACCAAAAAATACCATATCCTTCTGTCTCAGATTGATATACCCAAGCACGTTCATCCCGAAATGTATCTTCATCATTATATGCAGCGAATTGCATATTAAATTCCGCACCAAAACTCCAGTAATTTTTTAATTCATTTCTTTGTTCAATAGATAAGGACCTTGAAAGCGTGAGCCCATCTTCACCACGGCCATTAATAAAGAATCTGTATTCTAAAATATTACCTAAAAACTTACCCCAGGGATCCTGTTTTCGGAATCCACCATAGGAACCGTAATACCATTTATCATTCCGTTCATTGAATCCTAAATCATTGATCTCATATTTATCATTGGTAAAACCAATTACAAAATTTAGGTCCCACCATTTTGGATCAAGATACCCAAAATTAAAACGAGCGCCATTGCCAGAAATACCATCTTTTGTGGAATGAACTATCTGTCCTTTTAATGTAAGTGCATTATCTATAAATTTTAGTCGCCAGTCCAATCCTATGACATTAGAATATCCAGCCTCAACACGACGGAGATCAGTCATCATTACACCGATCGTAGATAAATTGTTAAATATAGATTGCTCTACGCGTCCAATAAAATAGTTAGTTTTGGGCTCAATCCTTCCGCTAACCGTATCACCGCTTTCCGATTCCCATATACCAAATTCCACATCAGTTACTGCCTCAATTATGCCATATTTAGTACCCGATGTTGTTTCTCCTAATATTTTTCCTGCACCTAAAATTGTAGTTGCGTCTGGTCTATCTATGAACACTCCACCCTCTGGTACAAGTATTCCTGGTGTTTGACCAATGCGCCGGGAATGGAATAATTTGTACCGATTCTTAAAAAAGGAACCCCCTTCAATAAAAAAGGGGCGCTTTTCTTCAAATTGAGTTTCAAAGACCGTAAGATTTAAAACTGACGGGTCAGCCTCTACCTGTCCAAAATCTGGATTAATGGTTAGGTTTAGAGATGATTGTGCACTCATACCATATTTCACATCCAGTCCCAAAGAACTAACATATGATTTATCATTATTCCCACTTAAAACATATGGTAATATTTCAACTTTTTTTGGTGAGGGAATATTGTCCATTCCTTTTAATATCCCATAATAAGGTACAAAACCATTGACTCCCTTTGACCTACCTGGCCATTGCACCTCTTCCTGTAAACGATGAATGTACCTTGCAACCTGTAAGCCCCAATCTTCATTTTTATTTGCTTTAAATTGGAATACACTCATTGGTATTTTCATTTCTATAGACCATCCCTGATCATGTATTGCTGTTTTAAATTCCCAGACCACGTCCCAGCTGCTATCGAAAGCTTCCATGACATTAGTTGCATCAGAAACATATACATCCATCCTGGATTCCGCTGGATTTACAGCAAACCAATAACCAGTGCGGTCATCATTGTTTGAATCAAAACCAATGCCTAGCCAATCTGAGTGAGGTCCAAAAGCTTCCATCCATCGATCTTTTCTGCTTAGTCTTCCAGTTATTTTTTCTGGTTCAGTATCATAATTATTGACTGCGATATACACATAATCATTATCATACATTAAACGCACTTCAGTTTTCTCAGATGGCGCTGCCAAATTATATGGTTCAAATTGCACAAATTCATTTTCGATTATTGCATCTTCCCAAACTTCATCATTAATAATACCATCAATAATGGGAGGTATATTTGTTCGTGTTGCTACAATTTCTCGGAAGCGTAACTGATTTGGACTAATATTTTCCAGTTTTTCTGCAACACATATGGTGTTGCAAAGCACAATGAGGTGAAATAATACTCTATTTTTCATTACTAGTAAACAAAACTCATAACCTATATAAGAGCTAAAATTAAGTAGTCTTAATTAAATCTCCATCTTGATACTATTATTTGTATCGTATGAAAAAAACTAAAAAATAGTAAATAAATCAAATTATAAGTTTGAATTATATGCAAAATAAAAAAATAAATCCTTGTACAGTTAGTGCACTCAAAAAAAAATCTACGTAAATTTTACATCTTCTATATATAATTATTTTCTCAGCACTCATGAGTTCACACAAACACGACTATGACTATGTTATTATTGGTTCCGGTTTTGGAGGGTCCGTTTCAGCACTTCGATTATCTAAAAAAGGGTACCGAGTATTGGTTCTTGAAAAAGGGAAGTGGTGGAATTCAACGAATTTCGCCAAAACTAATTGGAATTTGAAACGGTGGATGTGGTTGCCCGTTTTACGGTGCTGGGGAATTTTAAAATTGACATATTACCGCCATCTTGGTATTGTTTCTGGTGTGGGTGTCGGAGGTGGTTCCCTGGTTTACGCAAATACACTTCCGGTACCGAAAAAATCCTTTTTTGACTCTGAGAGTTGGTCGAATTTGGCTGATTGGGAAGAGGAGTTAAAAGATTATTACCCGTTGGCTTTGAAAATGCTAGGTGCAAACCTAAATCCCAATATGGGAACAGGAGACCTCGCATTGAAAGAGATAGCAAAAGATATGAATAGGGAAGAAGATTTTTATTCTACCAATGTAGCAGTATACTTTGGGAACCCGGGAAAAACGGTTTCTGATCCATATTTTAGTGGGAAAGGTCCAGATAGAACAGGATGTATTTTTTGTGGTGCATGTATGGTGGGGTGTCGTCATAACGCTAAAAACACACTAGATAAAAACTACCTTCATTTAGCTCAGCAAAATGGTGTGGAGATTCAAGCAGAATCTGAGGTAGTTAATGTAACACCAATGGGAAATAAAACAGGTTCGGATGGATACGAAGTATTTTGGGAACAGTCCACTTCATTATTTTTCAAAGATAAGGGTAGAGTATCATGCAAATCGGTGATTTTTTCAGGAGGAGTTTTGGGAACAGTTCAATTGCTTTTAACCCTAAAAGGATCCTCTCTACCTTATCTATCAGATATGGTTGGATGTATGGTTCGCACCAATTCTGAAGCATTAATTCCCATTACATCCTTTGATAAAACAGCGGACTTTTCAAAAGGAGTTGCTATTGGCTCAATTTTTCATACCGGAGAACACACACATATCGAACCGGTACGATATTCAAAAGGATCAGGTTTCTGGCGGTTGTTGATTTTGCCAAGAGTTTATGGAAAATCATTTTTATGTAGGTTTGCTAAAATAGTTAAAGATTTGATTTTGCATCCAATAAAAAATATGAAGGTATTATTTGTTTGGGATTGGGCAAAACGCACTCAGATTCTGCTTTTTATGCAGACTTTGGACAGTACAGTGAAGTTTTCAAAAAGAAAGTTGAGAAGTCGAATGAGAACTGAATTGGAAAAAGGGAAAGCACCTACACCATTTATTCCGGAAGCAAATGAGTATGCAGATAAATTAGCTGAAAAGTTGAATGGAAAACCTATGATGCCGAACAACGAAGCGCTGTTTGGAATGTCCACAACAGCTCATATTTTGGGAGGAGCTGTAATGGGAAATGACAAATCAAATGGAGTGATTGACAAAAACAACCGTGTGTTTGGATATGAAAACCTCTATGTATGTGACGGCTCTATGATCTCTGCTAATCCTGGAGTGAATCCGTCTTTGACGATAACTGCATTAACTGAAAGGGCCATGAGCAAAATACCGAAAAAATCACCCGAGAATTTTTAATAAAAGAAAATAAAAAGAAAAAACTTAAAGTGTTTTTTAAATCATTAGAGGGATTTCATCTGTCCCTTAAAATGATCTATTGCAGTCAATATAATATTGAATTTCAGGTGTGAATCTGTGGTTTGGGAATTGCTCAGGACAGATATGGGTGTGATACCTTTCAGTTAAATGGGTAGTACCTTCATCATCAATTAGATTATGAATATGTCCATTCTGTGCATCCAATTCTATAGAATTTGGAGATGACCCATCTAATTCTGTACAACCTAAAATCACCGTCCCATCACACATGATACCATATACTTCAACCTCACCTGAACCGGGAGTAGGTGTTTGGATAATCCCCTGGTATTCCAATACTTCCAATGGACCTTTTGTTGTTGTATGGTAATGATACGTCCCACTCATTTCCGGATGCCCATTGTAATAATCAAAACTAAATTTTTCATTTTCTATATCATCTCCGGGTGCTGCAAGAGAATTAAACAGAGAAACCCCATCCAGTGCAACTCCTACTGGTCCCATACCGAATTCTTGAGGAGATGAATTGACAAAACCATCTACTTCGGATTCTGTAATTTGGATTCCTTTTGGAGTTGGGTTGACTGGAATGGAAATTAAAATATTTTGCGAAAGTAATATATTTGGGTTTAAAAAATATCCGTTGCCTTGGCTCACATAACCAATATTATTTGGATGATCCCCTGAAAAATACCAACTTTGATGGGGAGGAATTCCATCAGTTTCTATAACAATTTGATTGTCGATTAATTCAACATCTAAACATTTAAAATATTTCTTAAAAAAAGATGGTGCATTATCATTGATATTCTCATCGCATGTTTCCAGTGTTATTTCACCTGTGGGAATTTGTTTATTTTTATCTTCGCAAGCGATTGAAAAAAATAACAGGAGTGAAAAAAAAGGAGAAAAATACATTTTATGTTCATTATTATTCTTTTCCTCTGATTAGAGAGTAGGTGATTTTCTAAAGAAAAATTTCAATCATGTATCCCATCGAAAACAAAATTGCACTTACAGAGCTCGTTCCAATGGCCATTTGCATTGCGGGTTCGTATTTTGTTAGGTCTTTGTAGTTCCAGGTAAGTTTTATACATCTCAAAGCTAAAGGAAAAGCAAACATCGAAATCAAAGTCCATCTTGATGTAATCCCAAAAAATGCACAAACAGCGATAATAATAAATGCCCCAATAATACACACTGTTAGTAACATGGTTGCACGGTCTCGTCCAAAAAGAACAGGAATACATTTCTTATTATTTTCAACATCATCATCATAATCAAAAATATTACTTACTAGGCCAATGTTCATTGTAAACAATCCCAAGGGGATTCCAATCGCGGCTGATTCAGTTGAAATTGTTCCTGTGAGTACATAGTAAACACCAATTAAAATTAGCGGCCCGAATGCCAGAAATAAAGCAGTTTCACCAAACCCTCGGTAGTTGAGTTTGATTGGCGGTGAAGTGTAAAACAATACGATAAATGCACCAACTGCTGACAGATAAAGCACAGGCAAACCAATCTCAATAAGTAGATATATACCGCAAGCGATTGCCCCAGCACTACATAGTACTGTTGCGATAATAACCTGGCGCGTTGTGATCTGACCATGAATTAGAGGACTGTCATGAAACTGTTGGTCTTTATTTCCAAGGTTTCCATTAATATAATCAAAATAATCATCGACAAAATCAGCTGCTGAGTGTGCCAATACAATACCCAAAGTGACAAGCACAAAGTGGAGCACATTAAATACACCATCATGTGCTGCCAATAATCCTGCAACAACGCACGGCAGGAAACTGACAATTAAAAATGGCGCACGTGCAGCTTTCAGCCAAATAATAATAGTTTCTTTCATATAATAGTATCCAGTATAAATGCTCCACCAAGTAAAATACCAGTCAGCAATAGGTTTAATATAGATCGAACTGTTGCCCACAGGTAGTCCTCTATGGAACTTTGTTGATTTTCAATTACACGCATAACACTAACAGATAAAGGGATAGTCAAAAACCCCGCCAATGCTGAACTCGGCAAAGTGTTTGTATAGACACCAATACCTATAGATAAATATGCAAGAAATGTGATGCCATACAACAATAATTTATTGAGTTTTACTACTCTTATTTCATCATTATGCTGTTCAAGATTAAACTTTGCGCCCTTTAGGTAGGCAACTACGGTTACCAAAAACCCGATAGGGAATGACACTGCAATAACTGATGAGGTAATCTCAAACTGTAGAATATATCCCACAGCGATAAGACATAGTGGCCCGAATGTGATAAAAACCACAAGTTCTTTAAGCCCCCGCCTCATTAGTGGAGTAAAAAAAACCATGAGTAAAAATCCGATTGATGCAAATATAATAACTGGCCAGCCATGAGTCATGAAAAAGAAAATTCCGATAAAGAAATCAATAATAATGCAAATTAAACCTGCAATAAAACTACCTTTTTCTTGAGGAAAATAATCAATTCCAAGCGGTTGCCATCCCTTGAATATTTTCGTGTGTGAGTCATCGCTATCCGTGTGGTTACTTGTAAAATAAAAATACAGGTAGTCTCCACCCATCTGGCCTACAAACAGTGCAACAGACACTAATAAGAAGTGTAATAATGTAAACTGATGATGTGTGAAAGACGCTGCTCCAGCAACCAATGCCGGTACTATAGATGCTGAGAAAAGGAGATATTTTATGATTCGAATCGCTCTCACTCGCACCTTATTTTTCTCTTCCAATATTTTTTCATTATTAGTCAACTGTTTTTACTCCACAATACTGAACAATCTGAAAATATTTCTTCTTGATTTTTTTCTGTTCCGGTCACTGGCTGTAATTTTACCGGCATGCTTATTAAGCCCTTTTAGAAAGTCCATAGTTTTTTCAACTGGCAAATAGATTTCCATTTCATCTGAAAACATTTCAAAGATTTCTTGATATTCATTCGAGTTGTAATTTTTCTCAAATTTAGCTGATATTATTTTGCAATTTCCTTTTCGATCTGACAGAACGCTAAAAAAGGGCTTGTGATTAGAATAAACAGAATTAACTTTTTTATCAATCTAATTATTGTTAACAAAACTATAGCCTTCAAAGAGAAGCCAGACGATTTACAATTGTCTTGGCTCGTTTTCGTATGCCATCATAGTTTTTCTTGCTAATCATTTCCGAATCGAACAGCGGTCTCACAAAACCAATACCCGCGGCACCGGACTTCAGAACATCTAGCATGTTATCAAGATTAACTCCGGATGTCGGGAATATTTTAAGATAAGGTTGGGGAGCTAGAATAAAGCGGATATATTCTGCCACATTTTCAGGAGCAGGAAATAATTTCACAAAATCAGCACCTGCTCGATGTGCAGTTTCCATCTCTGTGGCAGTGAATGTCCCTGGAATACTGACCACATCCATTTTTGCCGCCTCTTGTATAACATTTATGTTGCAGACCGGGGAAGCCAAAAACTGAGCTCCAGCGCCCACCGCTTTTTGTGCAAGAGCAGACGACATAACAGTACCTGCACCCACTATTAGATTATTGTTTTTTCTGAATTGGGTGATCAAATTTAGCGCTCCAGGTGTTGTAAGTGTGAATTCTACTACTTTAAATCCTCCATCTACTGCTGCCTGCATTGCCTGCTCAGCTACTTTTTGATTTTCCGTTCTGATAATTGCACTGATCTTTCTTTCCAAAAGATTATTTTTTATATGTTCACGATTGCTCATATTTAGCTGATTTTACAAAGAATAAAAAAATCTTTAGAGACCGTCAATCTAATCATCTGTAGTAACACAAATGATATTAACTCAATGAAAATCCTTTTCTTTTTATCTTGTCTTTTATAGTACCTTCATCAAATCCGGATCCTATTACTATAACCTGTCCAGTGGAAAGATCAACTGATGCTCTTTCAACACCACTGCAGCTGTAAATCGCTGTCTCAACACTTTCCTTGCAATGGCTACACGTCATTCCATTTACCACAATAGACAAACGGTCCTTTGAACCATCAAAATCATCCTCATTTTCAGCAGTTTTTGATCTCTCCCCTTTAAGCTTGTAAACATAAGAATTTAACAAAATCAGAAGAAATACGCCCGTCAAGAAAAGTGCACCATAATCATCAGCTGTATGATCATGTGAAAAATGTGACATGGCAGGTGGAACAATAGTTATGAAAGAATCAAGTATAAAACCAAACACAATCGCTGTAGACGAAATAAGAATCAGATAGTAATACATAGTTTTTTGCCCCAAAATATTTTTCACTACTGCAATAGATGAAGCGTTGGTTGCGGGTCCGGCCATCAGAAAAACAAAAACGGCTCCTGCAGAAACTCCTTTGGACATAAGGACTACAGCAATCGGTATGGATGCCGTTGCACAAACGTAAACAGGCAGCGATACAGCGAGCATCATAATAAGCATAATATATTGATTGGATGAAAAATATTCAGCAATAAAATCAGGAGGAATAAAAATGGCTATTACCGCAGCAATGACAAGCCCTTGAAATAGAGGGACCACTATATCTGAGGGTAGAGATAAAAATCCATATCTAATCCCTGACTTTAATCTATCAATCAACGGTGCTTTAGCATTGGATATGCCATCTGCATCAGGGAGATGATGATGTGTATCATCATCAAAACTGTTGATGATCGTGCCACTAAAAATCCCAGACACAAGAGCGGCCAAAGGCCTGAACAATGCAAATACGGGGCCAAGCATTCCATAGGTCAGGAAAATACTGTCCACTCCCGTTTGAGGAGTAGAGACAAGAAAAGATACGGTGGATCCTTTTGACGCGCCTGACTCTCTGAGGGTCGCAGCGACAGGTATAACACCACATGAACATAGAGGAATAGGTATTCCCAATACCGTGGCCTTAAAAATTGATAGAAAGTTTTTTGAACCTATATGCTTCAGGATCAAACGGCTATCTACAAACATAGAAATAAGTCCAGACACAATCATCCCCAATAGCAGAAAAGGAGCCATGCTCAGACAAAGAGACCACATTTCCAAAAGGAAAATATTCAGATAATCAAATACCAAGTTCAAAATAATCCTATTTTATTCAAGTTCTTAAATAAAAAATATAGAATAATCTAAAGACAAACTTAATCACAAAATACTATTCATCGATATTCTCATCCTGAATCCACAGCCAAAAACTTTTTTATCACGATGAATGTAAGGACAAATATGTGGAGATAATAAAACGAATAACAGGCAGAAGATTTGAGGTTGACTGATAGACTGTATAGAACAGAATTAAGGGTTTAATTATATAACTACCGTTGTTTAAAGGACCATGTGAATTCAAAATGTGCGACAACATCACCACTTTCATCACACCCAACACTGGATACAGTTTCTACCTGGGCCTCCTTGCCTTCAATGGCTTTATCAACGGCGCTGAATAATTTTTTACCTTCGGCACAGGTGAATATTGTTCTTCCTGTGGCCTTTTTAATAAAATCTGCTTTCATAGAAGTGATAATTTTTGCCACACTCGGATTACGACCTTCAGCAGCCAGTAATGCAATAGCGCCTGTACTTAATTCAGCAGCCATACTCAATACTGCAAAATAGGTGGATCGGAATGGATTTTTGTTTAAGTATTTTAACCGAACACTAGTGTTGCATTCATCCCCATTCAATTTTACAATTTTTAACCCGGTAAGAAATGCCAGCGGCAGTTTAACGATAGAGAATAATTTGAATAAAAATCGATTATTAATTCGATTTAACAGTAATATTTGTTCTCGATTTAATTCCATGGTCAAATATTATCAAATTTTTAAAATATTCCTGCCCATTTTTTCATACACAGATGGGACGCTTCAACAGCACCATTCTCTTTGTATGAAAGTGGAGATGGTGTAATGGAAAAACAAAAAGAGACAGTAATTCTAATGGTGCAATTATAATTTTACTATGTATAAAATATCTTTAAATCCAACATAGTATTTTATTTATTGGAGTCTAATTAATATCCAGGATTTTGAACTAGTTGGTTCCCCTCAATAGTAAACTCTCTGGCTGGTATAGGGTAAATCCTTCTGAAGTCTTCAATCCCGAGAACTTCCCCGGCTTTATCAATCCTGGTTAATGTATAAAGACGTTTCCCTTCTCCAAAAAATTCCCACATATTTTCATTTATATATTTTTCAAGGAAATTATTTGAATCGGTATATGGTTCAAGACCAGCCCGGGTTCTTACAGTATTTAAATCATCAATAGCACCATCAGCGTCACCGGAAAAGTGTTTCGCCTCAGCCCTGAAGAAGTATAACTCAGCAATTCGCATTATGTATGCCGGATTGGCATGGGTTGAAAAATCTTCTGCTTTTAATAATCGCTCGTATGGTTTCCCATCTACACTTCCAATGAGACTTCTTCTCTGATCACCATCGGCGAAAGAGGCAATTAAAGTTTCTTCAGGAAGGACTTCATCACGGATGATTGTCCAAAGGGCCAAATTACTTATATCAAGGGAGCTGGAAACAAGTTCAAAAACGGATTCACTGGTCAATTCACTTTGGAAAATATCTAAAAATGAAGAATTTAATGAATAATTGACATTGTTGATAACCTGAGTAGCATAAGTTTCAGCTGATACATAATCGTTCATGTGAAGATAGGTTTTGGCTAACAAGCTTTGAGCAAGAGCCTTGGTTACCACTGCTCTGTTATCACTGTCAGGCAATCCCGCTTCAGCAGTTTCAAGGTCATTCAATATAAAATTGTACGTTTCCTGAACACTGCTTCTTGCGAGCATGTCAACATTTGCATAATCGCTGTTAGTTGATTGAGTCACTAAAGGTAATCCATATATTGAACTTAAATCCCAATGTTCGCCAAAATGAACCAAGAGATCTAGGTATCCCAGGGCCCTGAGGCATTTAGCTTCCGCAATAACAATTATTCTTTCTTCGTCTGTAAACCCATTATCAGCTACCTCAGGGACTCCGCCAATAATTTCATTAGCACCGTTTATGACTCTGTAAGCCCCAAGCCATATCTTTTCTACAAGCAAATTTGTAGGAGGAAGAATTCCGTCACCTGCTTCTTGATATTCAATATTGAAACCTGCATAAGCCGTGATATCAGTATAATTGTCTGAAGCATATTGAATAGACGCACCATAATAATCATCTGACTGCAATTGGTGATACAAACCAATTACGGCAGACCGGACGGATGCTTCTGAGTTAAATGCCTGGTCAGGAACAATGGAATCTTGTGGATCATGTTCCAACACGCTGCATGAGAAAATAAATAAAACAGAAGTTGACAGAATAAATTTATTATTAAATACTTTCATTGTGATCACCCTATATCCCTACGTTAATGCCAAAGTAAACTGTCTTAGGTTGTCCCAATCCCCCATAGTCTTCTCCCACCCGGGTAATGATCTCCCCATTAGAACTTACCTCAGGGTCAATCCCAAGGTAATCTGTTTTTGTCCATAGATTTTGACCTAAAACATATATTCTTAATGACGAAAAACCATACCGCTCTGCATAAGAAGACGGAACCCTATAGCCCAACTCAAACGTTTTTAATCTTATGTAAGAAGCATCCTCCAACCATTGGTCACAATCTTCCATCCAGTTTGGTTGCGGGGCACCGATTACATTCCCTTCGTCATCAAATTCATATCCCAAACTTGCCTGAGGGATGTCCGTTATATCTCCGGGGTTCTGCCACCTCTCATTTGCAACCCTCTCGGTGTTATTACCATAAGGAATAAAGAAACCTCCATAGTTAAAACTCCATCCGACCTGTTCCTGCGCATATCTCGAGTGATTGAAAACATAGTTGCCCATGGAAAACTGAAAGAAAATATTTAAATCAAATCCTTTCCAAGAAAAAGAATTTCCAACTCCTCCAAAATAATCAGGCCATGGAGTTTTGTCTCTAATGGGCTGCATATCACCAGAATTGATCACTCCGTCCGCATTTATATCTGTGTAACTTGAATTCCCTGTTTCCGGATCCACACCTTCCCAGTGGATAAGATAAAAGGCGCCAAGGGGGTATCCTTCCTTAAGGATGTTGGTAGCAATGTCCTGATCATCCTGTTCCAGTTTAGTAATTTCATTTTTAATGGTTGAAACATTAAAAGTGGTGGTCCAAGTAAAATCTTCAGTATCAATATTGAAAGACCTAAAAGAAAATTCTGCCCCACTATTCATCACCTCCCCAATATTCCTGGTCACTGTGGTGAACCCTGTGAACCCGGGCACGTTGGAATCCAGAAGCAATCCTGTCGTCAGCTTTTGATAGGTATCAAAAGTAACAGAAAAACGATTATCCAAAAAACTTGCATCAAATCCAAAATTGTTTTGTGTCGTGGTTTCCCACTCAAGTTCAGCATTCCCCATTCGGTTTGGGCTTATTCCGGCAGAGCCGTTATATGCAGCTGCGACCGTCCAAAGTGCTCTTGAAGCAAAATTATTTATTCCATCTTGGTTTCCTGTTTTTCCATAACTATATCTCAATTTCATATCAGAAAGAAAATCAATATCATTCATGAAAGGTTCTTTTGTTATTCTCCAAGCCGCCGAAAAGGAAGGGAATATACCATATTTTCTATCGGCCCCAAATCGAGAGGAACCATCCCGTCTGATAGAACCCGTAAAGTAATATTTGTAATCCAAATTGTAATTTACACGGGAGACCAAAGATTCAATTCCCCAGGATGTCCCCATGGTTGATGCGTCTACTATATCTGCTGCAAGGTCTAGAGCTCCTAAATTATCGTTACTGTAATTTTGTGCTAAGATATTGGCAACATCATTGGATGCATTTTGTGTTGTGTAAACTAACAACAAATTTAGATGATGTTTTTGGTGAAAATTGGTTTCATAGGTAAGCATATTTTCAGTGAGCCATGTAAGATTCTCTGAATTTGCAAACAAGCCCTTTCCGGTTACTCCGGATTGCCAAGATTCAGCGGCAGTTGACGGATAATGCATTATGTCTTTCAGGTAAGAATAATCTAAAGAATAAGAACTTTTAAATTTAAGTTTATCGATAATATCATATTCCGCAAAAAGAGAACCAAGGAATCGATTAGTAATAGTGTTCCTTTTGTAGAGGTCTGCTGCTGCTCTGGGGTTTTCTAGGGCCCACCATGAATAGTAGTGGAATGGATTGGAATATGAACCGTCCTCTTCAAATACCGGCATAGTAGGGTCTGCCGCTAATGTGTTTATCATAACTCCAAAGTATGAATTATCACCAATTGTAGATAACGCATCACTTTTGCTGATGTACACATTAGTTCCGATACTCATCTTGTTATTTATTACAGCATCCAAGTTTGTTCTGAAGCTCAAGCGATTATAGCTTGTCCCCTTTTGTATTCCTGCCTGATCAAAATGGGACCCATTCACAAAATATTTTAGCTTATTGCTACCGCCTCGGACACTGAGGGATGTGTTTTCAATGGGGGCATCATTTCGGAGTACTTCTCCATACCAATCAGTATTAACCAAATTAGGATCATTAGGATCTCCAATTCGATTCCATTCCGGTCCGCTGGTTGAGAAATACCCTGCTGGAAGTCCATCATTTTCTGCTGCTTCATTCATCAATTCAATAAACTGTTTACTATCCATCATTGGGACTATGTGTGCTGGAGATTGCGATCCTGTATAACGGTCAAGGGTGATAGATGTTTTTCCAGATTCAGAGCCTCGTTTGGTGGTAATCTGTACAACACCATTGGCACCACGAGCGCCATATATAGCAGAGGCTGATGCATCTTTTAAAATATCAATAGATTCAATATCATCCGGATTGATATCTGACATGGAATTAAAGTTATATCCCCCCGTTTCCAAGACGGAATTATTATCTGATGTCATGGGAATTCCGTCCACCACATACAAAGGCTCACTGCTTGCAGTAATAGAAGTTGCTCCGCGAATCAAAATTTTAACTGCTGCCCCAGGCTGTCCGGAGGAGCTCGCAACACTGACCCCAGATGCTCTGCCCTGAAGAGCTAAATCAAGATTTGCTACAGGCTGATCAATTACATCTTCTCCTTTTACAGATGTAATTGCTGTTGAAAGGTCTCCTCTTTTTTGAGTACCGTAACCTACTATAACAACAGATTCCATCCCGATTGCATCTATTTCTAGACTAAAATCTTGATTGACCATTCCTGATGAGGGAAGGTTAATTGAAATAGATTGACTTTTATACCCAATATATGTTGCGGTTAATGTGATAGCCCCCTCCATACCAACGGGAATATTTATTTTATAATAACCCTCTACATCACACGCGGCTCCCAACAACATATTATCTACTGAAACATTTGCACCTATCAACATTTCCTGATTTTCTCCGCTGACATATCCAGAAACTGTAACCTGTCCCAGGAGGTTGAAAGATATCAGGGAACAAAATGTTAAAGTTATATAGGCAATCCTCATTAAGTATTTCCTCCTACTAATTGTTGTTTTATATCAGGAATGGTTTTACAGTATTTTATTCCTGATTAAAAGGTAAACCCTGATTCTGTTAGTGGACAAGGTATTTATTTTCCCCAGAGAAAGGACAATTATACAATATCTGAAAGATTATTTAGATTGCAGTTTTGTGTTACCCTAAATTATATAATTTAAGCAACTCTTTAAACTTATCATCATTTCGATATCTATCCAGTTTAGGATCTACTTTTAAATATATGTATGAATTTTGGTTTAATATTCCACTGTTAATCGTATCAAACCCTTTTTTCGAGTTCCCCAAATATAAATGAATAATACCTTTTAAACTTTCTATCCCATCAGCACCACCAAACTTTGTTAATTCATTTATTACTGACATAGCCTTCTCCGTATTCCCTTGTTCAACATAAATCAACCCCTGACTGGATAATGCTAATGCCTCATGAAAAGCAGAAAGACCTAAAAATCCTTTTCTGGACTTACTGAGTACATCTAATGCTGGTTTATAGTCTTTCTCTTGAAATAAAAGCCACCCCTCAACCAGATTCGCCAATGGTGCAAAGGGGGTTAGCCCATATATTTTTTCGACTGTTTTTGATGCTTTTTTATAATTTCGATCAAAATAATAACCAAAAGATAGATGTTCCAATGCCATGGAAGAGGATGGATTTAAGCTAACGAATTTTTTGTATGCCTTGATTCCTTCTTTAGTTTTTCCCTGTGCTGTTAATATTTCAGCAAGCTCTGACCAGGAACGTCCATCCTCGGGCTTGATCTCTATTACTTTTCTAGCTGTTTGTTCTGATTTCTCCCATAGCCCTTGAGTTTTATAAATTTTACTTAGTACAAGATATCCTTGTAAAAATTTTGGATGTACCTCTAAAATATTTTTTAGGGTTTTCCCTGCGTCATCTTTTTTATTTAGAGCTATTTGTACCTGTGCAAGATTTATTGCAATAATGCCTGAGAGTGGGTCCAGTTTCTGCGCTGCTTTTCCGTATGATAGTGCTTTTTCATAATCCTTGACAACCATTCTTAGAAAATCAGAATACCAATGGTGGGCTGTAGCATAATTTGGATTTAGTTCGATTGCTTTTTGATAAAATGATTCGGTTATCTTTGGAACATCTTTTTTCATCAGGCTTACATAGGCGTTTGCAGAATGTACTTCTGCAGATTCAGGATTTAATTCCATAGCCTTTGATGCATTATACTCAGCCAAAGGGATATTTTCATCGAAACTGGCATACCCATAATCTGCTAACAATAAATAGGTGTTTGCGAGACCCACATAGGCTAACTCATAATTTGGATCTTCACGTACTGTATTTTTAAAGAATGTGAGGGCTTTCTTCATTCCTTCTTCATCCCTGCGATCTTGGAAGTGAATTCCTTGCAAGTACATATTGTAGGCCTCTACTGATGTTTCTGATTTTTTTGGTTCTTTATTGCCTGTATGTCCAATGTAATCAATTTTCAAAGTATTGACTATGGTTTGTGCTATCTCATCTTGAACAGCAAAAATATCTTTTAATTCTCTATCATATGTTTCAGACCAGAGGTGGGCATCATCATTGGATCTGATAAGCTGGGCAGTTATACGAACTTTTTGATCTGCTTTTCGTACACTCCCTTCCAAAACATGAGATACATCCAACTGCTTCCCAATTTCTGCAAGGCTGATATCTTTTTTATCTTTATAGGTAAAGACGGATGTTCTGGATATGACCCGAAGATTTTTTATTTTTGCAAGGTAGTTTAATATTTCCTCAGTGATACCATCACTAAAATATTCATTTTCTTTATCCGCACTCATATTTACAAAAGGCAGACACGCGATTGATACTTGATCTGGTGTCCCACCTGAAAAGTTTTTAGATCCACTCATGAAAAATATAGCAATCCCCGCTATAATTACTGCTCCAATAATTCCGCCTATTATTAGTGGAAGTGAACTTTTCTTTTTTATTTGTTGTTCTTGGGGAGATGTAGAGGACGCTGCGGAGGAAGCAGGAGAGGGACTTTTAGATTCCATTTTGGCTGAAACTTTGGATAGGTCTGTTTCCGGCAACCCATGGGATATGATGCAATGCAATTTCACATCTTGTCTAACACCCTTCAGCTTCGGCTCACCTATTAATTTTGTCTGATAGACAGGGTCCCTTAACAATGAAGCATTCACTCTGTTAGTTATCACAACTCCACCGGGACTGGCAAAGGGCTCAACGCGTGAGGCAACATTCACATCATCACCTATCACATCATCGCCCTGAATGACAACCTCACCCTGGTGTATTCCAATACGCAGATCCAGATTCGCAACATTCTTTACGGTGTGCTGCATTTCAATAGAACAGTCCACGGCATCTTTTGTCGTATCAAAGGTCAGCAATAGCCCATCACCAATCTCCTTTAGCCAATGACCACTGTGGCGCTCTACGATGGGTTTTAATGTGGTTCGCTGTGTTTGGAGAAGCTGGATAGCTAAAGGCTCATTTTCAGCAGATAGTTTGGTGAAACCAACTATGTCTGTAAAAACAATTGTCGCTAGTTTGTGGGTAGGCTCAGGCATCCTCTGTATATTACCAATATTTTTCTGTTACTGTGCAGTACAAAACTTCTGTTCGATATAACTATATAACAAGGAAAAATTAATTATTCTGCTTCGTTATATTTAGGGAACACCTATATTCAATGGATTAACTGGAAAGAGGGAATACAGTGGTTTAGTATTCGTCGAATGACAGCCTCATAAAAATAGGTATTAGCTACTTTAATAGCACCATCTTCTTCGTTTGTATGAACTCTCCTGCCTGTATCTGGTAGAGATATACACCTGCACTTACAGGTCTACCCATGTTGTCTCTAGCATCCCACTGTACTGACCTGAAGCCTGCTTCTTGGGTGGTATTAACCAGTTGCGTTATTTCTCTTCCTAGCATATCATAAATACTGAGAGTAACTAAGGCATCTGATGGTAGATCGTACCTCAAAGTTGTGATTGGATTGAATGGATTGGGAAAGTTCTGGTGCAGTGCAAAAGTAGCAGGAACTACTGCCTTAAGCTCTAATGTAAATCTTTCTGCTGATGGGACAGTCATCTCTCCTGAGCCTCCAAGGATGTACTCTTCACCGCTTGAACTGGTTAGCACCCAGTTGTACCAATTACTCACATCAATTTGAATATCATAAATAATGGTAAGAGTCTCAGTTGTATTAATAACCTCTATCTCTCCAAAGTTATTCTCTAATATCCTATCATTTGTAAAACGGACATCAAAAACACCATCCGGTGGTTTGGGGGGCAATCTATAACTGAGTTTATCTTTATCAGGGATCTCTATCCCGAAATACAAACTTAAACCATTGATGTTTAACTCATTTGCTCCAATAGTCAAATCAACAAATTCAGGATAAGATTTAGATAAACTGCTACCAATAGTAACCTCACCAGCGGATAAAGCATTAACCCAGTAGCCCTTACCGGGAGCAAGAGTTGAAGAATTTAAATAAGTGCCTTCAAAACCATAAAATGTCCCAGGTACGATGATACCATCAGGATCAATAATGGTTTCAACAGCGACTTCCAATGAGATACCGGAAATAAGATTCCATCCTTCATCAAGAGTGATGCTAAGATTATACATGGGCATACCACTTATCACTACGAAACTTTCATTACTCATGTTAAGCCAGTAACCATTACCAATGGTTAACTCATCTGTATTGAAGTAAGAACCATTGTATCCATACAACGTTCCCCCAACAGCATCTTCAAATAGATACAAATAAGAAGCGTTATCAACCAGAAGAGGTAACCCCACTAAATTCCAAGCTTCATTATGTGAAACAGAAACCTCCATCCCTGACAAACTGTTTGTGCTTCCAGGGGTTGGACTTAGGAAATCCCAGTTACTGCTTCCATCAAAAACCCTACCATAGGAAATATCAGTTGACTGCTCACCATAGGTTATTGAATCCAAGATCGTTACCCCGTCAACGTTCACAAGAGCCAGAAACTCTCCTCCTGCACTTAACTTAAAGTTTGTATGAAGATCCCCCTGGTCCTGGTTCTCATCGCACCAAAACAAGAGAAAGTTTTGGGGCTCAATCACTGTCCCATCAGGGATCATCCATTTTGCCAAATCATCCGGATCATCTGTGAGATATAGTCCTCCTATGTCCTCCGATTCTGTCCCGGTATTATAGAGCTCCAGCCAGTCATCGTTCTCACCTGATTCATCTGCATTGGTTGTATCATTACTGGAAAGAAATTCGTTTATTTTAAATTGCGTAATAAACAAATCTGGAATTTCAAATGGATAATCATCAGAATCATAAATATAATAGGCACCCATATCAACAATTGAACCATCTTCATCAGTCGGGAAATCAGGGTTGCCAGCATCAACACAGGGTGATCCAGGGGTAATCTCAAGGTTATATACTGTATTATCTATAAAAAGAGGATCAGAAAATAAATTCCCTTCACCGCTAAGCAGCTCAGAATCTGAAAGGGTATAACTGACAGAAATAATGGATAATTCATCCACATAAACCGATGATAATAAATTGTTGGATAATATGGTATTAACTATCTCTACTGTACCACCGCCCGCACCTAGGTTCTTTTCGTAGCAGGATACAGCGGTGTCATTATAGAAAAACGTATTATTTATAATATAAGCAGCGGAATTATCTTTTATGGCTATTCCATTGTTACAACCCACAATCAAATTCCTATCCAGAACTACCGAAGAGCCCCGCCCCACTGAGATACCTTTATCCCCTGAGTGATAAATCAGGTTTGATTCAATAAGGATATCTTCAGAATTTTCTCCAATATCTATGCCATCTGAATTGTATCCTGTAAAATCATATATCCGGTTGTTTCTTATGATACCACTTGTCACATTGTCCAGATCAATGGCGTCTGTGTCCTGTGCATCAGACCCATAAAACATACAGTTCTCAATCAGCGCTTCTCCTCCCTTAACATTGATAAAATCACAAATGAAATCACAGGCTATTGAGCTGCTGTTTAAGACGATGGAACCACCCTCTACATAAATGGGAAATTCAACATTTTCGATCTCAACATGGCCTAAAACAACATGAGAATTAATGCTGGAGATTGCCCCGTGATGTATCCCCGGGTCAACGCCGGTAGATGTACCGGTTAATCTCAGATAAGAAATGGTTGATGTATCCGTGTCGTTATTAAAACAAAGAGCCCCCCAGCGATTATCTCCAATAGAACTATGAGGAATGATTTGAACCGGATTCTCTTCAGTACCATTGATAATGAACTGACCTTCCACTATAATATTTCCTGCTTCAGGCATCCTGATCTCAACACCTTCGCTGATCGTAAGTACCACACCTGAGGATATGACTATATCTTGTACAACTGCATAGGGCTGCTCATTAGTTAGCAGGGTATTATCTGTGATCACACCAGGTAAAATTATCTCTTCAGATAATTGAAAAACAGCTGTAAATAAACTATCGGTAATACAATTGTAATCTATACGCATGGAATCTGAAACTCCTGTCCATCCAATGAATTGATAGCCCGGTAAAGGCAGTGCCCGGATGGATATGGATTTATTCTTAAAATAAGTTCCTTCCCCGTCCTCAGGAATCACGGGAACATCATTAATTGATATCCTGCCCGAACCTGGAGGTTCAACAATCACCACTACTTGAACCGTACCATCCAGATTTAACTCATTGATAAATTGATTTTGAACGGTATTATTCCTGTTTTCAGAAAATTGTTTTATTTGATCCAACTCATTTACCCAGTCACTCATTGAAGATATACCTCCTTCATCTTCCCAACGATCTATATGGCGTGGCATCTCTGCGGATATTTTGCTGCTTAAACTGTCTACAATAGCATCGATTCTATCAGGAAAGAATGTATTACTTAGGTGTGCAGCAGCCCTTTGAATGAATCTATCTTTAAAAAACTGACTATTTAGTAAATATTGAAAGAGCTCATAATCATCCATGAGGTTATCCAGTAGATTGGTGTAACTATTATTTACGTTAAAACCTCTGTCAATGTCAACGACCAACCACTGCCATTTTCCATCTTCCTCACGAGATCTCCACCATTCCCTGTTATGCCCCCAGCTGGTATTTGCACAGTACAGGGTCATAACTAGATGATCAATAAAGCTATCCACATTCATCCATTGCTGAATATGATTATAAACGATAGGGTCATTTAAATCGTTACTTACAATATAATTGATCATTGTATCATAGTGATTCATGCTTCCCTCGATAATCATCAATTGTGTACCAGATTGAGTTTGTGTGTACTCCAAATGGTCAATATTAGCCGGGTCAACATTGAAGTTTTCAAAAAAATAATGAGGATCAAATTTCTCCCGTATGTTATGTATACCCCAATATTCTCCATTCAAAAAAAGGGCAGAGGGCGTATAGCCCATATATCCACAATCCATCATCCCTGAAACAAGGCTCTCGGTCATGGGGTCCCTGATCAATGTTTCTTCCCAGTCATCACCGCCGTTTCGGAAAACAATCCTGGAAAAATTGGCTATCTGCTTATTTTCAAATAATTGATAGTTAATAAAGTCCTGGCCAAAACGGTCTCGTGTATAGATCGTAAATGGTTTCTGAGGCTTGGTCCATACATTAAGCCCCCCAAGCCTGGCACCAGCATTGACTGTAAATCCTTGATCAGTTTCCGGAGTAAAATAGTGAATAGTTACCGGTATCTCTCTTTGCTTGTACTCATTCTCATAAATTCCAATATCTTCATCCCAAAGTGTTTCCGGTTCAGCCACAAGGGATATGGTGGACACAAAATTCTGTTCATCAATAAAATAGGAAGCAATCATTATTTCACCTGGGAGCTTGCTATCTTCAATTGAACGAGCTTTCAGGACTGTCGTTCCCTCGATGGATATCGGACCTGTGTAGGCACTCGTATTGCTACCGGGTCTGGACCCATCAAGAGTATAATATATCTGTCCAAATCCCGTAGGGGTAGAAAGTTCGACGAATTGATCCCCACTATAAAATCCGCTTTCCAAAGATACTAAGACAGGTTCAGATATATCTGTGATATTTGTGGATGCAGTAATGTTAGGACTACCGGGTGTTGGCTCTCCAAAATAATACCAACCGCTGTCTTCCATACTCCTCCCACGGGATACATCTGTTACCTGACCTACAAAGGTGACTGAGTCAACCAACTCTATATTGGTATATCCGACCCCGACGAGTTCAAAGTCAAAACTGATATCCGAGCTAAAACCGCTGACTTGATGTAGCTCCACAGCAACAACATTTTGCCCATCTATAATTTCATTTGCAGAAATTGTCCATTCAAAGAATATATCTTCATCGGATCCGCTTACTGCTGAACTGGCAAAGGTGTCATAGGATATTGTCCCTTCAGGCATGTTGGATCTCAAAACTTCATTGCCATTCAGATAAATAATTGCACCATCATCCCTTTTTAACCTGATGGTCAGAGTCTGCACAACGTCAGGAGTATTCACATTAAAAGCGTGTCGAAAATATGTGGTAATATATTTATTATTTTCGTTGGGACCATAACTCACTACCGTTTCTTCATCACCATCACCATACCCAAGTTCCGCGCTCCCTGTGCTCCAAGAATTATCGTCAAATTCAATCTGGGCCCATTCCTCACCCTGATCAGAACCGTTGTCCAGATATTTCCAGAATGATCCCTCTTCAATGAGAGCATAGCTCTCAGTTTGATCACCTTGGAATAAACCGATCTGTTCCCCAGTTTTACTTAATTTAAAATTTGTGTGGTAATGTTGGGTCGTAAAATCATCCCATGGCCAGTAGGGTCTTATATAAATTGCTCCTGGGCTCTCATTATAATCATCCGCCCAAATAACTAAATGTCCTACAGACTCAATTAACGTACCATCTGGGATTTTCCACTTTAACGGATCAGCAAGATCGTCTGTTAGAAAGAAACCATCTAAACTGTATGGTATATCACCTGGATTATACAGTTCAATCCAATCAGTGTAGTCATCAAAATCATACATTTCAGGGTAGATTATTACGTTTGATGCTAAAAATTCATTGATCAATATCTCTTGGGCATACCCAAAATGACTGTAACAAAAAATGAAAAATGAAAAATATTTTATCTGTTTCACGCTATGTAAAAACCAGTTTATAAAAACATTATTAATCAGTTTTTTCATATCAATTATGAGGAGAGGAGTAGTAATAACATCTTTCCTTTCCTTTTTTTATTCTATTTTAGTCTCACTTCAATAGCACCATCTTCTTGGTTTGAACAAACTCTCCTGCCTGTATATGGTACAGATAAACCCCTGCACTCACAGACCTGCCCATACTGTCTGACCCGTCCCACTGTACTAATTTGAATCCTGCCTCTTGAGTGGTATTAACCAATTGGACTACTACTCTGCCTAACATGTCATAAATAGTTAGTATTACAAGGTTATTTTTTGGAAGGTCGTACCTTATAGTCGTAACAGGATTGAATGGATTTGGGAAGTTCTGATGGAGCGTAAATGAAGTGGGTAAAGCAGGCTTTTTCAACACTGTGAATCTTTCTGCTGTTGGGATTGTAATCTCACCTGTACCTTTTAAAATATACCCTTCACCGCTCATAGCTTTTAACACCCAGTTGTGGTGCTCTCCAGCATTGAGTATGATGTCATAAGCAATAGTAAGAGTCTCACCAATTTGCATTACCTCTACTTCTCCATACTCTTTTACAAGTCTCCAACCATCTTTAAATCGTGCATCAAATGCACCTGCTGGAGGTTTTGGAGGTAGGCTATAGCTTAGTTTGTTCTCATCGGACAATTCAATTCCAAAATACAGGTCCATTCCATTTATAGTGAGGGTATTTGCTGTTCCCCTTAGGCTGTGATTTATTTTTGACATTCTTTGTGCCACTTCACTGTTCAGTATTATTTGTCCATCTTCAGATGCTCGAAGCCAGTATCCTTTTCCAGGAATGAGCACTTCTGAAGGATAATAGGTTTCAGTATAACCGTAGAGAGTGTTGGAAACAATAATATTTCCAGGATCTACGGATGCATTTATGTTAAACTCCTCCGAAATACCAGATATTAGGTTCCAGCCAGCCTCAAGGTCTAGAGAAAGTTCATATAAAGGTACTCCAGTTATAGTGCTTGACCCTACGCTGTCAAAGCGGAGCCAATATCCATTCCCCATTATCAATGTACTGTCCAGCGCATACATACCATCATAGTAAAAAAGAGTATTGTTATTTGCCTGTGGAAATACAATATCATAATTGTTATTCTCCACAAATGAGGGCAAGCCCACGATATTCCACTCAGAATTATAGGTAACATCATGTGATATATTATTTCCGTTTTCAGTAACACTAATTGTTACTGGAATTATTGCAGTATAAATATTAGTATGAACTACCACAGACATATTATGATCACCATAAGATAACGTTTCAGTATTAATACTTGTCATGAATTCAAAGTTTTCTCCTGCAAATAAAGTCCCCGACAGATTTTCCAGTTGAAGGTCTATGGTAAACCAGTCCGAGAAATTATATTTCATATTGAGACTTATTCCATTTTCCACAAAACTTTGATTATAAGCAACCAGCGAACCGCGGGTTCCGGTATGGTCCTGTATCCCAATTGTCCCAGACTCAATCGCTCCGTCCATTGTTTGGTAGTTAACTGTAATTGCACCGGAGCGGGTGAGAATAACCTGAAAATCGTACAGACCGTTATAATCTCCGGGATAATGTATCACATCATTAAACCAGACGATGAAGGAATCAGGACTTTGATGATAGAACACCTGACCCTCACCATTTTCATTTGAATTATTAATGGGATTCAGGTCATCCCAATAGGCAATGACCGCCGGTCTGGGGGCATCTATTTCTGGAATATTCCCATTGTTCCAACCATTGTAATCATCACCAAATCCAATCCACCCATTTGGGTTAATGATACACTGGTCATAATTAACACCATAAAAAGGGAAAGGGAATCCTATATCGTGAGGTCCTGATGCCTGGTCGTTGTGCTCAAACTCAACGGAATTATCCTGGGGAATATCAACCCAATTAAATTGAATATTTGTGTCCAACCTTGAGTCGGTCCAAAAATAACCATAATCATCCGGCCCTCCACCCGTTACCTCATATGGTGTGCCCTGAACCGGATATTCTTTTATGACAGAATAACTTAAAAGAGATCCTGGATCCCCTAAATTTTCAATAGTCACAGTCTGCTCAACAGTCTCTCCAGGTTGAAGAATCTCTGAGATCGCAGAAGGTTCATAATATAGGCTTGGAACAGGATTGGACTGGGGAGACATGGTGGTAATAAATAGAGCCATATCATCTCCCAACGTACGACCGGAAACTGGATAATTATTATTGAACGTGTATTGGAGACCTTGATCACCTGTTTTATCTTCGATACCGATGGTGCAAAATCCACCATGAATAGGTGTATAACCGGAGAAACTGCCAACAGATGTATTATTAAATTCTTTATACTGCAGCCTAATCTCTGAATCATTGTTCGGCGGAACAGATGAATTATAGAGTATCGCTTGAAATGTATTGTCTGATCCATTAAAATATGTATCCATATCGTCCCACTGCACTATAAAGGCACCACTCTCATCATCATAATAAGTATAGATATCTCCCCCACCAGTGGTGCGGTGGTCATCCCAAAAGACAGCCAGCATTGGAGAGGGACCACCAGGTCCGGGGATGGCGTAATTGCGAAAGGAAGCGATCTCAGTTTCTCCAAAAGAAATCCAACCGTTTGAGGAAATACTTATAAATGAATAATCGTCTCCGTAGAATCTGAATGTAAACGGTAGGCTGACTGTTTTAGTGGTTTCGGTAAATTCACAGTCACCATAATTTTGCCATCCTGGGGGATCACAATCCTCGTCGCTGTTACAAATCATATCTTCTTCTTCACTACAGTACCCCCTCCCATTTCCCGGATCATTGATATTGAGATTGTTGCCAATATCCGAGATTTCAACCCAATTATACTCCGGCGCAAGTTCATACTCATCCTGTGAATCGTAAATATAATACCCATAACTGTCAGGTCCGGTGGGTTCCCCAACTGATATTTCACCTATGGTTAACATAATGGGTAATGTAAGCTGGAACCCATCATTTTCAGTGAGGAAGAGCTCCATTTGAATCTCTGTGCCACCTATCAGCTCTTCCAAAGGTAAAACAGTGAAGGCTGTGGTTGATATAGAAGAGTATCCTGGATCGATGGAACTCCAATAAGATTCATTATCTAAAACCTGCACAAGAGGACTGTTGGATTGCAATATGCCTACCAGTGTATCAACGGTAGATGATCTTCCCATATTAATGAGGTCAATATTGATCTCATTTGCAACTCCCGGCTCAATAGTATCGTAGGAACCTGAAACGTCCATGATATTGATGCGTGTACCCCTGACATCCAGATCAAGCACAGCAGTCCATTGAGCTGATGAATTATCTGTAATTGTGATCTTTAATCCGCAGTCTTCACCATCTTGAATGGATGGCAAAAGGTTCACACTAAAATCTGTTCCGTATATTTCTTCACCCGGTTCGATAGTTCCGTAAAATGAGGCGACACTTCCGATCGAGATGTTCGGGTTGGTACTCTCCAGTAATGCTGACACTTCAAAAGCTGAGTTTGTACCGTAATTTTTAAGGGGAACGGAAAAATATAATGTGTCTCCCGGGTTTGGTTCATCATCTCCATTTGTAAAAACAATATTCTCAGGATTTTCACAGTTAACAGATACATCTCCGGAGATAATATTTATGGTACCCTCTTCAGGTTTGTAATTCTTCTTGATTGTTGTGATAGTCAAAATACCATCATTATTGTAATTAAAAGCGAACCTCACAAAACCATCCTCATCTGTCAAACGTGTTTGAAATATTTCATCGCTATCTTTAATGAGGGTTACCCTGGCATTTTCTAATGGTAACCCGTTCTCATTATGCACCGTTACATCAAGGTACTTTGTCCCGAAAGATATCTCATTGGGAAAGTTTAGTGTCATTATTTGAGGAGTATCTGTCCATAGATGTGTAGCCGGATCACCCATAAGGCTGTTCCACTGAGAAAAAGCAGATATCCAGTTGTACGGATTTGTGGGATAGGTGTTCAACATCTCCAGTTTTCCGTTTACAAGTGCCTGTCCTGCTGTTTGAAGATCTTTATTAAAAAGACCGCTGACCATACCCATACAAATAATATTGTTGAATATTGTGTGTGTGTTACCCGTAGCCGTACCCACAGCGGCTATTCCTCCCTTAGGGTTTGAAACAGAACCTGCACGGAGAAAGGCTTCTGACAGACTGGTATTATCTTCAGCAAATCCACCGGTATTGCATGTCAATATAGAGGCAAAGGGAAGCATGTGCCCATTGTTTGAATAGTTTATGCTGTTATTATCAAACCCGCTGGCACCATTGAATCCCCGGTACTGAAAAAAAAGAACTCCATCTTCCAGTTGGTCTTCCATCCAGTTATCATATCCTGAACCGGATGTTTTTATCCTGATATCTTCGAACCCATACTGGTCGAGGATCTGCTCCACATATTGAGTCGTAATGATGGTGGATTGCCCTGAAACACTGGCATCTGCGATAAGTGCAGCCCTCTCGTAATATCCCGAAATATCATTCAGATTTGTTGCTTTTTCATAATTGATAATTTTATTGGCAATCACATTCATTTCATCGGATGACCTGATAGATATCCTGCCTACAATAACTTCCGGAAACAGGTCATCTCCCACTAGTTCTCCATATGGCTGGTCTCCTTCACATGGGTCACCCCAATAATCATGGTTCCAGCATTCATAAAAGGTAGAGACTGTATAACTTCCATTTGCATCGCCAACCAAAGCTACATACTCAGGCTTCGGATCATAATTTGTATAAGCGTTATAAATATAATTCTTAATGGATGAGGATGAAGATCCGGTTTCTCCTGTGGAAGCGGTGTACACCGTGAACCCCTGTTTTTTTCTCCATCCTATGAGTTCCTGAAAACTTGTATTATCAATAATATTACCTCCGCAAATATAAAGAATTGCTGGATCCTGGTATTCACCATCCCGGGTGTTTTCCGTAAAATTGAGTATAATATCTTTATATATATTTTCAAATGATCTGCTTCGCTTAAGCGAAAGGTCAAACGGTTCAATCTCGTCCCCATAATTGCAGTGTATCTCAAGATCTGTAATTATCTCAAGCTCATCTAGGGATTGATCATATCGATATGGAACCACTGACACTGTAGAAACAATTATCTCTCTCATGACCATTGATTCTGAGAGATTGAACACAGGCCTGAAGAAAAGAGTGTTCCAGATACTGGAGGAAAATGCTGCGGATCCTAACCTTTCCGTTACATTCTGAACTATGACCGACTGTTTGATAATTATCTCATGGTCTGTGAATTGTTTTCTTCCTTTTTCAATAATAGCTGAAAATGTTCTCAGCGTATATTCATTCTCAGACAGACTGTCTATTTCAACGATCCCTCCCAAAATGTTTTCATCTGTTTGAAGATCGTAAGACAGGGCATCCTGCGTGAATCGTATGACCATCATCTCATCAGTCTGTTGTTCAACTTGAATCATACCACACAGGAGAGTCCGTATTAATATGAATAGGATGGACATACGATGTGTGAATGTTCTCATAAGATTAAATTATTTTTTATAGGTAGTTGAGACAGTTTATAGATATTTATTACTTCAACAGCACCATCTTCCTTGTCTGCACAAACTCACCAGCACGTATCTGGTAGAGGTAGACTCCCGCACTAACTGGCTTGCCATGC
>PVBE011286859.1_pt1 | contig 43742 bp, 54 predicted proteins | sample 1631181 | NCBI WGS metagenome assembly PVBE01 (sample SAMN08397723, study PRJNA350692) | Marine metagenome, whole genome shotgun sequencing project. | isolation source: water | place: Pacific Ocean | collected 2012-04
TCATCCTGATTGATTTTTGCAAAAACTTCCTCAGGAGAATATTTGACATGAGTTGCTTTTCCCCCTATCATTTTATATGGCATTTACTTATCTATCAGCTAACACAATGAATCCAACATTTAAGGATTATTAGGAGAAAACAGATGTCTGAACAAAACCAAATTAATGTGAACTCTCTTCATTCAATTGTGTTACAGGAATATGAAAACACGTCAATTCAAAAAATTGACTCGACTCTTTACAGTTCTGTTTCAAGATTAATTGGAAACCTAAAAAGTCAAGAATATGATGGTCATGAAGCAAAAATCAAGACAGCCTTGGTTGATATGCTCACCGAACTAACTTCATCTCTTCTTAAAACACGGTTAGAAAAAGCAATTTTAAACAACACAGATCATTCTGCATTGTTAGATGAAGAAAAATACATTCTGAACTCTCAGGAAGAAATGATAGAAAGAAAGGAGGTAATTCTTTCTGGAATTCTTAATGGAAAAGCCAAATTATTAGAGTCAATTGTACAAAATAATAAAACAAAGCTAATTGCAGTACGTTTTCTTGAGGAAGTAGAAGAAATATCTGGCGCAGATGCAAAAAAATATGGCCCTTACAAACCAGAAGATATAGCAACATTACCATACGAAAACGCTCAAAATTTAATATCAAAAAATTCTGCTGTAAAAATTCATTGGGAAAACCAATAGGAATTATAATCGATAAACATAGAACCAATATGTCACACATCGACGTAGATATCTTTGAATTTTTGATACTTACAATTATTCCAGTCGGTGCACTTTTCATCATTGAAATAATTTTTCGACTCAGAAAATCTACATCATGGTTAAAACTAACAATTCAAGGAATTACTATGGTTATTTTTGGTGTTGGATATTTGACTTTGATTACTCCGCACGTACTAACTGCATTATGTTTACTTGCATTATCAGGCGCCTTATTTTATCAAGCCAGACGTGCAAAAATCAATCCAAAAAAGTCACTTTATTAATCAACCAAATCTTCCTAGCATTTTTCTAAACGCATTCTTTCTTCCAGTTCCACCATCACGAATAACTTTACCTTTTTCACCAAATCTTTTTGCTCTTATTTGAGAAAGCTTCACACACCTATGATCCTCTGGTAGTCTATGTTCAGAACAAAATGGATCTTTGCAGTAATTACATTCAAATGGCATGTCAGTAATATCGCCACAGTATGCACATTTTTCTCTAAGCATTTTACTCGGTCACCAATTGTTTGTCCTTAACGTATTTTACAAAACTACTCCAATCCACCTTCATGTATTTTATAGGATCTTTTAATGGATATTTTACCCAATCTTGTACAATTGAAAACTGATATTTTTTACTTTGTTCATCTTCAAGAATTTCCAACAATAATACACTTCCCCACACTTTTTCCTTTACACCAATATCTAAAATATTATTAAAACTAACCTCCTGATTTTTTTTATTTTCTAAATCTGTTCTAAGATGTTCTTCCGTGTAACCATCAATCATAACCATAACATCTTTGTTTTGGATAAATTTTACAACTTGGCGTTGTGTATTGGCACCCCACCACTTCATTTTTGATTCGGTTTTTTTAATAAACATGAGATGCTTATCGGTTAAAATTAACATAATCTCAGCTCCACGCCCACTAAAAAACTCTCTAGATTCTTTCCAAACTGAAAGAATATGAGCCTGTATTTTTTCTCCTTCTTCCATAGTTAGAAATAATTCTGACTTGATAAAAACTAATCCTGTAATGGCTTTTATTAAAGTAGAAAAAACCACGTAATGTGAATTTGAAAGTATTACTAGCGTTTGCAATAGTATCTGCACTAATACTTCCAATAGCAGCATCAGGTCAAGTTGAGTCTCAAGAACTTGATCAATCTCAATCATCCAATTGGGATGATCGTGAAGAACTGAAATTATTACGTGTTATAGGAGGACCTGACTCAGAACTATTTTCAGAACCTACAGATATTGCGGTAGGTGAATCTGGAAATATTTACGTTGCAGATTATGGAAACAAAAGAATTCAGATACTAAACCCTCTTGGGCAACTTGTACAAACAATAGAACTGAAAGGGTCTCCACATGGTATAACTTTGGACAAGAATGAAAATATCTATGTCACGGAGTGGTGGGATTTTATAGGTATTGAAAAGTTTACAAAAACTGGTGAACCTGCAACTGATTTTCAGATAGAAGATCAAAGTGTTTTTGGGCTCCCATCAGATATAGTAATTGATCCAGACGGAATATTATACGTATTAGAGCACCGAAATCTTGACATTGATTATGGAGAAAATGCAGGAGTTCATAAAATAGATACGGATGGAAGTTACATAGAGTTTATCCCAATTCCTGAAACAGCAATAACTGATAAATCAAAATTTTCGTTAATGGTGATGGACCATGAGGGTTGGCTATACATAGTAGACCAGTCAGGTGATAATATTATACTATTAGACAGTACAAACGGTAATGGAAGACCACTGGCCTTAATCTATTTCCAAACCCCTACATCTATAGCAATTAATCCTGACGGCTATTTTTTCATATCTGATCAAAGATATGAAAATAATAAAAGATCAATTCATATTTTTGATGAGTACTATTTACCGATTAGAACAATAGGCGATGCAGGGAAAGAAGAAGGAAAAATTTGGGGTATACATGGATTAGAGTTTGATAAAGATGGTAACATGTATCTTCTTGATTTTGAGCAAAATAAAATTCAAGTATTTCATATAGCTCCTAAAGTGTTTGGACCACTATTTTATGAAGAAACAGAGAAAGTTACTCCGGTAGCTCCATCATACTCTCCATCTGGCGATGATTTGGTAGCTGTTCTTAATACAGGTAGTGGACAAATTGTAATAGAATTCTTCGATGAAGACGCTCCAAAACATGTAGAAAATTTTATAGCTTTAGCTGAAAATGATTGGTATGAAACCACACTTTTTCATCGTATCATTAAAGATTTTATGATTCAAGGTGGTGATCCAAATACTAAACCAGAGCCTGGAAATACTTCAGAAAAATGGGGCACTGGAGATCCTGGATATAGTATAGATGCTGAATTCAATAGTATAAAACATGAAAGAGGTATTGTTTCGATGGCACGATCAAGCGATCCCAATAGTGCCGGTTCACAGTTTTTTATAGTTCATAAAGACTCCACACATCTCGATGAGCAATATACTGTGTTTGGTAGATTAATCACATCAGAAAGTTATGAAATATTAGATAAAATAGCAAATCTGCAAGTAAATTCTAGGAACCAACCATATGAAGGTGCTATGCAACAAGCGGTACTTTTTGATGTTAAGATTGTTTCAAGGTCATCTATAGAAAACGTACTAACTATGGATCCACCAAATAGAATACTTGGATTTACACCAGACCACAAATACATTGATGAAGAATTAAATTTTTCTGTAACTTCTCCTGTGGGTTGGGGTATAATTAAACCCGCCAAATTTGACGACAACAGTCCAATTTACCTTGCTTCAGGTCCAAGTAAGGACGGAGTAAAACCACAAATCTACATGAATAGTAAACAGTTAGGCGAAGATGGTTTCAAGGATTTTATAGATAAACGCATAACAACATTTCACAAACTCCATGATGAAGGAAAACTAGACTTGGAAACAGAGAATCTGACGGAATTTATGGGAGGGCATGCATATGTAGTTACCTTGAAACAATACATAAACAAAGATCTTGTAGGTAACGAACCATACCAAGCACAATTAAAGCAATTTATTTTCGCCACCTCAACCACCGTTTACGGAATTACATATGTAAACCTTGAAAGTAATTATCCTGATCATTTAGATTTACTAAATGAGTTCAGATATTCCTTTCTGGTAGAAGGTGAAACGATGCAGACTCTGGGTGGAGTAGTTATAGGAGACAGTAATTTTGATGGTAAATATTACAACAACGAAGAAAAACAGTTTAGATTTGAGGTACCATATAGATGGGAACCTTTGACTGTAAAAACTGGAGTAGGTGATGATGGTGTTGGGTATTACAGACTATCATTAGAACCCAATGCATTACATGTAAATTATTTCAAAGATGGAGTTCAAGCGCGATATATGATAAACATTTACGAGACTACTGACCACGCTTTTACTGAGCATACAACACAGATGAAGAATATTTATCATGGTTATGAAAATGAAGGCAAACTAAGTTTGGCAGATGAATATATGGGTATGACAGCAGACGGTCATCCAGTATATTTTGTTGAATATCTTGAACCTTATTACATAGCTGAAGATGAATATATTCCCATTCATACAAGAGAAGTAACCTTTGCAAACGCTGACTTTCTATACAAAATCACCTATACAAACCATGAAAATAATTTCACACGGGAAATCAGTTCATACAATTACCTGCTTGAAAACTTCAAATTTAATTTTGACGGAAAAATGAAATCTGTCGATTGGGGTCCAAATATTATAAAATATAATCCGGTGGATGACCGAGACCCATCAGAAAGAGGTGGTGGATGTTTAATTGCAACAGCAGCTTTTGGTTCTGAGATGTCACCACAAGTTCAGTTCCTAAGGGAGATTCGTGATAATACTGTACTTCAAACAGAATCCGGTACATTATTCATGGCTGGATTTAACCAGTTTTACTATTCATTTTCGCCAATAATAGCTGATTATGAAAGGGAAAATCCTGTGTTTAAGGAGGCTGTCAAATTGACATTAACTCCCCTATTGACGTCACTGACATTATTGCAATACACTAGCATTGACTCCGAGTCTGAGATGCTTGGATATGGTATAGGCATAATCCTATTGAACATTGGAATGTATTTCGTGGCACCAGTAGTTTTGATAATGAAAATAAGAACAAGTTACAATAAAATACCCAAAAATATCTAATGAGACCATGAAGAAGGAGTACGTTGTAGTTCGTATAGATGCCGCACCAGATGCAGCACCATACGTGGTAGTTTCTTTGTCATCAAAGAAAGATATGCAGGAAAGTGACGGACCACTATCATCTCCATTTGGAAAGCCAAATGTTATGGGTTTTACCAACATGAATGATATGGCTAAAGAGCTAAACAAGATGATGGCAGGTGGAATGCCAGGAATGATGGGAGGTAACACAACATCACTAAAACTAGACATGATGGAGTACAAAGATCTAGGTTTGTCTGTAGGTGATAAAGTGTATTTGGAACTATCAAAGGCAGAAAATTCCGGCGTTTAAACAACTCATAATTTAATAATTTACTATATGGTTTCTACAATAGGGACCGTCGTCTAGATTGGCTATGATACCAGCCTGGGGTGCTGGAGGTCGCAGGTTCAAATCCTGCCGGTCCCATCATAAATTTAAAACCTTTAACAAATCTAGAAAATTTTCCTTGGTTTGATCAGTTTTATACTTCCGTAAAACAGAAATGATTTTAGATTTTCTAGACGGCTTACAAAGAGGATTTACAATTTTTGAAATGCCTGAACCTATGTAAAATGCCTGAGTAGCAGATGTTACATTTGAAACCCTTCTATCAACACTTGAACTTTCAAAATCAAGAATAGTAATTTTCTTACCAACAATCACATGTTTTGTTATGTTACTTAGTTCTCCATGATCTAAACCAATTTTATCTAACTTGTAGCAATCCGTAAGAGTTTTTTTAATTATCTTTTTTAATTGTGCAACATTTGGCTTTTCTTTTAATTTGTTTATCCACTTTCCAATTTTTTCACCATCAAGATATTCTATCACAAGAAAATTTTTACTAAAACCTAATAATTTTGGTCCTACATTAATTTGGTTTGTTATTGTAAGAAATTCGGCTTCTTTTTTTAGATTTTTTCGTTGGGAATCAATCCGTCTTATTTTTACAGCTACTTCCTTTTTGCCTATTTTACATAAAACTACGATTCCAACATATCCCTTACCTAACACATTGATGGTATCAATTTTCAATTCTCCTTGAAATGAAACACTTTCTACACCAAGAGATTCTAACTCTTTAATTCGAGACTTTATCTGCGCCTTTGTTCCCCTTGGATAAACCCAAATGTTTGAGTGAGGCGGTTCAGTTATCTCATTAATTTTAAGAAAAGATTGTTTCATCTGTTACGGCAATGTTTCTGATTGCCTCATTAATGGATTTGTTTGATACCTTATTTGCAGGCACAACTTTTACTCCCTTTTTGAAATCCTTCTCAAGCCCCTTAGGAACGCCCGAATTTTTTAGGTTGGTTTTCAAAAGATTATTCAGGAATAATATTACATCAGAATACTTCCTTTTTTGTAATGATTGTATTTTATTTTCCTCATTAATCCACATAAGCTCACTCCTTTTCAAATTAGCTGAAATGAATTTTTCACAATGATCTTCACTAGAAATATTTGGACCCACTCGTGAAAAACTCTCTTCAATTTTTTTGGTCTGTAGTAGAAATATCAACGCGCCATTTTCCTTTTCGTCTTTTGCAGATGAATTTCTTAAAACTGTGAATCCATCAAGCTCTAATTGAGTTTTTAGTGCATTTGATGCACGTTTTATCTGTCCCCAGATGATATCATCACTTTTCTGTTTAAATTTGAATTGAACAACCACAATTTTATCAATATTCTTCATATTACGCTTAGGTGCTGGTTCATTAAAAAATTTCTTGGAAGGTTTTTTTAGAAACTCTCTACTTGCTAAAACAAACTTTCCTAGACTTTCTACCGAAATAGCAGCACCAAGATTTCTATTACTATCAATCGGATCAATTATCACAATAGACGAACTGAATTTTTTTGCAGATTTACCTATCACATCTCCTTGCTTCAATTTCGAGATTTTCTTCAATGTTTTTTCAAAACTACCAAAGTATGAAATTAGTACCTCAGATACATACCCACTAAATCCTTCTTTTGCCAGCTCTGCACCATAAACATCTATGTGAAGGAAAAACTTCTTAAGAATTCTAACTTCATCTTTCATAGAGTTAGTTAGTTTTTTCGACATGAATTTTGTATGATGTATAGATCTATCTGTAGCGCTTTGCCATTCTCCTACATTTACATCATAACAAGGTACAACATTTACTTTAGTTCCGTTAACTACAGCTTCGACAAAAGGATGTTCTGCATATCTAGTATATGGTTTGTATTTCTTCAAAGATTCAAAACCAATTTTTGTTCCAATACTTCTAAAATCCTTTTCAGATGTTTTTTTATTAAATTTAACAAAAACATCAATGTCAGCTTTTTCTGGTAACCATGTATCCTTTGCATACGAACCACCCAGAGCAAAACCAACTATTTGATTATATTTTCCAATAGACTCATTTATCAAATCACACACTTTTTTTGCAATCTGTTGTTTTTCTTCCTGCAATCTTTGTGAAGGAACAGTTATTTTTTTTGCGTAATTTAATATGGGATTCATTTCCTTCCTTTCACAACCAAGAGATCTGTATAAATCGGACCGTTTGGGGTGAGTTCGCTCTTCTTTAGTTTAACCTCAGAAATCATCTGTTTTCCAAAATAATGACTTGAGAGTTTTTCTAACTCATTTGTTATGTCTCCAATTTTATTTTTAATTCTGAATATTGTAACATGTGGCTTAAATTTTTTATCTGGGCTAAATCCGAAACACGATAATTTTTTCTGTATATCAACCACTAATTCTTCTAATTCACTTACACCATCATTTATTCCAACCCAAACCACTCTTGGATTATTAGGTTTAGGGAAAACTCCAACACCTGAAAAACTTATCGAAAAAGGAGTAAATTCTAAATCACAAAGATCTCTAGAAATTTTTTCAACCATCTGATCAGAAACTTCACCCAAAAACTGTACAGTGAAATGCAAATTCTGAATTTTTACTGGTTTGGCATTTATTTTTAATTCAGACTGAATCTTACTGATAGAATCTAAAACATTTTTGTCGTTTATTTCAATTGCAACAAAAGTTCGCATTATGCTTTTTTATTATTGTGTTTTTAATTACTTTCGTAAACTTCATACGCTGGCATTGATAAATAATTTCATATTGGTAAAACTCATAGTCTGTCTTACTGGCATGCCTGGTTCTGGCAAGTCAACAATCGTATCAGTATTAAAATCAAAAGGTATTGAAACCCTAAATTTGGGTGATGGTGTTCGCGCAGAAGCAAAAAGGCGTAATTTAGAACCATCTGGTGAGAATCTTGGTAAGATAATGTTAGAGCTGCGTGAAAAAAACGGACCTGGTGCAATAGCAAATTTACTTACCGATCAAATTCAGAATTCACAATCTAACATAATCATTATTGATGGTATTAGATCAATAGCAGAAATTGAAGTTTTAAAAAATGTTGGATCTGTAAAATTGTTATCTATAGAAGCAACAGCAGATACTCGCTTTAAATTTTTGAAGGCGCGTGGGCGTTCAGATGATCCCGAAACAAAGGAAAAATTTGCAGAACGTGATAATAGGGAGATCAGCGTGGGAATTGATAAATCCATATCAATTGCAGACGAAACCATTTCTAATAATGATCTTACATTGGACGAACTTACTGAACTCGCACACACAGTAATCAAAAAATGGATTGATAATTGACACCACTAAACGTTGATTGTAAAATATCTGCATATTGTATGATAAACATATCAGAGGATGTTAACAAAATACAAACAGCTATATCGAATGTTCTCACTGATATGGATGGAAGGGTGTCTGGAAACTCTTTCATCTCCAATTCAAACAATTATGAATCATTAACAAAGATCTATGAAACTATACGAGGAAACAACAGTCAAAATACATACCGACGTCATCTGAGAGCTAATATTGATAAAAACTCTACCTGGTTTTATCTAAACAAACAGGCAGCTTTTGTAGATGTTATAGCCATTTGTAACGAAGCAGATGAATCACCATTAGGTCCAATAAAAATAGTGTTACATTCTGAAAACATTGAAGATGTGATAGAATGGTTAGTTTCTGATACTGAATAATCAGAATTAATCACTGTTCACATCCTCTTCACTTGGATAGTATATTCCCATTACTAGCAAGTCCGTAACTGTTTAGTTAAACATTTTATTTTTTATTCAACTAATCTTAATTTTTAATTGATCATTAGCAGCTATTACAGAACTATGAATTGACTTTGCTTCTTCCAACAACACTTTATCATCATTATATCTAGCAGAAAAGTGAGTAAGAATCAAATTTAACACCTTAGCATTTTGTGCAAGTGTCGCTGCTTCTTTTGCAGTAGAATGACCAGACTCCACTGCTTTTTCTTTCAATTCATCTGAAAAAGTAGAATCAAAGATCAAATAATCACAGGCATTGAAAAACTCCTCCAACTCTTTTGTTGGTCGAGTATCACCGGAAACGCCAATTTTCTTACCAGATATGTTTGGTCCCATTACTTGTGAAGGTTTTATTGTTTTATTTTCAATTGTAACTTCCTCGCCACATTGTAACGTATGCCATAACTTTCCCTTTGGAACTCCAAGGGCAATTGCCTTATCAGGATAAAATTCTCCAGGCTTTTCTTTTTCCTTGAAAAGATAAGAAAATGCAGTAACAGAATGCTCAGCTTTACAAGCATACACTTCGTATTTCTCTTCGTTTACAACCAATCCATTATTTACTGAAGTTATTAAAACTGGAAACGACAAGCCAAAATTCATAACTTTCATGTTTGTTGCAATAAATTCCTCAATCCCATCAGGTCCGTAAATCTCTATTGGTTCAGTTCTATTTTGTAATGTCATTGTTTGTAAAAATCCTAAAATTCCAATACAATGGTCTCCATGTAAATGCGTGACAAATATTTTCATTTTTTTATTCCAACCAAGGCCTGATTTGAGGAAAGAAATTTGTGCATTTTCTCCTGCATCAAACATCAAGATTTCGCCTTCCTTGATTAAACACATACATGTTGTATTACGCTCAAGTGTAGGCTGCGCCCCTCCAGTTCCCAGAAAAATAATTTCCATCATTATTGAACAGCTTGTGCTATCACTCCAGACACGTCAACCTTTGAGATACTTCTAGGAATTGTATTTGTACTTATGATTTGTGTCACTCCAGCCTTTTTGATATTTTTCTCTGCATCGCCTATTAGTAATCCATGTGTGCAAACAACAAAAATTCGTTTGCATTTTTGTTTTTTTAGAAATTGAGTGGCTTTAACAACACTGCCACCAGTACTTATTATATCATCAACTATTATCAAATCCTTCCCATTAACATCAGCCTTGGTTGATCGAATACTCACCTTACCAGTTTTTCTATTTCTGGATTTTTTCAACGTTATAGAATCAGATTTTAATATATCTGCAAATTTTTTTGCACGTAAAGAACCGCCTGTATCAGGGGATACAACTATTGGATTTTTCAATTCCAGTTTTTTTAAATATTTGGCAAGTTCTGGTATTGCTGAAACATTTTCTGTAGGAATTTTAAAATGACGTAATGCGGTTTTGCTATGTATATCTACAGCAATAATCTTTTTTGCGCCAGCTGCCTGTAGCATCTTTGCAACTACAGACATTGTGACTATCTCCCCACTAAGAAACTGCCTGTCTTGTCTTGCATAACCCATGTAAGGCATTATTGCATAAATCTTTGAGGAGATTTTCTTGGCTTCAGAAATTATTGATAATATTTGTAATAGGTTTGTATCAACAGGTGGGTATGTTGATTGAACTACCAACACCACACTTTTCTTCAAATTATGTCTAAAAGTAATTTTACTCTCACCATCTGGAAAAGTTCTTGTATCTGCATCTACGTATTTTGCCTTTAATCGTCTGGCAATACGCTTGGCCAAACCTTTAGACGCATTACCTCCAATTACAGTAAAGTTTACCAACATTAGATCGAACTAAAACAGATTCTTAAATCTTACAGAATCTATTCGTCACCCTCACCGCGTGCCAAATCACCCATACCAAATTCATCAACCGCTTGCTTACGCTGATCTTCAAATTCAGAAATCTCTTGTGATTCTCTCTTTTCATCTCCCTGGTAAACTGTTCTAATTGGCCATGGAATTCTAATATCATATTTTTTAAATTCTTCATACATAATAAGACGCATAGCACTTTTCATTTGGAATTGTGCGCCATACGAATTAACATAAACCCAAAGAGAAAAGTCAAGTGAAGAATCATTGAATTTGTTAAAACGTACAGTTGGTTGATCTACATCAACGTGAATATCTTTGTCACATCCACAACTTGGTTTATTTTGATCGAGGTAAGGACAACGTTTTTGCGCAGCAACATGACTACCTTTTGAATTTTTTACTTCAATTAGTGCACGTTTTCCTATCTTAACCAAGATAGATGCGACCTGTTTTGGGTCATTAAGATATGAGACACCAACATCTACAACAGCTGGTACTAACTGAATTTCTTTTGTGAAATTAATTATTTCTGCAGTAACTAACTGTCTTGTAGGAATTATTGCTAATGATTCGTTAAGACCATGTCTAATGTAAGTAACTCTTGGAGTTATTCTGTGTACATAACCATTGTAACCACTTTCTAGTTGAACTCTGTCTCCTTCAGTAAACACTTTATCTTTTCTAATTAGAATATATGCAAAATAATTTTCTAATGTTTCTTTTAATGCTAATCCAACACCGAGCGCCATACCACCAGTAGCAGTAGCTAAAACGAAAAGATCAACACCCCACCATCCAACCACACCGATAACAGTGGCAACAAAAATACCAATAGGAAGAACTTGCTTAGCTGATTTGGGAACACGTTCTTCTTGTAATTGCTGATGGCCAGCTGGTTTTGATGCAGGAATTATTGGATCATATCCTTTTTGTCTTCTCACTTCTCTCCATACATCAACAGCGTAGATTTCTTGAGGTTTTGTACCAAGTACAAGTTTTCTTCCTGTTTCATTATTCCCACTCCTGCAATCATTAAGATACTTTTGATATTTTTTCCTCTCTGCCTCCTTCCAATCTTCAATAGGATCCTTCACCGTCTTTTCATAACTTCCTATTGTAACGCCCTTGCTTGTTCTATAATTTTCTAAGAAATTAAGCCCCTCTTTTGTTTGCAGATTTTTTTCAAAATCTTCCATTGTCAAATCTTCTGGAGGAGTTTTTGGTGGAATCCACTTGAAAATTTTATGAAACAATCCGTCCTCATCATCCTTAAAACCCTTCATATCTTTCCATTTTTCAAAATCTTCTGCTTCGAGTTTTGTTTTTTCTGCTTTATTCAATCCAATTGGTATTAGATGAGAAACTGTGTAGCCAATAACAAGTATGTTAATTGTGTTTAGTATCTTTGCAAATGTTTCGAGAGCTTCTACTGAGCTAGGGTTAACTGCATCTGTCTCCGTAAACTGGATGAATAAATTTATTGAAGTAACTAATCCAATTGCAAAAACAGACAGCATCGCAGTACGGGCAAACCTTGCTACATGTGGACGTGTATAACTGAATTCTTTACTGGACATCCATTTACCAAAACCTCTGTATGATGATGCGAGTATAACCAAACCGATAACCAGAACTCCCATCAGAATCTGAAGAGATGTATCTGATGCTAATAGATCCGAAACAGTCTGAAATTCCCCTGCCGAAAATTCACTAAGATCGTCAACCATTTCCCCTATTCACGAATGAAATTGCCTAAATGTCAGAGTTATACTCAATCAGTCAGTAGTTATTCAAACAAATATCAAAATTTTTTATAAAAATTTACGCCTATTTTGCCATTTTGAGTCAAGATTTAACAATGGTATTTGATAAAATATGTAATGACAGAGCAGCAAACAACGTGGTCAATAAACGAAACCACACCGATTAAATCTTACACTTTATCAAATTTTCGCACCATTCCACAAATCCAACAGATGTCAGAGGAAGCACAGTTTGAGATGGAGGTCGTTGGTAATGTACTACCTTTTAAGACGAATAATTATGTCGTTGAGCAACTTATTGACTGGAATAATATTCCAAATGATCCTATGTTTGTTCTTACATTTCCTCAAAAAGGTATGTTAATTCCTGAACATTATGATAAGATGGCAAGCGCCCTAAAGAGTGGAGCGGATAGAAAGGAGATTCAAAAAGTTGCAAATGATATACGCTTAAAATTAAATCCACACCCAGCCGGTCAGATGGAACTTAATATTCCACAGTTAAAGGATGGAACAAAACTTTATGGAATGCAGCACAAATATGACGAAACTTGTCTTTTCTTTCCAAGCCAAAGCCAAACTTGCCACGCTTACTGTAGTTTCTGTTTCCGATGGCCTCAGTTTGTTGGTATGGATGAGATGAAATTTGCAATGAAAGAGGGAGAACAACTAGTACAATATCTGAGAGAGCATCCAGAGATAACTGATGTTTTGTTTACTGGTGGAGATCCTATGATTATGAAGGCTAGCATGTTTTCTGTTTATACTGATGCCTTACTAGACGCCAAATTACCCAACCTTAAGACAATCAGAATTGGAACTAAGGCTGTATCGTATTGGCCTTACAAATTTTTAACCGATTCTGATGCTGATGAAACACTGAAGAATTTTGAAAAAATAGTAAAAAGTGGAATACACTTAGCGATAATGGCTCATTTTAATCACCTTGTTGAACTTTCGACGGATCCAATAAAGGAAGCAATCAAACGCATAAGAAATACTGGTGCACAAATTAGAACGCAATCACCACTTTTGGCTCACATAAACGATGATGCAGATATGTGGGCAAAGATGTGGGAAAAACAAGTTTCCTTGGGCTGTATACCTTACTACATGTTCGTTGTTAGAGATACAGGTGCCCAACATTATTTTGAAGTACCTCTAGTAAAAGCAGAAGAAATCTTTCGTACTGCATTTAGAAAAGTTAGTGGTCTAGCAAGAACTGTTAGAGGACCAAGTATGTCAGCTACTCCAGGCAAGGTACACGTTCTTGGTATATCTGAAGCTGCTGGTCAGAAAGTAATGATATTCCAGCTATTACAAGGAAGAAACCCAAAATGGGTTGGCATTCCATTTTTTGCAAAATATGATGAAAATGCAATATGGCTTGATGATCTAGAACCCGCATTTAGCGAAAAATTCTTCTTCGAAGAATAATCTTAAGGTAAAATATACAAAAACTGCCTAAACTACTATAATTCCATTTTTGATTAGATACTGTATTCCGGAAACGAATGTATTGTCATCAATTGCCCCATTAGCCCACCATCCTGCATTATTTTTGATCCAAGCAGGAACTTCTTGTGACTCTATAGCCTCAGACGCTGTAGGTGGTATAACCATTATTCCTTCTTTGATCAGAAACTCAATTCCTTGAAGAAATGCTGAATCTGGAATCTCTTCATTAGCCCACCATCCTGCATTATTTTTGATCCAAGCGGGAATTGATATTTCACCAGTATCGATTCTGTTTACAATTACCGGAAGACTGGCATTAGCTAATTCGTTCTCATCTAGATTTTCAAACTGCAATATTATAGGCCCGCTAGTATTTTCAGGTACAAAAAATTCAATTGTATTATGTTCGGTTCTTAAATCGGTACTAATACCATTTTTTTGTAAAAGCTTTTTTCCATCATAAATAATTGATAGATCATAATTTACTGAAACAGGTTTATCTAACAAAAATACATCAAGAATATCAAAGATAAATGTAGTTTTTATTCCCGATTCTATCTTTTTTGGTTCCCAACTCAAATTTATTTTAAACTGACCATTTTCAGTAATTGTACTAAGTAAATTTTCATCTTTTGGTGTAATATCAAATTTAATCTTGTTTGAATTTTGTAATTTTTGAGACAACTCTAATATTTCTTTTTGACTTATCACTAAATGCATAATTCTATTTTCATCAGAAAAATCATCCACGGTGATATCACTATCTAATATATCTAAACCATTAACTTTTGCCGAAAAACCTTTTACCATTAAATCCCCAAATGTTTTTGGAATAAGAAGTTCTTGATGTATTACTGATACCTGTTTCATATTTTCTTCAGACCAATCAAATGGCATAGAGTAGCTAATAATTCGATTCTGTTCGTTATAATTAAAATCATTTTTAATTTGTTCATAATATGTAACTATACCTAATTTTTGTTGTCCAAAATTAGGATCATCTATATCATAATAGGTTGTATCAGGAAAAGATATTCCTGCATCATAATCAATTGGAGGAGAAAGGAAATTTGTATATCCTTCAGCTGTTGTTATTAATATTTTAAAATTATACAAGCCACCCGAATCAAATGTGTTTCCATATACATTAACAATTTTGTTAGGACCTAATATTGAACCAAATAAACCTGCATCCTCTTCATTAGTTATGATCTGTTCAGACTCGGTAGGAATTAATCTTATAACAAATATACCATCATCTCTTTGACCAGTTACATCAAATAATGTTTGATTTTGTTTTATTGCCATCACAAAAAATGTAACATCATTAATTGTTACACCATTAGATGTATCAAATAATGTAAACGATATTTCCCGCGCATCACTATCAGGTATAGGATTAGATGATATTTCAAGCGCAACTTGTTTAGAACCGAGATCTACTGGCGGTAAAACTTCATAACCCAAACCATGTCCATACGAATCTGGAATTACAAAAAATATGGTTAATGTCAATATAGGCAAAACAAATATCAAAAATTCTTTATATCGCATGTAAAATCACGCCTTATTGAATTATTTCAGCATTTGTGCCTGAAAAATAAACAACCTTTAGTATATGGTTTATAAAGTCTATGAGATTACATTTACAATCTGACATAAAATGGTAAATAAAAATAAAACAAAAGAAAAATGCCCAAGATGTGCTAAGGGTACATTAGTCACTGATGTTGAATCGGGAGAAATGTTTTGTTCAAAATGTGGGTTTGTATTAACAGATAAAGTACAAGAATCTGGACCAGAATGGAGATCTTTTACTCAAGACGAACATGGTGATCGAGCTAGAGCTGGAGCTCCTACATCATTAACAATGCATGATATGGGACTTGCGACAATCATTAATCCTACCAACAAAGATGCAGCTGGAAGACCATTAACATCTACAATGAAAAGTACTATTGAACGACTTAGAACTTGGGATAGTAGAAGCCAAGTACATGAACCTGTTGATCGAAATTTCAGACAGGCATTTAGTGAACTAAACAGATTAAAAGATAAACTTGCTATTTCTGACGCTGTAATAGAAAAAGCAGCTTACATCTATAGAAAAGCATTAGACAAAGGTCTGGTTAGAGGAAGATCAATTTCCGCTTTGATGGCATCAGCATTATATGCAGCTTGTAGAGATACTGAAACTCCAAGAAATCTTAAAGATGTAGAAAAAGTTGCAAACATAAAAAGGAAAGATATTGCAAGATGTTATAGATTACTTGTAAAAGAATTAGATCTAAAAATGCCAGTTACAGATTCTGTTCAATGTGTAGCACGTATAGCAAGTAGGATTGGTATTCAAGAAAAAACAAAACGTTATGCAACAAAAGTTTTGCAAGCTGCACAAAAAAATGAAGTATCTGCAGGAAAAGATCCTATGGGATTAGCAGCAGCCGCATTATATCTTGCATGTGTAAAAAATGGTGAAGATAAAACACAAAGAGATATTGCTGAATCAGCCAATGTAACAGAAGTTACAATTAGGAATCGTTACAAAGGACTGAAAGAAGCATTTACGATGTAATTATTTTTCGCTCTGAATATAACCACCATCCTGACTTTCTGGAGGCGGAATTTTTTTTGCACCACCCAAACCAATTGTGGTAATGATAACTGATGTTATAACAACAAAGAAGATTATCTGTGGATATGCTTCAGCATTTGGAAGTCCCATTGATAATGGAAATGTAGCTAACACTGCAGCAGCTAAACCACGCGGAATCATTACAGAAGTTACCTTACGATCAAGTTTAGAAAAACCTCTAACCAAAACTGTCTTCGTTAAAATTATTCTACCAATATAGATTGCAATTCCGGCTATAACACCAAAAATGACATATTCTATTTGTGTAAAGCTTGCTAACAAACCTACAAAAACAAAGAAAAACGCTCTTACCAAGAAAGTGACCTGGCTATGCAAAGAATTGTCTATGGTATCTTCTGGAAATTTGATTTTAAGAATTCGTGAAAAGTATGTCTTTTTTCCAAGCATTAATCCAAATACGAGAGCTGTTAACGCTCCTGATTCGCCAAAAGAAGTGGCTAAGAAAAATAGCATAAAGACCATGCCGATTGTAAGCATGTAGCTATGCTGTGCATTTTTCAGCTTTGATATAACAAACATCCAAGGAATGCCAACACCAAGACCTAGCACAAGACCAACTGCAACTGCCTTTCCAATTGTTATCCCTAATAGATCAAGGCTAAATTCTCCAGATAATACTGCCTCAAATAAAACGAATGCAATGATCACAGCAAAAATATCGGTCAATGCTGACTCGAACCCAAGCATGGATTTGGCATCTTCAGAAATGTGGATCTTTTTAACCAGACCAAAAACAATGATAGAACTACTACCTCCAAGTATTGAGCCAAGCAAAATACTGTCTATCCATTCCCAACCTAAACCATAATGAGCGAGTCCAGCAACAATACCAACTGATACTGCAAAACCCACAATTACAAGAATTACAGCAAAATGTGCAGTTTTCAAGACTTTTCCAATATGAAGATTTAATCCACCATCAAACATGATAACAATTAATGCAACAGCTGCAAAATAGGGGACAATCTGCAATACTGCTTCTGGTTGAATTATTCCCAAAATCGGTCCAATAATTATACCTAAAACCATCAAAAACAAAATATCTGGAATGCCTGTTCTTTTGAAAAACGCTTCTCCTAAGACACCCATTATTATTACCACACTGGCAGCCAGAAGCAAAATTGGTGCTGATGCAACAAGAGAATCTCCAAATGACACATCAGCTATAATATTTTGTAAATTCACAATTCCCTGAAGAAGGAAATTTGAATCAAATTGTTCTGTGCTTGCTTCAGGTATGGGGTTTTTTTCAAAATACGACTTTAGCATATCTCTTACATTAGAACCAGAAAAATCATTAAAATCAATATTTGAGAAAACACCATCCTTGAAAAATGAAACAAGATCATCCAATAAGGCGAAAAAGACCAAATTCATACCTAATCAAGCCATTTTGTCGTTTAAAATAAGAATCTGTCAAGCTACCTTGATTTAATGATACGACTAGATCCATGCTCATTTATGAATAAATTATAAGCTACGATACCATATTTTGCATTATTGAGTGCAACAGATACGCTTAGGGATGATCATAAACAGATCAAAAGATTAGATAAGATCGTTTCAAAATGTTCTTCCGATATTTATGCTGGTAAAACCATCCCATTTCATGATCTAGAAAAGATCACATTGATCATTTCAGAGTTTTTAGATTCGATTCATTATTCTAGAGAAGAGGATTCATACTTTCCCTGTGTTGCTAGCTATGATCATCTTAAAAAAGAGATTCGAGCATTGTTAATAGAGCATGAATTCAGCCGAAACATAGCCTACAAAATCACTCTCCATCTAAAACGTTGGAAAAATGGAGAGGGTTCTAGTGAGCCTGTAGCGCGGTTCCTAAGAACCTATTCAATTTATCTAAATGACCATATATCAAAGGAAGAGGATTTTTTTGAGCGGGCAGAAAAAGAGATTATTTCTAAGGAAGAGGAAAAGGACATGTTTGAACAATTTCAATCAGATATGGCTATCGCCAAAAAAATGGAGTCTATTTTAGAGGATATAGATTATTTGGAAAATCAGATGTGGTTTAAGAATTAAGCCTAAGTTGTTAACTCTGGTTTTAATGTCCAAGCAATACCTAGTGCAATAAATGGAATTGATATTATACCTATAATTGGCATAAGCCCAATTATTTGATCTTGGGTAACATCTGGTGAAGTAAACAACCATGGCAATGGAAGTGTAGATATCAACCATAATGATGCAAGCAGAATTATGACATTTCGCTTATTTTTTTTCTGTTTATCCAAATAATCACTTTAATTTAGTATTGAAAACATGGCTTTTTATTTCATTGGAATGAGTTGAATACTTACAGGTCCTTTCAAACTTCCATTCGGATCTATGATAATCTTAACCTTTTGTGATTCGCCAGAACTAACATTCTTCTCACCCAAATACTCCCAAGTATACCACGAAGACATTTCATCCTGAACTAAAGTTCCTTGTAACTCAAAATCTTCATAGAACGAAATGGTTTTTCCCATCAACTTTATGGATAGTTTTTTTGGACTGTCACCATTTGGCACGAATCCAAATTGATAAGTTCCTTCTTTGACATCAAATACCTCAACATAAACTCCATTTTCATACAAGGCCGGATCAGCCAAAGTGACATGGAAGATATCAGAATTTCCAAACTGAATATTATCTGAATTATCTGGGTTTATCTGAGCCCCAACAAATATCACACCTATGATGACTACTAGAATAATACCTCCAATTATTGGTTTTTTACTCACAGAGTTCGTGATGTTTACTAGTAAATTTAGTCATCGAATTTTAATTAACTGTAAACCATAATTCACACGGTCTACTAATAACGAATTTTACCACAAAATCACATGACTTCGCTTTCAAGTAAATGGTCAAAGCCGCAAAAGGCTGGAATATCTGAACGCATTAATAATATAATTAAACCAAGCGGTGCATTAAAACCACGAGTAGAAACCGCCATAAAAAAATTACAGGCTCAAGTTGCAAAATTAGATGTCATGCTCTCATCATTAAACAGTAGAGATGAGAAAATTTTTCACAGAATTGTAACAGCAACACAACAACATGATACTCACACTTCTAAGGCATTATCAAAAGAACTAGCTGAAGTTCGTAAAGTACGTCGTGTTCTTGGTAATGCAAGAATGGCTATAGAACAAATTGAATTACGATTAACTACATTCCATGATTTGGGAGATACAGTAACAACTGTGATGCCAACCATAGGATTAATGAAAAACATGAAAACATCACTTGCCAAGTTTATGCCTGGTGCAGACCAAGAGCTTAACAACATGGCAGAAATGTTAGGTGGTTTAATGACTGAAACGTTCCATAGCAGTGATGCTTCATTTGGAGTTGATACGGCTATGAATTCTGAATCAGAAAAAATCTTGCAAGAAGCAGGCGCAGTTGCAGAACAACAGGCTGGAGATAAATTTCCCTCCATGCCAGAAGAGATATCAGAACGTTCTTCTTCATCACGTTTTATGTGATAGATAACTTACTGATTAACCAGAATTAGATTTTGATTCTTTAAATCTTTTAATTTTATCTGCTTCATCAGCCAATATCTTATCAATACCTGAAATTTTATCACGTTGGCCGTAAATTATATTACCCACTTCATCGGCTTCCTTTTCTACACCAGCTCTTTTGTTAGTTAATTCTTCTAACCCATTATTTTCATCTTGTATGAATTCGTTTATTTTACTAAGCTTTTCTTTTAAATTTTTAATATCCACTGACTCATCTTCAATATCTTTTTCCAATCTTGTTCGTTTGTCTTTTAGGTTTTTAATCATCAAACCTACATAATCGATAGCATCTTCCAATTTTGCTCGTTTGTCCATCAAAGATCCTATTCCAATCTGTGATGATGATGAAGGTTCTTCAGCAGGTTGAGAATACGATGAAGGTTCCTGAGCAGGTTCAGGCCCTCGTTCAGAATCAAAATTCGAGTTTTCTTCCATTCCAGCAAATTTTCTCATAAAATCGTCACGGTTTTCATCTTCATCCTTGTCTTTGAAGATATCCAAGAAACCCATTGATAGAATGAATTGATTCAGAAAGATAAGATCTATTATCAGACATAATTGGCAAACACTCTAAATATTTCGCCCCCGCGCAAAAAAACGTCCATTTTAGCAGATTTTTCATCCATTTGAGGCGTTCCGCTTTGCGTTCCGCTGTGATGTTTCATAATGTCCCTCATAAAGCTCATTATGTTATCAAAAGCATGTCAAAACAACAGTACAGATCCGAAATGGGAATCATGGGTGATATCTTGGATGTTACCATGGACGGAGGCCAACAGGGAGTAATTGTATCTGCAATTTCTCGAAGAGCAAATCTTTCTCACTATTCTGTGTTAGATAAGTGCGAAAAACTCATTACCGCTGGCTTAATGGAATCCAGAAGAAATGAAAGAAATAGGCTATTCAAAATAACTGAAAAAGGTCTTGGTTTCATCAAGGAATTCCAACGATTTCAAACAATCGTCGACTCCATGAATCTACGGTATTAGGCTATGAACTTGCAACAAATTGTTGCACAAAAACATCAATCTCCGGGGGGGGAAATGCTTTTGGTAGGGAACACGGATATTCTGTCAGCGATGGTCAGGATACCAATAGTGGTGATAGGTTTGGTGGTTGTAGCATTGAGCATACCAATCCAACAATCCCTTGGTTCTAGTCGAACCCTTGATTTTACTATTTATTCAGACGGCTCTACTCATGTTTTTTATGAATTAGAAACTAATCCGTTGGAACCAGAATTTTCAACTAAACTTTTTGGAACAACACTAGAAAATCTTACAATTATTGATAACAATGGTTTCTTATTATCCTATGAAACTGTGGGAGATTCCGTTTCAATTGAAACATTAGGTGCATCTCATATCTTCATTGATTATGATACACAAGAACTAGTTTCTAAAACTGGAAAAATATGGAAATTTTCTGTAGATCCATCCTCTGAATACTCGTTACTAATGCCAAACGACTCGGTCATTGTTGAGATGAATAATTTTCCTATCAGTATGGAGGTAGAAAATGAACAATCACGTTTAGTTTTTACCCCAGGTCAAACAAACATTAGTTATTACATTAGCACATTAGCTTCTGCTCAAACCACAGAATCAATTTCTGAAGACGGCGGAACTGATAACTCATCAATCTTATGGATATTAGTAGGTGTAATATCATCTATTGTAATTGCAGCTGCAATAATTGTTATAAAAAGAAAATCTGGAACCCCAAAATCATCTGTAACCATTCAGAAAGATGAAGAGCCTAAACTGCAAAGCCTCGATCCCGAATCAATTTTCAAGGCAAAACAAGATCTGAGAGAGGATGATAAAGAGATTATTAATTTTATTTCAGCAAATGGAGGACAAGTTTTTGAAAGTGAATTACGAAAAAAATTCCTTCAACCACGGACAACCATGTGGAGAGCTGTAAAAAGATTAGAAAGACATGGAATTATAGAAATTGTAAAGAAAGATTTTCAGAATGTTATCAAATTAAGAAGTACACTGGAGGATGACTCATGAAAAAATTATTCTTCTTTTTCCTTTTGTTTTTGATTGCAAGTATGACTATTGTTACAATACCACATAATGTAAGTGCTGAATCACAGCTTGACATACTTGTAAGGATAACTGAACACACGAAACAGTATATCAAGAATGATATGAACAAAATAGGTAATATTTCTAATGAAATCCAACAGCTATATGATGAAGGTCTTAAAGAAATTGATCTATTAACTGACGCTGCAGAAAATGAGGATGCTGTTTCAGCAAAACAACACTTTCATGCTGCTATGACTACGTTCAAAAAAATTAGAATAGCGATTTCAGGACTAGAATCAGAAACTGTACCATTACAACATAGTGCTATTCAAAGTCAGACCATTAAAAAATATGAATGGAATATCAAAAAATTAAAGGATGTAAACCTGAAGTTGAATGCAAATATCAATTTTGACTCTATAGATGGATTGATGAATTTAGCTAAGAAAAATCTGACTGAGGGAGATATTGGACAAAACCAACAAACGCTTGAGAAAATTGCAGACAAAGGACGTGAAATTCAAAAATTATTATATGATATAAGTCAGGAAGGCAAATTTGACAGAGCGAAACAATTTGCCATAGAATATACTAAAAATGTGGATCAGTTAATAGAATCAGCAAAAAAAATGGGTTTATCTGACACTGTAGGAAAATTAGAAAATTCTAAAACAATCATTATTCATGCAAATACCACAAATCAGATAGTAAATCAGCATAAAATTATCATTATTCTGAAATATAAAATCGAACAAACAAATTATTTGCAACAAGCAAAACTTTTACAATTAAAATCAGTTATTTCCAGTCTTGAAAATCAAGCCAAAATACTAGCTGATCAGGTAACAGAGGATAACGCAGCAAAATATTTCCTTAAAAATATTTTTTATCTAATAGATGAGGCTAAAAAAGACTTGAAAAATTCTCCTGAATCAGTACCCGGAAAAATTACAGAGATAAAAAACCTGCTTATAAAAACTGAAAAATTGATTAATAATTCATCATAAACTTCATATAGATTTTCCCAGAGTTGTGGATATGGCCTCGACAAAAATTATAGTATGTGTTGGAATACCTATGATCGTTACTGGTTTTTTGATTGCAATTCTTTGGGCACCAGCGGCTTATGGTGTTGAATCAACAGTTGAATTTGTAGGAAGTTTAATTGGAATTATTGGAGTGATCTTTGTTATTGCTGGGTTATTTTATACAAAAGAACCAGTAGCGGCATAATCAGATAATTTACTAATTATCACGTTAATAAATAACAAAATTTGTAATAGATAATAATTGAAAACTAGACTTTTTGAAATTTTTACTTCAATAGAGGGAGAGGGGATACTCTATGGAACTAAAACTCTATTCATCAGATTTGCAGGATGCCCATTTTCTTGTTTTTATTGTGATACACCAGATGCGCTTCCATCAGATTCTGGCAAAGAATATTCAATATCTGAAGCATGTGACCTAATAGATAAAAATCTGCAAAATAATACATACAAAGTTAACTTTACTGGAGGTGAACCACTTGTACAGCACGAATCTGTCAACGAACTTGCTAAACACATAAAATCAAAAGGAATTCTCACATACCTAGAGTCATCATGTTTTGATTCTCAAAAATTCTCTTATGTCTTACCATCTATCGATTTTGTAAAAATTGAATTTAAGACAAAGGATTCAGAAATGGTTGATACAAAACATTACACGGATCTTATGAAAAATACATTAGAATGTTTACATGCATCTATAGAAATGAAAAAAATAACATATATCAAAATAGTTGTAAGTTCAAAAACAGAACTGGATAATTTAAAAACTCTTTTGAAACAAATTTTTAAAATTGCATCAAGAGAGACGATTTCTGGATTCATAATCCAGCCAACATATGGTGTATCTGAACCTTCATTAGAAAAATTGTTGGAATTCTATGATTTAGTTTATCCATATTATAGGGATGTGAGAGTCATTCCTCAATTACAAAAAATCATAGATGTCCCTTAAATTTAACCGGATAAACTAGTACAGAAACAAGTCTTAAAAGATGAGGTATAAATATTCAGTAATCTTTTCCCAATATTATATGGATGAGGAAAAAGTAAAAAAACTGATTAGAGAATTGATTATAGAAATTGGCGAAGACCCAACAAGAGAAGGACTAGCTAAAACCCCTGAACGTATTGTGGGTGTGTATAAAGAAATTTTTAATGGATACGAAGCTGATTCTGAATTATCTGTACAATTTTCAGAGGATTCAGAAATTGTGATAGTACGTGACATTCAATTTTATTCCATGTGTGAGCATCATTTATTACCATTTTTTGGGAAAATTCAGATAGTATATTCCCCAGACGGAAGAGTCTTTGGAATATCAAAACTGGTCAGATTAGTTGAAAAATTTTCTAGAAGATTACAAATTCAGGAAAGGTTGACGAAAAATATCGCTGATGAATTATATGCTGAAGGAGTCAAAGGAGTTGCTGTTTTAACGGAGGCAGAACATCTTTGTATGAAGATGAGAGGTGTACGAAATAACGCAAATGTCACATCTGGTGCTTTTAGAGGTATTTATGAGCGTAAAGAAGAAAAGGAAAGAATAATAGAATTAATCAAAAATCCTACAAAATCCTCTTTCCAATGAAAATTATTAAAAGATAAATAATCAATTTATCGGATTGGATCTGTGGTAGGACGTGATAATGCTCACATTCCAAAGGAATCTTGGCCAGCTTTCACTTGGTATCTTATAGAATTTGCAATTGTATTTGCTGTTGCAAACCTAATCGCATTTCAAATAATACCTATGGTTGATGGAATGGTAGGAGAAAAGAGTCTTCTAATTTGTGAACAAGAATCATGGAAATCTAATTGTGCTCCATCAGAGGAAAAAATGTCTGATACAGGATTACTAAATTGGATATATTGGGGTATGGTTGGTGGAGTGTTCATTGGCTGGTATTTACTTATACGTGGATTCATTCTGAAAAAACCAATTCTCGGAAATCGTTAATCATAACGATAGACTGTTTTATCTTCAATATTGGCTTCTAAAAATGCCGCTTTACGATTATTACATGATTCACATTTACCACACTGTACTTTTTCATTACTATAGCAACTCCAAGTATTGAAAATATTATCTCCCAAAATATTATAGCCTTTTTTTAATAATAGTTTTTTTGATAATTTTGCTTTGTATGGAGTCCAAATCTCTATCTTTTTTCTAATACCTGATTTAATACCATCAATTTCTCCTTGGTTAAATGACGATTCAATTTTTTTTGAAAAGACTGGTCTACAATCAGGATAATTTTTGTCACCCATATGTGCTCCATATGCAACCAATGAAGCATTGATTGAAAAAGCCCAGGCAGTTGCAATAGATAAGAAAATTCCATTTCTGATTGGTACTACAATTGAATAATCAAATTTACCAGGAATATTTTTTTTTGAACTTGTCAAAACGTTCGTGTCCCCATACAACTCCTTCATGAAATCAATGTTTACAATTTTATGCTTTTTTAAGCCTAAAATTTTTGCAAACCTTTTTGCTTTTTTTATTTCTTGGTTTGCTTTCTGACCATAAAGAAAAGAAATTCCGTACATCTCATATTTTGACTTCAAATACGCACACATACTAACAGAGTCAATTCCACCACTGAAAACTACTACCGCTTTTTTCATTTTAAACCCTAATCTTAGGACCCATACTAGGTTTACAGATGATTGTATCACAATCTATCTTTGCTGAACTAAATCCTTTCTCCATAGACTTTGCAACTTTTTTTACATTTTGAGATTTTTTACAGAAAGCTATGATAGATGGTCCAGCCCCGCTTATTGTTACACCTAAAGCTCCTGCACGAAGTGCATTGTTCTTTACCTTTGAAAAACCTGGTATCAAGTGTTTTCTAGCCGGTTCAACAATTACATCCTGAATAGATCTTCCAATAAGATCCGAATCTTTGAGCAAAAATCCAGAGACGATGTTAGCAGCATTTGACAGATTTTCTGTTAAATCTGATAATTTAACCGTCTTTGGAATTACGGCTCTTGAAACCTGGGTCTTTTTCTTTGGTACCTTTAATTTTGGAATTGCTACGCACAAAACCAAGTCCTTTGGAGGTTCTAGCCTAATGACACCAAATGGTTTTGTTTTAACTACCACAAATCCACCAAGTAATGATGCTGCAACATTATCATAATGAATAGTTCCAGCGCTTGCTTTTTCCCCTATTCCAGCATATTTGACTAGTGTTTTGTTATCTAATTTTAGATTAAACAGTTTATTGAATGCTAGTGCAGCTGCAGCAGCAGAAGCTGCACTACTGCCCATTCCAAATCCAGCTGGAACACCTTTCTTAATTTTCATCTCAATCCCAGATTTTATCTTGAATTTTTGTTTCATTGATTTGACTACTAATCCAGCTGTGTTTTGTTGTGGATCTTTAGGTACATCATCTGTAGTTAGTATTCTAATTCCATGCCATGGTTTGTTTGTAGTGGATTTGTTAGTTTTGCTAAGTGTTATTTCGTCATGAAATGCATCTAACGCTAGACCAAATACATCAAAGCCAGGACCCAAATTTGCTGTTGATGATGGCGCCCGCACCTTAACACTCGTAACCATTAATCTTCTACCTCTTCACCCAAGTTAATTATTCTACTAATGGCGCTTTCTAAATTAATCATTCCCTCTTCAGTTACGTTTGATATTGGGATCAACTCATCAACAAAATTACCGAGATTTAATGATCTTATTATATCCATACTCAAAGAATACATTTCTCCATCCAAATCTTTTCCAATAGATTCTTCTAATTGCATAGGATTTGAAGACCAATTTAGAATCTGATCAAGCTTATCAGCAATAAGATCACTTTTTGTAAGCAGATTTACAGTTGGTAATCCAAGCCTTAATTTGATCGACGCAGCAAGTAATGCAATTGAAATAAAATTACTTGGAGAAGTGACCATAGTACCATCATGCAAAAACAGATTTAGTTTTTCATCTGCATTGATATTATGTACAAAGAATGGTCCACTAGTTCTATACGCGAATAATTCAATTTGTCCTGGTGTATCAATTATCAGATAGTCTGGATTCACTTTATTCACTTGATTTTCTATCTGCTCTATCTTTGATGCAATAAGATCACTCGCCATAATCATGGAACCGTTTGGACCCAAATCATATTGTTTCATTATTGCTAGAATGTCAACATAATCTCTTACATCAACATCTGGTTTGTATGGAAGTGATTCAACACCTGGATCTAAATTTAGAATTGACGCAAAGACACCATTTTGTTCATAATACTGTAAAATTCTTGAGGCTAGTATTGACTTGCCCGCTCCCGCTGTGCCTGTTATAAAAATCGCTTTCAATCTTCTGTCAGAATATATCTTCTTATTGGCTTATATTTGAATTCATAAAAATTCAGCAATGAACTGGAGAATTGCAGTTATTCCTGTAACTATGATTCCTATTATTATAATCATCATTCAATTTGACATAAAATTAGATGACGTGTTCGCTATAGGCATATTACCATTTATCGCTGCCATCTTAGCCATGATGGTAAAATTAGGATTACAAGGTCTGAAACTAAGTTACATTGCAAGATCATTTCTAGGCAATTTTGATTCTATCAAGAGATTGGCAGCGATGAGAATAGGTAGTGAATTCATCAAATTTACAACACCAATGTTTGTCGGCGCTGAATTTGTGGTAATTTATTATATGACCAAGAAGGGTATTTCACCATCAAAGGCATCGTGGGTTGCACTTCTTGATATTGTAACCGAAGTTTTTGCTGGCGGACTTTTATCAATTCTTGCTGGAATTTTTGCATTACTGAATGGTGCTTATGTTGTTGCTGCAATAATTTTAGGAACTAGCATATTTGTCACTACGTTATGGGTTGTTTTATTTTTCGCTTCAGCAAAACATACTTTTCATTTACCAAAAGGAATAGCAATGTTACTTACAAAATTTGGTGGAGTGCGTGGTGAAAAGTATGCAAAACAAACTGATGAATGGATTGGTGAAGTCTGTACAATGAGTAGAGAAAATCTTGGTTCAAAGAAATCAAAGAAAGTATTTTGGGTTGGCTTTTTTATGTCTTTAGTCTCATGGACATTTTATGGTATTTCATTTTTGGCAATAGCCATTGGCGTTGGTATGACTATAGAACTATTCGAGTCAGTAATGGCTGTAATGGGTGCAAATGCAATAGGAAATCTACCAATTACAATCGGCGGTTCTGGATTAGCGGAATTTGGTATTGTAGCTTATCTTAACAATCTAAACCCATTTAATTTGGTAATTCCAGAAGAGGGACTTGAATGGAATGCTGTAATAGGTTGGAGAATTGCAACATATTACATTCCAATCGCAGTGACTTGGATTCTTTTAATGAAACTTGCTTTAGGTAAATTTGTAAAACCTAAAACACTTCATCAAAAATGTCCAATTTGTGGAAATATGATTAATGATATTGAATTTGCCAGTCATATGCAACAGAAACATTCAACCGCATAGAAACCACTTTATTTTTCTGTTATCACTCTAAATCATGAATTTCAAGAATAAAGTAATTGTAATTACTGGCGCTTCAAGCGGAATTGGTGAGGCATCAGCTATCAAATTTGCTAAAAAAAATGCTAAAATTGTTTTAGTAGCTAGAAGAAAGGAAAAATTACTTCAACTCCAAAAAAAACTCGTAAAATTTACAGATTCAACACTAGTTTGTCAATGTGACGTCTCCAATAAAACACAAGTGAAGGAAATGACAGATATTGTATTAGATACATTTGGCCGAATTGATGTTTTGATAAATAATGCAGGATTTGTTATTTATGGAAAAGTGTCAGATCTAAGCATCGAAGAGATAGAATCACAGATGGAAACAAACTATTTTGGTATGATATACTGTACAAAGAATTTTCTTCCGCATATGATTGAACAGGGAAAAGGTCATATTGTGAACGTTGCATCAGTGGGTGCTAGTTTTGGGGTTCCTGGTGTTGCCTCGTATTGTGCAACTAAATTTGCTATGCTCGGTTTTTCAGAAGGGTTAAAACATGAATTATCTGGAACAGGTGTAGATCTTACTGTTGTAAGCCCAATAATGGTAGATACTCCTTTATTTGATCATCCATCTTTTGAAAATTTTTCAAAACGTTCTACATTGGTTACCTTAAGCCCCAACACTGTTGCAAATGCAATTCTTAAAGCTGCAAATTCTTCAAGATTAGAGATTGTTGTTCCTTCAGTTGCAAGAGTTGGAATTTGGGCAAAACAAAATTTTCCATATATCATCAATCCAATAATTGGCAGTTCATTTAGAAAACAGCTAGAAAAAAGAAATAAATCAAAATAACTCCATTAACAAATAGAATTATCGTGAACCGTCATCCACTATTGTGATTTCAGTTAATTCAAATTGATAGATTGCATCCATCTCAAGTTCCTTCTCGGTTTTTAAATATTCAATAACTTTTTTGTCTAAAGGAGCTTTGAGTGAATCAAACTTGAATTCATAAACAACGCCTTTTTCAAGTTTATCCATCTTTATCTTTTTTGACAGATCAAGTGTAACTATGGATCGTCCATCTTCAACTGGGTCATAAAATTGGGCATCAATTTTGTTGTCTTTATCATAAACTTCCAGAACATATCCATTTCTTGTTAATTGTTCTGGTTTTCCAAACTTAGCATTTTTTATTTCATCTGTAACCCACCCTGGGATATCATCTTTCTTTTTTGCCATTGTCTATATTTTCTATTTATCTTTCTTACTTTTTTGCCACCATTCCAAGTAATCATATTGTTTATCTTCCTTTGTTGATTCTCGTTGGTTTAGCTTATCACGTATATCGAAAATTTGTTCTCTTGTTGCGTACAATCCACATCTCTTACAAATGAAATGTTTTGTTGAAGGATCAAGTTTCATAGGATATTCAAGATCTGAGCCTATGTCCCTATCATGAGGCATAACATACTCGGCATCCTCCTCACGTGCCTTTTCAGCCTCAGCCTCAAACTGCATTTTTAGCTTTTTTCTCTCTCGGAAAGTACATTCAGGGCAATTAGGCAATGATGTCCAACAAAATTTTTTCCATAAAAGCGTTCGCATAATACGATTGATCGCAAAAAATGTCTGGTACGTGGATTACATCTTCATCCCATTACTGGTCAGTTCGCCCATCGAACATACCCCGTACCAGACACAAAAACTCATCGCACAAAACTATTAATTCTTTTTTTCAAGAATTTCTGCAATAATTTTCGAGGTTTTCTCAGCGCCATTATTATCAAAGTTTTCAGAAAACTCTTTCAATCTTTCTTCATATTTGTTATAATCATGCTTTATCTTTTTTACCGCCTTGATGACTTGCTTTTTGTCTTTTGCTAACAAACCCAATTTTTTTTCCTCTGCCCATTGAATTTGATTTGTATGTTCATCATAAACGGGTATACCAATAATTGGTTTTGAATTGGTACCCATTATTTCTCCCATTACCGTATGTGATCCATTAATCACACAAAATTTACAATTATTGATTACTGTTTGTTTCTCGTTTTCTGTAAGAAAACCAATATCAATTTGAATCCAATCAATTTTCTTTTCATATGCATCAAGTAACGAGTATTTTTTTCCATCTTTTCCAATTACTTGATCAATGGATTTATCGTTTTTAGCATGTGAAATTATTCGACGTTCATTTTTCATTTCAGAATCATGGAAAACTTCTTCATATTTTTGACCGGTTCCATCATTTGTTGATTTATTTCCAGTTCTCATCCAATATCCAAAATCAGTTTCTTTCACCATATTTTCCAAATTTGTTGAGGGTTCAGAACTAACTGATGCCTTGCCTGAAAAATGACCAACATATGTAACCTTATTTTTTATACTTTCTGGGAAATTCAAATTATATTCACAAATTGTATATGGTGGGGGTGAATCGGCTACTAATATCATTGATGCTTTTTCAATTTGTTTTGCAACAAAGTAAAGTGCTGGATAAAAATAACTGCGAGATTTCCATAGTTTTGGCATGTATTGGTTTGTAACAAACAGACTTGGAATACCACGATTTTTTGCCAGTACGTTAGAACCCATATCTCCATCATTTATGACAACATCAAACTTTTCTTTGTCATAAATTCGTGCTTCTTTTTTTAGATAATGTTTGATCTGTTTAACTAATGCCTTTTCTTTTGCTACTGGAAATAGTATATTGAGTAAGGATAATGGTACACTAGGACCATTTTTTCCATCTATGGGTGTTGGCATTAAAATTTCATGTATGTTATCTTTTTTATCTGGGAATTTTTGAAGCAGTTTTTCATATATTTCACCCTTACTGAAATAAAACATCTCAGGTTTTTCAGTCAAGTAATTTGGTAAAACTGCATTGAGCCTCATCATTCTTGAGTAATGTCCATTTCCCCACGGATAGATGAATTGACCTATTTTTTTCATAATCTTCACTCTTCGGCTGATACTGAATCTAAAATATCATGTATATTATTCACACCCAATTTAACATGAACAATTTTTTTTGTTTTCATAGAACGTTCAACGAGATTTTCAATCTTCTTTTTAGGTGATGCTGAACTGATGAACTTTGTTTTTCCTATCTTCTCAATTTTATTTAGATATTTTTCTAATCCAATTTCTTTTGCATCATCTATAATATCTTCATCTAATGTGGTTAATGGAGTATATGAAATCAAACCTTTACTATGAATTTGCTTAACAATTTTTTCAAAAAAAGATAGTGGATGAATTATTGGTGAAATACTAAGAGAAATTCTTTTAATATTAACAGATATGGCTACTTTTACAAGTATTCCAGCAATAACTTCAGCCAAAACCATTGGTGGTAATTTAACACCTGCATTTATTTTGTAAAATTCTAAACTAACTTGTGTTTGAACAGTTTTATGAATTATCACATTAATCATTTTTACTAAATCCAACAATTCAGATTTTTTATTATAACAAACTATTATCTTTACATCGAATCCTTGTTTGATAGTTTCAATACATGATATTGCAGACAATTCATCAAAAACACAGCACACCATTTTTTTGTTTTGAGAATTATTGGGAATTCCTTCTAACCCTTTATCATAATAAATACAGATGTAAGCAGATGATTTTGTCAAGTGAGCAAAAAGACGTCTGTCATATTTTTCAGCTGTACCAGGTTTAATTCCTTTTTTTACAGTTTTTTCAATTAATGATGATGTAGCTGCAACCTCAACATCTCTTGTAACAAATCCTTTTGAATATCCTTCCACCTGCAAAAAGAATCTTTCATTTTTTAAAAAAAGATCAGTAGCTATTTTTGTAATATTTTCTACAATTATTTTAAAATCATTCTTTACTTGTTTTGCAATTGCAATATTTTTTATTCCAAATAAATCATTTATAGTAGATGATACAAAAACTGGGTCGTCAGTTTCGACTATTATCACTTTATCATCTTGTCTTATTTTTTGGAATTTTTGATTTTGGATTTTTAGAATATGTTTAATATTTGTAATAAGGGGTCCAATCTTATTTTGGGAAAAGATTGAAGGGAATACTACAACAACTATGTTATTTTCCAATATCGATATCATATGGGGTCATAATTTTAGAATTGTTATTGATTTTGCCTAGTAATGAATATAAAACGAAATAAAAAATTATTCATAATGGCACAATTTACGGCTGAACAGCTTGATGAGCTAAATGATAAATTAAAAACTCCTGAGGAAGTTTTGACTTGGGGTTTGGAAAACATTCATCCAAAACTTGCACTTGCATCAAGTTTTGGTGCTGAAGATGTTTGTGTTATTCATATGCTAGCAAAGATAAATCCAGAGGCTAGAGTATTTTCATTAGACACGGGAAGAATAAATCAAGAAACATATGACGTTATGGATGAAATAAGAAAAAAATACAACACTAAAATTGAGATTACATTTCCTGATGCAACTGAAGTGATTGAGATGGTCCAAACTCACGGCATGAACTTATTCTATGAGAGTGCTGAAAACAGAAAGCTGTGTTGCGGTGTTAGAAAGGTACATCCTTTAAACAAAATGTTATCTACATTAGACGGTTGGATTACAGGTCTTAGAAGCGATCAAACTCAAAACAGACAATCATCTACAAAAATTGAAATTGATGAACAACATGATGGTATGATAAAACTTAATCCAATTCTTGATTGGAGTTGGGATCAAACAATGAAGTATATCAAAGATAATGACATTCCTTACAATAAATTAATTGACCAAGGCTTTCCTAGCATTGGATGTGAACCATGTACAAGACCAATAAAACCAGGCGAAGATTTACGAGCTGGCCGTTGGTGGTGGGAGAATCAATCTGACAAAGAGTGTGGTCTTCACATGGATCATAACAAGTAAATAAGAAACAAATTTTTTTTAAAAACATGATTAGTGCACACGGTGGAAAACTGGTAAATAAAGTAACAAATACTGATTCATCGGGACTATTTTCAATTGACATCTCAGCGGATTTAGCAAATGATGTAGAAAATATCGCGGATGGAATTTTTTCACCGCTTGAAGGTTTTTTAAACCAACAAAATTTTGAATCTGTCATTTCTAAAGGAAGACTTGTAAATAATACTGCATGGACAATTCCAATTGTTTTAGATGCAGATGATGAGACTAGTAAAAAAATAAAAGAAGCTGGAGATGTTTTGCTCAAAAATCCAGAAGGTACTGGAATTGCAATTTTACATGTAGAAGATATTTATGCATTTGATAAAAAAAATACTGCTAATGGTGTTTATGGAACAAATGATGAATCACATCCCGGTGTTGCAAAAACCTATGGAATGAAAGATTTCTTAGTTGGCGGAGAAATTGATTATATACAAAAACCAAATGCATCTGAAATCAGAAAATATAGGATGACTCCTGTAGAGACAAGAGAGGCATTCGCAAAGGCAGGATGGGGAAAAATCGTCGCATTTCAGACTAGAAACCCACCACACGTTGCGCATGAAATTCTTCAAAAAACATCTATTACCACAAGAGATGGTGTTTTTGTAAACCCACTTATCGGAAAGAAAAAATCTGGTGACTTCAAAGATGAGGTAATTATAAAAGCATACGAGGCTATGATTGAAAATTATTATCCCGAAAACAGATGCAGATTGGCAACATTACACACAGAAATGAAATATGCTGGACCAAAAGAGGCAATTCATCATGCTATAATGAGACAAAATTATGGTTGTACTCACATCATTATTGGACGTGATCATGCTGGTGTTGGTAATTTCTATGATCCTTTTGCCGCTCAGAAGATATTTGAGGAATATCCAGAACTTGATATTTCACCAATATTTTTCCCAGCATTCTTTTACTGTAGGAAATGTCTTACCTTTACTAATCCAAAAGTTTGTCCACACGATGCTGAATCAAGAGAGCAAATCAGTGGAACAAAACTTCGTTCGATGATTCAAGAGGGAAAGGCACCATCAGAATTTATTTTGCGTCCAGAAGTAGCAAAGGTAATTATTGATTTTGATCAGCCATTTGTTGATTAGATTTTTATCTGTACAAACATCGTGCTAGATTATGAAATATATTTTATTTTTATTGGTTCTTCTAATCTGTACAACATCTCCAGTTTTTGCCCAAGAGCCCAAGATAGGAGATTTTGCTGATCCTGTTAACCCATCTCTGTTTACGGAGAAAATTGAAATCCCTTATCATGTTTTCAACACAATTTCAAGAGATGCAGAAATAACTGAATTAGAAAACCAAATTACGGGAAGTTGGCAGTTATCACTTCAAAATGATTTGTTGTATGGAAATCCAAATGGTAATGCCGTTATCCGTATCTATGATGTAGACATAGCTGACAAATTCCTTGAGATTGGGATGGGCAGTTATCCTGACTACAAATATTGGATATCTGCACAAGTACCAGAAACAGGTTATGTTATCATATATTCTAACAATGACAATGGTTGGATAAAAGGAACAGAAACAAGTATCACATATTCTGAGCAAAATGGACTTTCAGTGAATAATGGACAAAGGACTGTATTATCAAATCTTGATGTTTCACCATTTGCAATTAAAGCGTATTCTGCCTATGGAATGGAAAGCTCTAGTGATCCTCCAGCAACAACATCAGGCACATTTATCATAAAAATTATTTCAGCTGATTATGGAGAAAATCCATATTCTATATTTCCATTTGTTTTAACTGGTATTATTGGACTCGTAATTGGTATACTTGTTCTTACTAAGAAACGCTCTTAGTTTGAAAATAATTACATGTTTTTCTAATTTTGCATACGTCACACATTGGAGAAATTGGTTTACAGATGTTTTGACCGTACATGACAAAAGTATTGTTAATATCAAGCCAATACTTCTTAGGAATCTTTTCTCTTAGAGCCATCTCTGTTTCTTCGGGCATTTTTGTATCTACCAAACCCAACCTATTAGAGATTCTATGGACATGAGTATCCACAGGAATTGCTGGTTTTTCAAATGCATATACCAAAACACAGTTTGCAGTCTTTCTTCCAACACCCGGCATATCAACAAGCTTGTCTATATCAGCAGGTACTTTTCCATTATATTTGGAGAGGAGTAAGTTTGCAACCTCGATTATTCGTTTTGATTTTACATGATAAAATCCAACTGACTTGATAACTTTCTCAACATCCTTTACCTTGGCTTTTGCCAGTTTTTGTGGAGTACCATATAATTTGAATAACTTGTCAGCAGCCTTAGTCGTATTTTCGTCCTTTGTTCTGGCAGAAAGTATTGTTGCAATCAAAATTCTAAATGGTCTAGCAGTTTGAACTTTATGTAATCCTTCTAACGCTGTATATCTAGGTGGATTTACATCAACCATAGTTTTTTTCATGCCGTCGAGAATTTTTTTCATATCATATCAAAAATTCAGTTTACTCATCTAGATCTTCTAGCGTCTTTCTTTGTCTGGTACTAAGATAAAATGCATGTGCACTAATAACAAACCCTGCTAACCAAATTTTTGTAGCGAAAATTAAATTCCATGGTCGTAGAGGATCTGGGTATTCCACCATAAGCAAATCAATATCTGGTATAGTGTTCTGTAAAATCATTTGTGATGTGATTTCAGCATTCAATACAGTAAAACTCCATAATACTTCATAGAGACAAATAATAGCAAATCCAAGCAACATTAACTGGGTCAATGCCATTCTATACGAATTCAAGCCGACTGTTTTTTTCCATCCTATTCTGGAACAACAATACCAACCAATTATTGTAGAAAAGAAGAGCCAAGTAGAAAGATTTGCAAAATTCTCAAACGGAACTTGTGTTTGTACTAGGACTTCACCCATAACATAAATTCCATTTTCATTCCATTCTTCACTCATAGCATAAATTCCATAGAATGTTATGGAACCCATGATAATCATACATAGATAAAAAATATAGAGAAAAATCTTATACTGTCTATCACTTTCATGTAGATGCCGTCTCTTCATTATTGCGCTAGTAATTGTTTATATAAAAACCATATAATTTGTTAACGAAATTTATTAACAGTAAATATCAGGAATGCTAGTGAATGTCCCAATAAATATTCCTGACATTGATGAACAGGAAATCAGAGAGGTCACCTCTGTTTTATCAGAAAAAGCATTAACCTCAGCTTCATTTGAAGGCGGAAAACGTGTTAGACAATTTGAAGATCTTTTATCAAATTTTGTTAAATCAAAATTTGCTATTGCAGTCAATTCTGGAACATCAGCACTGCAGGCATCATTGTATGCATTAGATATCAAGCCAAATGACGAAGTATTGATACCATCATTTACATTTGTTGCAACTGCAAACTCTGTAAAATCGATTGGTGCCAAACCAGTATTTGTTGATATTTTGAAGGATAATTTTACGATGGATCCAGACGATATTAAAAAGAAAATAACAAAACGGACAAAAGCAATAATCCCAGTTCATCTGTATGGCCACGTAGCATATATGGAAGAAATTATGGAAATAGCAAAAAAAAATCATCTTGAAATTATTGAAGATGCTTCACAATCCCTAGGCTCAAAATTCAAAGGAAAACATTCTGGAACTTTTTCTCATCTTGGATGTTTTAGTATGTATGCAGCTAAAGTAATGACTGCTGGTGAAGGAGGTGCAATTGTAACAGATGATAAAAAATTATTTGAAAAACTTAAACAAATCCGTAACCATGGATTATCAAAACATCATATTACAAGTAAGTTTGGTCTAAATCTACGACTACCTGAAATTAATGCTGCTATAGCAAAAATACAAATGAAAAAATTACCAACTTTCTTAAGACAACGAAAAAAGAACGCACAGATACTAACTGAACTTTTGCAAAACCATGACATAATTTTGCCGAAGGAACGAAAAAATGAGGTAATGAATTGGTATCTGTATACCGTTGCACTAAAACAACGAGATAAGATAATGAATAAGCTAAATTCTGCTGGAATTGGCGCAGCAGTTTACTATAACCCATCAATACATCAGACACCATATTATAAAACCAAAAAAACTCTAACCACTACAGAATGGGCTAGCCATCATGTGATCAGCTTACCTATACATCCCAAGGTGAAAAAATCAGATTTATTAAAAATAAAAAAAATCCTAAGCGCTTATAGAAGTTGAATTAATAACCATCTTTTTGGCGTTGTTTATTAATTTCATTTTTTCTTTGATATTCTTTCAAAATATCATCAGGAGTTAGACCAAGTTCCATAGATGCCTGAATTAAGAAATGCCATATATCTATCAATTCTTCTCGTGCTTCTGACTGATTGAAAGATGTAGGTTTTTTCCACCATTTCCAATTTGTTGTACGCTGAAGCTCAACTACTTCATGCATCATAGCTGTACATAATGCAGAAAGTTTGGCTTCTGTATCTTTGGGATATCGATCCAAATCCATCATTCTTTCCAAACTTTTTTGAAGAGTAAAAATCTCATCCAATTTATCAGCCATAGTATCTACAAAAAATGAACACGTATAACTTTTCAGAAACTAACCATTTTCTCATACTGCTTTACTCGTTTTGTAATATCTGCCTTTGTTAACTCCAATAATCTTCCCAACCCATATTTTTGAACAGCAAATGAACCCATAACATTGCCGTACATAATAGATTTTTTGATAGTTGATAGGTTAGTTTTTTTCTTGGATGCAAGATAACCTATCATCGCACCAGCAAATGAATCTCCAGCACCAGTTGGATCTACAATATTTCCTAATGGGAACCCAGGAGATGGAAATATAGCATCTTCATAGAATAAAAGTGAACCATGCTCGGCTTTTTTTATAATAACATATTTTGTTCCCCAACCCATTATCTTTTTTGCACATTTAATCAAATTGAATTCCTTAGTTAGTAATTTTGCCTCTTCATCATTAATCACCACCGCATCTACCTCTTTGAACATCCTTACTACTGAAGCTCTTTTGGTGTTAATCCAAAAATCTATTGTATCACACATTGAAAATTTTACATCATCAAATTCTTTAATTAAAGAGATATTTTGTTCAGGATCGTTATTAGCAAGGTATACAAATTTCGATTTTTTATATTCTTCAGGAACTACAGGCTTGAAGTTTTTAAGAACATTTAGATCTGTACGTAGTGTTGTTCTGGTGCTAAAAGTTTTGTTATAACGACCATCATACCTAAAGGTTTTACCATTTTTTATGGAAAGCCCTTTCAGATCAAAATACTGTTCAAGTATTCTATGATATTTTCTTGGGAAATCTTTTCCGATTACAGCAATTAGTCCAGTTTTGGTAAAAAAACTAGATGAAATTCCAGCAAAAGTAGCTGCTCCACCCAAAGCATCTTTTAAAATTTTTGTGGGGGTTCTAATGGTATCAAGTGCAGTTGATCCAAAGACTGTTAACATATCATCGTGCCTATAATTTCGTATAAATTCTTTTCAAATATGATCATAATAGTGTGTAAAAATTTTGATACTTTCTTAAAGCTACTTAGAGCTAACAAAATAAATCAAAAATTAGATGAAAATATGCATTGGCTAAAATTAAAATAAAAATTGGGGAAAATGAAATTGAAGTTGATTCTCGTGATTTCTATATAGATAATAATACAATAGGAGAAGTGATTGAAAACATTTCGATATATCTACAAGGAAGTAACAAGAATTTTTTTGAGCAGATCCCTATTCAAGAAAATGGAGAAGGAATGAATAAGCTCAGTTTACTTGAAGATGCAGAAGTTCATGAACCAGAATTCAGTGATCCAGTTTTGGTTACGATAGACGAACTACATGGAAAACTTGTAACATTATCGACAAATTCTTTTTTTGATCAGCCTAGAACAGTATCTGAAACTGTAAGTGAATTACGAGAGAATGGATGGATTGCAAGCCCATTGGATGTATCTAAAGTACTTGCCAAAATGGCTTTTTGTAAGGAACTTCTAAAAAATAAGCAGGATGACAGAAGCTTTTATTTTGTTAAGGAAGCATTATTAGCTGAATAATCTTCATACCATCTTCTAAAGTATAAAATAATGTGAGTATAGTGGTATATGGGTAGATTTATTGATTTGTGAAAAATGTGGTGAAACTATAAAAAAAGATGAGGAAAGAACACACAAAATTTTTTGTTATTCATGGCTCAATGAAGATAAAAATCAATAAAAAATTATTCAGATATTGACACGTGTAACATTTTAGCTTCTTCCAACGGACAGTCATTATTATTTCTAGGTAAATTTTCTATTTTATGAGCTACATCTATTCCTTCTATTACTTCACCAAATACTGTATATTGATTATCTAAACTGGCAGTGTTATTATCTGAAGTTACAATGAAAAACTGTGAACCTGCGCTATCAGGATCCGTTGCTCTTGCCATGGAAACAATTCCAGTTAAATGTGATCTAGGATTAAACTCGGCATTTATTGCATAACCAGGACCACCCATACCCCAATTACTTTGATTGCTTTGTTTTGTATTAGGATCACCACCCTGAATCATAAATCCAGGTATTACTCGATGAAATAAAGTTCCATCATAAAATTGAGAATCAGATAATTTTCTAAAATTTCTAACTGTTTCCGGTGCTAATTCTGGCAGCAATTTAAATTTTATATTGCCAAAATTGGTTTCTATCGTAGCATAAGCCATTTTCTTTATTCTTGAATTTGGGTTTAAGAATCTTTTGCAGTTAATCAAACATCTTTTAAAAATGTTTTATTTTGAAATATAGAAAACTAGTCTTATATAGAACAATAAAATAATACCACTGTGAATCGTACAAATCAAAGTACAATTATTAAAGCAGAAATCGATGATTTGCTTACATCAGGTGTTAAAGACAAACAAGAAATTTATTCAAAGGTCGTTGACAAATTGGGTGTACCAAGACCTACTGTAAGACGTGTAGCCGGTGATCTTAGAAACGAATTGCTTGCAAAAATTTCAATCTTACAATCTGAAACCCAGACAACTGAAAAAACTGAATAATACTCAAACTTAATTTTTTATTTTATTGTTTACAAATGTGAATTTCAAGCATTACTGTTATATTCTACCAAATTTTTGAAAATGTATGGGCTATCTATATAATCACTTAGCAACTGTTGTTTGTGCTGTCTTTGCAGGTGTTTTGACTTTACTTTGGCCTTTATTCGTAGATTTTGCTGCTGTGTTAGATCTAGTATTCGTGATGGCTGTGCCAATCATGTGGTTCCTAACAGCTGTTTGTTTTGTAGCACAAAAAAGTACAGATTACGTACATGGACACCAGTCCAGTCACAAGTCCACCAAAAAACTAATTTACACTTCTGGCGGACAAGTATCTAACTAAAATATCATTTACAGCATTCACATTTGTGTTCCTCATTATGGTTTTCTTTGCAGCCAGGACAACTGACAGCACCCCCTAGATGACATTTACAAATACAGACATTAGATTCACTCATACACTGACAAACGTATTAGTCCTAATAGGTTTTGAAGTTATTTTTAGTAACAAGATTTGTAGTGAAAAACGGGCTTGGAGGGCTTCGATCCCTCGACCTGTAACTTAGGAGGCTACCACGCTATCCATATTGCGCGTCATTTGACTCTGCGCCACAAGCCCAAAAAAAAAACACATGTATGATAATTAAGCATAATTAGACTAGATAGCATATTTTGAAATCCTAACTAATGGTCTATCCAAGTCATGTTTTTCACATTAAACGTTAATAATCAACAATAATTTTTGAATGACACGGGCCGATGGTCTAGTTGGTTAGGATACTGCCTCGACACGGCAGTGGTCGAGAGTTCAAATCTCTCTCGGCCCATTTATTCTATTAATTTAGATCATATGATCATAATGATTTTTCAAAATTCACTTCAATCAGTTGCCATGCAGTTTCAACAGTATATTGACCAATTACACTATATGTTACATCCTCTCCATTTACAATTGCTGAATATTCGTCTTGGTTACCGTCAGATAGAGGAATGACGATGTAACTATCTAAAGGAAGTTCTTTGCCAGGGAAAAACGGAATTCTTCCCGTCATAGGTATATCTTCAGATGAATAAGATGAACTTCCCATACTTTTTGCATTAACAAATAATTCATAACTAACTACTGGTACAGTAATAGTTTTTTCAGCATGATTTTTTAGCAAAAATACAACTTTCAATTTAATTTTATTATCAATACTATCAACATTCACCAATTCAATACTACCAAGCTTCAACTCACTTTTTTCTAATTCAGGAATATCAAGCAGAGAAACATACACCATTCCTCCCATAAATGCTAATAAAAGTACGATAGCGATATACAGAATTATTTTACCAGGAGGTTTCAAATCATTTTTTTGTGAGTCCTTGAATTAAAAAACCTTGCCAGAATTCATATGTCTAATATTTGAGGAGCTAATTGGATATTCATGGCCATAGAACAAACCATTATCACTTGGATCCATCTTCTTAGTGCATCTATTTGGGTAGGGGGTTCAATTTTCCTTGGGGCTGTTTTAGCACCACTTTTGAAAAAAATGTCGTTGTCTATTGATGAAAGATTAGCATTAATGATCAAAACTGGTAGACGCTTTAACAAGATCGCTCTCCCTTCACTCATGATTTTGATTGCCACAGGGATTTACAACTCTCATTTAGTATTGCAGAGTCCAGAAATATTATTTTCAAGCAGTTATGGGGCATATTTAATTACAAAAATCATTCTTGTTATAGCTCTGATTATCACTTTTGCGGTTCATATCAGAATATTTAGCAAAGATGTTGAAGAAAAAATAATAGCTAAGCAAATACCTGATAATGAATTACAAAAACTAAACAAAAAAGGCATGATCTTAGGAGAAACTACAGTTATAATTTCTGTAACCATATTATTTTTTGCAGCGTTGCTTAATACCGGCATTTGATATATTTTTTAAACATTGTCTAGAAACAATATTATGAATGGACTTTTAATTGGCAGATTTCAGCCATTTCATTTAGGACATCTGGAGGCCGTGAATTTTGCATTGGATAAGGTAGAAAATCTTTGGATTGGTATTGGAAGCTCGAATAAATATAATGAAAAGAAAAACCCTTTTTCTGCTGATGAGAGAAGGAAAATGATTACTTTATCAGTTAATGATTCAATTATCACTCGCATCAAAATTTTTGATATACCTGATGTTGATGATCATGAGAAATGGACCTACAGCATAGATAAGATTGTACCAGAATACAATCTAGTTTTTTCAAATGATAAATTTACTGATAATTTGTATAAAAGACGTAATATTGATGTGATAACGGTTCCATTAAAAGATCGGCAAAAATTTTCAGGAACAAACATACGCGAGCTAATAGCGGACGATAAAAACTGGCAAGATTTGGTTCCGCAAGGAACGCGAAAAGTCCTAGATAATCTGAACGCCAAAGAACGTCTAAAAGATCTGTAATTATAAATAAAGCCATATAACAATTCAATCAGGTAATTATTTTGGAATATCTATCAATGCTACCCGGTCCGACAAATGTACCAAACAGAGTTATGCGAGCAATGCTTGCACCAATAATTAATCATAGAAGTGATGATTTTGTTGAATTGTATACTGATGTTATTTCAAAAACACAGCAAGTCTTTGAAACACAGAATGATGTTGTAGCATTATCTGCATCTGGAACTGGGGCAGTTGAAGCAGGCGTTGTAAATATTGTTAAAAAAGATGATAAAGTCATCATACCTGTAAATGGAGAATTTAGTAACAGATTATCACAATTAATAGAAGGTCAAGGTGCAAATGTAATCAGATTAGAAACACCTCCTGGA